>B570J29032_109958376_pt1 | contig 12633 bp, 8 predicted proteins | sample LakMenEpi16Nov12_FD_29032 | JGI IMG/M metagenome (IMG submission 29032)
TTACTAATTTTTTTTGTGCTACGGCTGCATAGTAATTAGCATCATACCAATCAGAACACCATTCCCAAACATTTCCACTCATATCATATAAGCCGTATGCATTGGGCGCATATTTAGCAACGGGTGCAATGCGCATATATCCGTCTGCACCTGTGTTGGTATTTGGAAATTTTCCTTGCCAGGTATTTGCTTTTTTAGCACCCTGTTCAAGCGGTTCATTACCCCAAGGAAATGTTTGATTTTTAAATCCACCTCTAGCTGCGTATTCCCACTCTGCCTCTGTAGGTAAACGCTTCCCAGCCCAACGGGCATAGGCATTAGCATCATCATAGGACACTTGTGTTACTGGCTCATTATCCTTTCCTTTAATACTTGATCCAGGCCCACGCGGATGCTTCCAATTGGCACCTTTAGTCCATGCCCACCATGATGCAGGATTGTTCATGTCTACCGGTGTAGATGACATTACAAATACAAGTGATGAAGCCACGAGTAATTCAGGTGCAGGCTTTGGGGTACCCTCAGGTAATTGTTTTTTTATTTCATTCCAATCGGGCGTTTTTTCGGCGGTGGTTACATAGCCTGTTGCTGCTATAAATTTTGCAAACTGCGCATTGGTTACTTCGGTGGTATCCATCCAATAACTAGAAACAGTTACACTATGCTGCGGATACTCATCGGCACGGCCGGTTTTGTCTGAACAACCCATTATAAATTCGCCACCGCTAATAAGTACCATGCCTGCTTTATCTGCCACACCTTTTACAATAGAGATTGTATCAGTTGTAGCGCCAACACCAAAACGATTTGGAATATTACTGGTGCAGTGTAGTGCCGAATCTTTTTTTGCCTGAATAGAATCTTGAATAGCTTTTGCAGTCGAATCACCAGATGTGCAATTCCAAAAAAGACCGCAACAAATAATAAAATATAAATGAGAATATTTTTTCAAAACTAAAAATTAAATGAATTTGTTTCTAATAGAGGTTTGTTTTCTTCTACTGCTTTTTGTGCTTGTAAAGCTAATGTATATAAAGTATCCACAATGGCCTGATTGGCGCCTGCTATATTGTTTTTTTCTTTAGCATCGGTAGTCAGATCAAAAAGTAGCAAAGTGCTTTTCCCGGCACGTTTATCAAGTACTAATTTCCAATTGTTATAACGTACACCTTGCACTTCTTTTTGCGGTGCAAATGCATAAAAAGTGTTGCGCACTTGCTTATTTGATATGATACTTTCAATCATAGGTTTGCCGTCAATTACTTTACCTGTGGGCATTTCAGCGCCTGCTACTTGCAAAAAACTCGTAAATAAATCAACGCCACTGTATATATTCTGATTAACAGCGCCTGCGTTAATCATGCCAGGCCATTTTATAAAACACGCCGACCTTACACCACCTTCAAAACGTTGCTGGTATTTTCCATCGCGCAACTTATGTTGTAAACTAGTGTCCACGAGTCCAAATTTTCCATAGCTGTCTTCAAGCTCTGGATATTTTTCTACTAAAGGCCCGTTATCAGAATGAATAACAATAAGTGTATTTTTTTCGAGACCCACTTGTTTTAAAAAACCCATTAAAACACCTACGGTGTAATCGATATAGGCAACTGCGTCACCAAATGCACCATAGTTAGAACGTCCTTCAAAACCCTTAGGAATAAAATAAGGCGTATGTGTTTCAATATTAGAATACTGTAAATAAAAAGGTTGTTTGCTCGCCGCTTTTTCTTTGATAAACGCACAAGCTTCTCTAATAAACTGCGCAGGAATTTCTGCAAGTTCATTATTATTTAAATCTTTTTCTTTTACACTACCTCGCATGAGTGGAATGGGTGGATAGCCCCTAGATCCAGTATTACCAAGCCTTTCAGGGCCATGGTCATTAGGGTACGGAATGCCCACATAGCTATCAAAACCGTGCGCGGGTGGTAAAAATTTTGGTAGGTGACCCAAATGCCATTTACCCACAAGGGCCGTGGCGTATCCAACTTTTTGTAATTGCCTAGTAAACGTAATTTCTTTACTACTATCTAGTCCTTTTGTGTCAGTTGGAAATAAAACACCCAGTCCGGTTTTGTCATTTACACGTGGGCTATACCTGCCCGTCATAATGGCTGCGCGCGTGGGTGTGCAAGTCCCGTGTGGTGCGTAAAAATTAGTTAAGATGGTGCCTTCTTTTGCAAGCGCATCTATATGCGGTGTTTTATAATACAAAGATCCGTAACTCGAAAAATCGTCGTAACCAATATCATCAATAATAATATGAATAATATTGGGTCTTGCGCCAATGCTTGTTTGCGCACGCAATTGCGCAACACAAATTATGCACCACAAAAAACAACAAATAATTTTATGTAAAAAGTTACGCTTCAAGTTTTAATTATTTTTTTGCAGGTAATTTTCCATCTATAAATTCCCAATCAGAAACATGCGGATGCCTATGATTATTTTTTAAAATCTTTTCCATTTGCGCGGCAAGTGCTGGATTCTGTGCAGCAACATTGGTAGTCTCATATGGATCCGTTTTTAAATTGAAAATTTCCCAAGGGGCCTGTTTGTTTTTTTTAATGTCAGATTTTACACCTTTCCAATCTCCTATCATAACAGCTACTTGCCCCGTTTTTTCGGGGTACTCGAAATACAAAAAATCACGTCTAGCTTGTGTTTGAGGGCTTCCAAATAAAGTAGGTAGTAACGATATGCCATCTGTTACTGGCGTATTTTGTTTTGTTAACTGAGCTAGCGTTGCCATCATATCATACTGCACCGATGGAACATCAGAAACCGTTCCTGCTTTTATCTTTGAAGGCCAGTGTGCTAGAAATGGAACACGAATGCCACCTTCATACAAATCCATTTTTCTTCCTCTAAAACCAGCAACGCTATTAAAAAACTCTGTTTGCACACCACCCACATCAAAAGTGGCGCCATTATCACTTGAAAAAAATACGATTGTGTTTTGGTCTAAGTGTAAGTCTTTTAATAATGCAAATATTTCACCTACCTGCGTGTCAATATAAGTGATCATAGCAGCGTAAGTAGCGAGTGGATATTTATTAGGCGCATAACCGCCTTTATAGCCTAAGTATGGTACTTCTGGAAACTGTCCTAAGTATTTTACAACCTCTTCTTTTGGTGCCTGCAATGAAACGTGCGGGCCTGTGTAAGGGAGGTATAAAAAAAACGGTTTGTCTTTGTTTTTATTAATAAAAGCTTTTGTTTTTTGTGCCATTTTAGTAATGGCATAATCTGTTCCTGTAAATTTTTCAAACGCAGAATCGGCAGTTGTGCCTACCGGCAATTTTTGATGCACATATATAAATGGATTACGCAAACTATCCCATTTGCCATTTTCCCATAAATGTGTTGGATAAAAATTGTGTGCTTGCTTTTGACAGTAATACCCATAAAAATAATCGAAGCCTTGTTCATTTGGGTTACCCGTATTATCGTGCATCCCTAGTCCCCATTTACCAATGGCGCCAGTAGTATAACCCGCTCCCTGCATGAGTTTAGCGATGGTAAACGTATTTTCTGGTAACGGCATTTGTCCACCCTCGGTGCTGTCTTCAAAACCACCTAATTCATAATTGCCCCTAATATAAGAATGTCCCGTATGCTTTCCTGTCATTAAACAAGCGCGTGCAGGTGCGCAAACCGGTGCCGATGAATAATGCCTTGTAAACCGCATGCCCTCGGCAGCCATTTTATCGAGATTGGGCGTTTTTATCTTTTGTTGACCATAAGACCCTAACTCACCATAACCCATATCATCTAAATAGATATAAATAACATTGGGTAAATGATGTGCGCCGCCTTTTTTTGAAACAGCTTGAGCCATAACACTAGTAGAACTAGAAATCAATAGTGCAAAAAATAAAATTAAACGGCGTTTCATAAAAGCGGTGTCTTATCCTTAAAAGTAATTGAATTCAGTGAAATAATTTTCAAATAAAAAAGTAACCTTATCAAATAAATTATTACCTTAAAATAAATATTTGCTATGCTAGAAAACAAAAAACCAAACAGAAGGGATTTTATGAAAAATTCTGTGAAAGGTGCCATCGGTGCAACCCTTGCTACTGTTGGTTTTCCAACTATTGTGCCCGCTGCCGTTTTTGGGCCCAACGCACCTAGTAATCGAATTAATATTGGCGCTATTGGTCTTGGTCGTATTTCTAGAGAACACGATATGTTTGAAACACTTAAATACAACCATGCAAATATCATGGCAGTATGTGATGTTGATAGTAAAAGATTGAAGGAAGGGAAACAATTTGTAAACGATTATTACACTAAAAAATTTGGCAAACCTTATGATGGGGTAAAAATGTATGACGATGCGCAGGAGTTATTAAACAACAAAGATATTGACGCTGTACTTATTAGTACGCCTGATCATTCGCATGCTTACCTTGGTGTTTTAGCTGCCGAAGCGCGCAAAGACATATACCTTCAAAAGCCTACTGCGCTTACCATTCATGAAGGTCGTGCACTTAGCAACGCAGTTCATAAACAAGGTTGCATTTTGCAAATTGGTAGTCAACAAAGATCCAGTTCACAATTTAGATATGCCGCCGAACTGGTAAGAAACGGACGCATTGGAAAATTAAAAGAAGTACTTATTGGATTACCAAAAGATCCAAGTGGTGAGGTAGAACCTGAAATGCCTATTCCTAGTAATTTAAATTACAACGCCTGGATTGGACCAACGCCTTATGTGTATTACACCGAAAAAAGAGTGCACCCACAAAACGATTATAGCAGACCGGGATGGATGCGTGGTGAAAATTATTGCGCTGGCATGATTACCAATTGGGGCGCACATCATATCGATTGTGCGCACTGGGCCATGAATACAGAATACACCGGACCTAAAGAAGTTTGGGGTAATGCCGTATATCCAACATCGGGCTTATGGGATGTGATGGGCGATTTTACTACCTATGGCTTATATGAAAATGGGGTAAAAATGACCATTAGCACGGGGCTTCCTAATGGTATCAAATATATTGGTTCCGAAGGATGGATTTTTGTTACCAGAGGTGCTTATAAAGCAAGTGCCAGTGACCCTGTGGTAGCGTCTGGACAAAAGGCATTAACGGCTAGCAATGATAGCATTATAACTTCTGTTATAGGTGAAAACGAGGTTAACCTATATAGAAGTGATGAGCACCATGGCAACTGGCTTGATTGTGTAAAATCTAGAAAGCAACCTATTGCACCTGTAGAAGTAGGCCATAGATCCTGCTCTACCTGTATTGTGCACTCTATTGCGATGAAAACAAAGCGTAAACTATATTGGAACGCAACCGATGAAAGGTTTATAAATGACGATGAAGCCAATGGTTTTTTAAACCGTCCGCACAGAACTCCTTACACGATAAAGGGGCTTTCATAATGCATAACTCACTCACTATAAATTAGGTATAAAAACAACGTGTAAAAAATACAAACTCGATAAATTTTAATGATATTTGGATAATATTAATGATTCCAATTAAAATTTTAGGCTCGTGTTAAAGCAACTTTCTTTTCGACTTATCGTTTTTTCTCTGTTTGTTATTTTAGTGAGTGCAGCTTGTAGCAAAAGCGGTGGCGGTTCTGGTGGCGGCGGCGTTACACCAACACCTCCTGCACCACCCGTTGAAACAGAGGAAAATATTGTTTTCACATTCGATATTGATCCGGGTTCAAATATTTATGCGGCATTAGGTGCTACTCAAGAAGTAAAAATCACAGTTACTTCAAAAATGCCAACTGCTGGCGTAACTACTGACATTGTTGTAAAGAGAGATTCAGATGGTACTACCGTATCTAGTTCAAGCTTAACGGCTGCTACGACATCACCAATCACGGCTACGATATCTAATTTAGCAACCAACGTTGTTTGTACCGCTACTATTACTTTAAAGTCTGTTTCTAAAACTTCAAATACCGCTACCAAAACATTTAAGATTGCAAGAAAATAATTTTCTTAATCTCTAATACAGCGCACACTAAATCCTGCAAGTCTATTATTGTTTGAAACAGTATAGATAATTCTGGGATTGGAAGTTACTACATAAGCTTTTGCAAACGTTGCATCCGTATAATCACTAGACCAGTAATGATGCCCAGTGCCTCTATCCGTAATTGTACCGTTACCATAAGCTAAGTAACCAGCCGCATGGATTTTTAATACCGACGTAAAGTTATTAGAGTAGCCATTGGTGTTTAACACAGATATCCATTCTGTAGCATTAGGAATTCTCCAGCCAGCCCCTAACTCAATGGTACAAGGATCATTAGCAGGCTGCCAATCTTGAGTTGGCTGGGTTCCTGAAGAAGTCCAAGCAGTTGGTAATCTGTTAGTACCCAAATACCTGTAGCCTCTCTTATAATTAAACTGCCAATACCATCCACTTGCATTTTCTGTAGCATCTGTAGCACTTGTTGCTTCGTTAGTTGCTCCTAAATTAGAAGTAATCCAACATTTACTAGCACCACTAATGTTGGTTAATACTGTTTTATAGGTAACTGTTTTTACAACAGGTGCAACACCATCAGTTGTTACGTGATTAATCGTGATATTATCACCACAAACAAATGTTTTTGTTTTTTTCCCGGAAGTTTCAAGTCCCTGGCCAGTTCCTACTTGTCCATTGGTATTTACATACGTTGTTGGAATGGTACTAATTTTTCCATTAATGGTTAATTGCGCATTAACAGTATTGACCGAAAAAAATATAACTAAGACATAAATATGTGCACGCATAAACTATTTATTAATAATAATAATCAAACTGAATTCTATCGCTTAGTGTTAAACTATAGCTCGCATTATTTACAGGCATATAAGTAAGTGTAACACCTACTAAGTTATAAGCAGTATTACTTATTCTCACGCCATTAATAAACATTTTTACTTTACTGTTTACAGATTTTGTTTGCGTTAGTGTAAAAACTGTTTGCGAAGCGGTTGCTCCAAACTCATCAGACACTTCTCGAACCAACGAAAAATCTGTTCCATTTACAGCAGCTGCTAAAGCATTAATTCCATTCCCTTTCATAATACCTGTAATAGTGCTAACACCTGTTCCCCCATTAGCAACAGCAACAATACCCGTTAATTTACTAGCCGCTAAGCTTATAATTTTTGCATTTGTAATAGAGCCGTCTGCAATAGCAGTTGTAGCAATCGCTGCGTCTACATAGGTTTTAACAGCGTTTTGGGTAGGAAATAAAACATCACTTATGCCAAGTGTTGTAGTAGCTGATTTATTGGTACTATTTTCTTTTAAATCTAATGCAGCTTGGGTAAGCGTACTAATTGGTTTATTTAAATCAGTGGTGTTATCTACGTTGTTCAGCAATAAATTACTTTTTGCACCGGTTACTGAGCTTGCACCTGTTCCCCCATTTGCAATCGCCACAACACCTGTTAACTTAGTTGCTGCCATACTTACAATTTTTGCATCCGTAATTGACGCATCTGCAATAACAGTGGTTGCAATTGCTGCATCCACATACGTTTTAACCGCTTTTTGTGTAGGAAATAAAACATCACTGATACCGAGTGTGGTAGTTGCAGATTTATTGGTGCTATTTTCTTTTAAATCTAATGCAGCTTGAGTTAGCGTACTAATAGGTTTATTAATATCGGTGGTATTATCAACATTGTTGAGTGCTAAATTTGTTTTTGCACTTGCCACGGTGGTAGCACCGGTACCGCCATTAGCTATGGCCACAACACCTGTTAACTTATTTGCTGCCAGACTTACAATTTTTACATCCGTGATAGAACCATCCGCTATAGCAGTAGAAGCAACTGCTGCATCTACATATCCTTTGTTGGCTGCATCGGTAGACACAAGGGGTTGATCTGTAAGTGTAATTTTTTTGGTGGCAGCAATAGTCACATTCCCCACTAGCGTACCGCCATCTAAACGTAAATAGCGTGCATCGGTAGATGCTTGATTGGCTGTAATTTCTCTCCACACAGAACCATCATAAATAAATGTTCTACCATTATTTGCTGGGGTGGGATCAGATGAAACAATATAAATATTACTATTTGCAGGTGTAGGAACCGTTCCAGAAAAATTGCCAGCATTATAAACGCCGGTATAAGTTAAACTGAGTGTTAGCACTAAATCACCATTAGCATCTGGTGCAATACCATTTACTTTTTTGATAGCACCTACCACATCATTAATAGGGATGGATGCAGTTGTTGTAAATTGAGATGCACCAGCTTTTACATATCCACTAGAAAGCGTTCCAGATCCGGTACCGCCATTTAAAACAGGTACTATGCCTGATAATTTACTTGCAGACAAGCTAATAATTTTTGCATCCGTAATTGATCCATCTGCGATTGAAACACCTGCTACGGCTACGTCTACATATGTTTTAACGGCGTTTTGTGTAGGGAATAATACATTGCTCGTGCCTAGTGTTGTGATAGCAGATTTATTGGCTGTATTTTCTTTTATATCAAGTGCTACTTGTGTAAGTGTGCTAATGGGCTTACTAATATCTGATGTATTATCAACATTATTAAGTGCTAGATTAGTTTTAGCAGTAGCAACGGTACTTGCGCCAGTACCACCATTTGCAATAGCAACAACGCCTGTCAATTTACTGGCACTTACAGAAATGATTTTTGCATCAGTGATTGATCCATCTGCAATGGCTGTTGTAAAAATAGCTGCATCTACATATGTTTTAACGGCATTTTGTGTAGGGAACAAAACATCGCTTGTACCAAGTGTTGTAATTGCAGATTTGTTGGCTGCATTTTCTTTTGCATTAAGAGCTGCCTGCGTAAGTATACTAATGGGCTTACTAATATCTGATGTATTATCAACATTATTAAGTGCTAAATTAGTTTTAGCAGTAGCAACGGTACTTGCGCCTGTACCGCCATTTGCAATGGGAACAACGCCGGTTAACTTAGCAGCACTCAAGCTTATAATTTTTGCATCTGTTATGGACGCATCAGCTATAGCAGTGTTAACAATAGCTGCATCAACATATGTTTTTACCGCATTTTGTGTAGGAAATAAAACATCGCTGGCACCTAGTGTTGTAGCAACTGATTTGTTAGCTGTATTTTCTTTAATATCAAGTGCTACTTGTGTAAGTGTACTAATAGGCTTACTAATATCTGATGTATTATCAACATTGTTAAGTGCTAAATTGGTTTTTGCAGCAGCCACTGTACCTGCGCCGGTACCACCATTTACAACAGCAACAACGCCTAATAATTTACTGGCACTTACACTTACAATTTTTGGATCTGTAATGGAAGCATCGGCAACAGCAGTTGCTATTATAGCAGCGTCTACATAGGTTTTAACAGCATTTTGAGTAGGGAATAAAACATCACTGGTACCAAGTGTTGTAACAACAGATTTATTTGAAGCATTTTCTTTTACATCAAGTGCTGCTTGTGTGAGTGTACTAATGGATTTATTTGCGTCTGATGTATTATCTACATTGTTAAGTAGCAAATTAGTTTTTGCAGCAGCCACTGTACTTGCGCCGGTACCCCCATTTGCTATAGCAATAACGCCCATTAATTTATTTGTATTTAAGCTTACAATTTTTGAATCAGTAATAGAACCGTCTTTAATTGTAACCCCTGCCACCGCTGCATCTACATAAGTTTTTACGGCATTTTGGGTTGGAAATAAAACATTGCTTACGCCAAGAGTGGTAGTGATAGATTTATTTGCAGTATTTTCTTTTACATCAAGATCGGAACGGCTTACAGTATTTGATAATAAAGTTGTTAGTGCTGATTGCTTAACATAAGGCTGAAGCATGGCAACAGTATCATTAGTATTTAACTTTCCATTAATTGTCGATACAACCAAAAGATTAAGTTTTGCTAGGGTTACAGCACCATTTGCAATGAAGGGTGCGGGATAATTTCCGGTCAAATCACCGCCAGCTGTTCCAATAGGCGCTGCAGATAAGGCAAAGGGAACACTTTGCAATTGATTCATACCTACAAGTGTAAAATTACTTGCGCCGTTTGGATCAATTTCTAATTTGATATATTTTTTTCCTGTAGCCCAATTTACAGAAGCGATTGATCCAAGAACGTTAACGCCACCAGCGGCACCAATTACAATAGTAAATAGGCCAACATAATTGGTAGCAACCGTTTTTGTTTCTTGATATGTAATAATCCCGTTTGCAGCGCTATCAATAATAGACAAGCGTACCGTAATAATATGTGTAGATATCGGCTCTCCACTTGCATTTCGGGCAATTCCTTGATAATTTAATTGCTGCGGGATTTGTGCAAAAGCTGTTGCTACTAATACCAACATACCCACCATCAAAATATACTTTTTTATCATTGTCTTTCTTTTATGATTTTAAATGCCCCAGATTTTATTTTTTCTCCAGCTGTATTTTCTAGCACTAACTTTATATAATACACCCCGGCGCTTAATCTGGTTAAATCCGTTTTTTCAATGAGTTGATACCCGTTTTTGTCGATACTCGTATTGCCTAAAATTTTTCCTTCTTGAGATACTAACTGAAACATTAGCTTACCAACGGCAAAAGATTGAATGTTTATAGTAATGATGCCAACTGCAGGGATTGGATATATAATCACTTCTTCAGGAAGCCACGTAGGCCTAGATGGCTTGTATAATTTATCGAAAGGCTGTAATACGCCACTTGTAACGTTCCAAAAAGCACCTACCCTATTAGTTGGGGATCCATTTCTAGCAAAATAAGTATCAATAATGGTTGCTTCACCAACACTCCAATCAATAACATAGGAATTAGATAAGGTTCCAGTACCACCACTTGTATTTAAAATTAATGGACTTGCTGGAGGAATTACAATTTGGGCTAACGCGCCAATATTTAATATGATACTAAATGAAAAAAGTAAAAGTTTTAGCATACACGAAACTTTTAAATAATGCTACGAGGCAAAACAAAAGAAGTGCTGCTAAAATATTTTTTAAATGACAGAAGGAATTATTTTGTATGTCGCAATGATATAATTACATGTAAGAATTATGTATTATCCGCAATAATTAATGTTTTAAAGAATCAATAAAATCAGTGGGAGACTGTTTTTTAAACTTCGCAAATGCTTTATACATCGTTTGTCTAGAACCAAAGCCAGACATTTTTGCTAATGCTTCAATAGTGTATTCTTCATGCTTCCCTTGTTTAAGTAAGTCTACTAAATAGTCTATTCTACTTTTATTTAATAAATCGGCAAACCCTAATCCTGTATTTTGTTTTATGAAAGCGGTGACAATAATTTTATTTGTATCTAACTCAATTGATAAATTTTCGATAGATGCTTTTTCTTTTAAATAAAAATGACTGGTGTAAAAAGCGATTTCAAAATTATCTTTTGAAATTTCAACTTTGTTGACATCGCTTAAATCATAATGATACCATGGTGCATTGATGCTATGTGGCCTATATAATACCCCTAAAACTAAAAATACAGGTAAGATATGGGTCGAATACATACCATTGGTGTACTCATTTATAGGTAGTGTATTTTCAAAAATATACAATAAGAAGCCCAGTATCATCAGCGACGTCCAAAACCTTAAGGGCGCATAAAATTGATTTTTGTGTGGTTCAAAAAAACTAGTCTTAATCATGAAGCTACAAAAAAATAAAAAGTAGGCGCTAAGCAGCAGGATCCGAAATATTTTTATATACAAATTAGTAGTTGATGCAACGGCATAAAATTGAAAAGCATCGGTATGTATAAAATAGGTTGTGTTAGGTGTAGCATATATAAATACCAACAATAATCCTACTAATGCAGTAAAGCCTTCTCCAATAAAAATCCAGGCTGGTATTTTGTAAGCATATAAAATGAGTGCGATATTGATAACAAACATGGGCATGATATCAATTATTAACCTAACAATTGATAATTCTAATTCTGATATATGCCCTTTAAATAAAAAAAGATTTACAATACTAGCGAATGTTAGTAATCCAATGAATTGAGTTTTTAGCAAACCCGAATGTCTGAAGTTTTTAGCAACCTCAAGAATAGAAAAAATAGCGATAGATACAAATGAAAAATACAGATAAGGAGCAAAACTCATAAAAGAAAATACGCTTGAGGGGTGGTATTACATAAAATGTAAATATCACTAAGAACGTACATCTTTGTTTAATAAAACTTACATTAAATTGATAAAGTTTGTAACAAGTGTGTAATTACAAATGATTATCAATAAGTTATGTTATGTTATTTTCCCATTCTTAATTGCACACCCATTTCAAATGCTCCAGCATTTAAGCTAACCCATTATTTTACCATATATGCTAAGTCTCCATTTTGGTTAGCCATTTTTTACAATAACTTTTCGCCGTTTTGGTTTTGAACCGGGCCGCTATTACTCTTTTATTATAGGGGTACTTTAACGGATAATAGTAAGTTAAGGGTTACTGATATCATTCATTTTATACCTTTTTTAGTGCAATTAATAGGTATATTTCCTTATTTACTTACTCCTTTTAGCTATAAAGTAGGTATTGCTGCACAAATTTTAAATGACCTCAATTTAATTACTCAGTTTAATGTCAATTGGATTACTAAGCCAATTGTAAATTTTTTGGGAAGACCCCTATTGG
>B570J29032_109958374_pt1 | contig 12630 bp, 13 predicted proteins | sample LakMenEpi16Nov12_FD_29032 | JGI IMG/M metagenome (IMG submission 29032)
AAGAAAAAAAGTCAACGGAGGCCTCCGTTATACAAGAAAAGATCCTCGACAACCTCGACGAAGAAAAAAGATAACTGGACTTTATTTTATGGAAATGATAGTAATAATAATGCCCCATATGCCCCAAAATACGGTCTAGCTAATACGAATCCCTAATCTTACCGTCCTTAATTTCAAGCATCTTTGCCACACGACCGAAGCACAAAAGATTAAACTGTCCAGTTCCATCAGTCTGGGCCTGTGCCGAACCGTTGTTTGCACCAGTTCGTCCGTATTCGATCTGCAAACCGTTAACGGTAATTACTGTCTCAAGTCTAACTGCGGTAACTGAAAAGTTATGAACCAGCTTGTCACTAGTCGATGACGCAGTCGCTGCATCTTCTGTTGATATCACATTGCCCGAACCGTCGATAATACTCTGCAAACCAGCAATAAGTGGCAAGTTCAAAATACCATGAGTGTTCGAGAAATACTCCAGCTTCATAGCCTCCTGATCAATACCCTGGTCAGGTAAATATTTAGAACCATTCACAATCAGCTGCATCTTCTCTTTCCACATCGTCGGTGATCGCTCGTTACGGTTAAACCATCCATCCGATGTAGTAACCTGGTTAAAGAAAGTCAGATCCTTAACATACTTGTTGTTAAATGCCGTTGACCTGAATGTCAACTGTTGCGGTGTGCCCGCCCCAACCGCCGGGACTACGAATCGCTCCAGAACAGTCTGGACATATGGAATCTTAACATTGCGTGCCGATGCCGGATCCATACCAATAAGTTCCTCAATCACAAGAGTCGGCCGTCCATGCGTGTACGCGGGGTTGCCCACTGCTGTCGGAGCGTCAGCGTCCTGCGTGAAACCTGCCGCGCTTGTGTCCCATTCAATCTCGACTTGCAGGTTCGGAATCATTTGCAGGACCGGCGTGCTAGCCAGAAATTCCAGATAATTACTAAGCAGAATCTGCCCAGATTGCTGGTCTGCAGCAGATGCCACCTTGATCTGGTTGTGCAGGTATCCCCGACCGTTTGCCGTCCAGGCATTATGGTAATCCTTCTCCTTTGGTTGAAGAGTCCAAGCACTGGAAAGCGCGTCAGGGGATTCGTACACACCAGAACTCAACGATAGGTTTATACCGTTTAGCAGCTCAAATCTGTTATGATCTTCAGAGCCTTGATTACTTGTTCGCAAGTTTTGAATCGCAGCATATGCCCGCAGCTCATCGCATGTACTCAGTGTCAAATCATCAGAATACAATGTCAAACGCCTAATTGCTCCTAGGACTCCGTTAATCGACGGATAGAACAAACCTGTGTCTGCGGTTTGCTGTGCATCGTAAACGTGAACGTCAATTAGCTTAATACTTGATGCATAAAAACCGTCTGGAATACGAAATCGGGTTCGTGCAGAGTTGTCAACATGAGGATCAATCAAAACAGTCCGTGAAGTATTTGAGAACGACATATATATTAATGCACGATAGTATAATTTAATACCATCGTTTATTAATGTTTGATCTTAAATCTTAACGATTAGTTTAACGATAGGTGTTATCTAATAGTCTTATGCATTTAGTGTCGCAGTCATCCTAAAAAACAAATATGCGGCATATTGATTAGTAGTATTGTCGCACTGGCTCTGAATTTCACAAGCGAATTTAGTCTGGATAAAGTTCAACAGACCGCCGAAACTAATACCAGCCAGATAGCCATCACGACGCGACAATGTTGAGTTCCTAAGCTTGCGAAGAATACCCTCATATTTAACCGCTGGGTTATTGAATGATTTCAAACCATTGAGCAACACCTCCTCACGCGAAATCAGTGTGTAACCAACCAGAGCGGTATCAGTATCGTTAATAGCATATGTCAGCCTTTCAATACCATAATCATATAGGTTTGTGCCAATTGCACTGTACCCTACTGGGGGCTGACCGATCGGAGGCTGACATGCCAAGTATGGCCGATTTAATGTGTTTTCATCAGTAGTGTTAATAAATGACATATGCACCGAGTCACATAGGCCGGGGACGAATGTTGAAAGGTTGGCGTTGTTGCTGTCTAGCAATGTGCGATAGCAGTGGTACATTTCCATCGAAATCGGTTGACGCACACCATCGTCTGGCAATGTCCGGTAACGCAAACGCAGATCAGCAATGTCATAGCTAGTGTTTGCAGTCACATCCTCACCGTTAAAAACGCGATTGTCAGGAGCCAACTGCAGACGAATGAGAATAGTTCCAGTCACTGCTGCTGACAACGGACCCGTAGTCTTATTGACCGCGATCTGGGGTCGGATACTAAATGGCACATAACGACCGATAGCTGCACCTGTTGCAGTTGGGTATGCCGTTGTATCGCCATTTACGCCCTCCAGCAATCCCTTAGTGATACGCTGTGATGCGCAGCTTCCTTCAATTGCAGTATCGGTCTCTGTTCCAACTGATTCATCATATTTAGATGCCAATCGCGTCATCTTAACCAACCGTGGGTAATTGTTAATAGTCTCCTGGAGACCAATCTGTGCAAATTCAGTCAAGAAGTTGTCAAAAAACTGATGCGCACCGCACACGGGATCATTGTACATCCTGGTGTAACCACTGGGATATGTCGGCCCAGTTCGATCTAGATATGCCACGCTGCGTCCTTCAATAGTAATAGATCCCGGGTCTAGCTTCTCACCTTCAAATGACAAGTAGAAATCCACTGTGCTATTTCCTTGGTATGTAGACTGTTGGCTCTGTGGGAAAATACTTCGGTAACGAATTGACATATATACTATCGTTAAAATAAGATTTTATATATCTAGTGTTCATGTTATATGGGTCGTTATTCAAAAATCCCTACTAGTGATATGATTTATGCCAAAGTGCTTTCTAGTAAAGATGCCAAGTCAATTGCATTATCCGGCAATTGGCTTGAATTCTTGAAAACCTATTCCCCTATTCTACCCGAACATCAAGTGACTAAAGCTTATAATAAATTACGCGATCTGGAGCCGTCCATTGGTAAGCTTAAGTAGCCGTTGGTGGAAAGATACGTAGTACATAGGCTTTTGAGTCATGTTGTTAGTTGCAAACAATTCCAGTTGAATGACCTGTGGCGCTGAGACAAGTGGTGTTACCAGTGGGTACAGTGCATGAGTACTGGTGTCATCGATACGGTGGAAGTCAACCGATTGCGCGTCATACTTGTTAAGCAACTGCCCCATATTACCAAAAAACTTAGCCAACATGTGGTTGTGTAATTGCCGGCCGACTCGATCACCATTGCCTACAACGATATTACGGTTAGTGTTCTTAACACCGTTAATGGAATATGCGTAAGACTCGCATTGATCAAATCCACTCAAGAATGTCAGGCTTCTAGGACTCAATGTGCAAACACCCATGCAATTGGCTGGGACCTGAATCACCTCAGTGAATGTATTAGTTGTCGGCATGTTGCGCGCCTGTAGGCGTCGCTCAATGTATGGGAATGTCTGGCCTTCTGCCATCTTCTTCCGTGCTGCTTCCTGTTGTGCAGGTGTCAGCTGAGGAACCTCAAGTCGCAAGTATGCCTCATCAATAGTCCAGTTCGCAGCGAAAAGCGTGTTGTTATCAGTCCTCCAATCACGATGTACCACCCTGATTTGGTTCGCGACGTCCGTACCACCGCCTGCAATGTTAAGAGGGGTTGCCAGTGTCATTGCCAGATCACGACCGTTACGAGTCAGTGATGCCACCGTCGTATAGCCTGCATGTGCAGCCTGATTCGCACTGTTCTGTGCAACTACAGCCACCGGACATCCGACATAAAATGAACACTGTTCGTTATCAATTTCGGCAAAACTGGGGTTTGTGTTGTCATAGTAGTCCGTGAAAACCAATTGACTGGTAGGCCCACCGATCACACTACCAACTGATGTGACATCTGCACTGGGCCTGCAGTTGAGGATAGATTCACCATAGAACAGATGAATACTGGAACAGTTACTTGTTGCGCCGACGGTTGTGGCACCGTTGGTCAACGTCACAACATATGCCGCACCTGCGCCTCCAGTTACGCTTGCGATAGTATCCGCGACAACTTGCACAACCTGACCTGTCTCCTTAAACCACAGGGTGACGAAATCTCCTGCCATCGGAGGCCGGTTAAAATTAGTACCAGTTCGCGTAGTAGTCAACGGGGCATTAGTGCCACCTAGGTTGCTGCCGACGGCTGCTCGGTTAACAATGAGCTCGAACTGGCTTGGCATAGTTGCTGGATACATGCAGCGATACTCAGTTTCAAATTGCACTTGGTAGACCAGATCGCCCATTGCAATATTCGGAAAATATGTGAACTGATCACCGAACTGATCGATGTGTGAAATAGGGATCATGATCTCAGCACGCCTAGTTGTTGCTGCCTGAGTCACTGGTACGCCAGTTGCCGTAGCATCGCGCGGCCTAGCACCATCGTAAGACACAAACGGACAGTCGGGCAACCGGTCGGCCCAGCCCTTACCATAGTTACGGGAAGTCGACGCACCGAATGCCGATTGTGCATCCTCCCGTGCACGAGACTTCAGATACCAGTCCAAGTTTGAGCGTACCACATTCTGGTGGATACCAGTCTCGTTCAGCAGACCAAATTCGTTAGACATAACCTTAGCCGTACTGACCAGGACTTGCGGGGAAACCATTTGTCCGTTAACACCCCAGGTGGTAGGGAATGCGATCGGTGCGTTTAAGTTATCTAATACCTCGACGTGCATGTCCAATTTTAGCTTGCTATTTGTCAGGTCTGTAAAACCGATGGTGCGAGGTACCTCGAAATTGGTAGTGGCGGTCGGATTTGTAGATAAAAAGTTGGAGCGGTCAGCCGGAATCTGGCGAAGCTTTGTACTCATATATATATTACAAACATATTCTAATTTAAACTATCGTTCCGAATTCGCCGTGATGATCTTTTACAAATTGGTTTCTTATGTCGATAACCTCTTGTGGAAGTGGCGGCAATGGATCTGGAATTTTGCCATCTCCAGCTCTTATATATCGGTAATGGTGTTTGCCATCTACCTTAACAGTAATCAGCCAATACCAGGCATCTCCATTACCTTTATAAATGGGTATGATATTGTTAGGCAAGTCGTATTTTCTACCTGTTCTAGTTTTCCTATTGGCATTATTTTGACTACGCGTTGCTTCCCGTAAGTTCCATATCGCATTATTAGTTGGGTTTCTATCGATGTGGTCTATCATTAGTCTTGGGTTATGGATATCCCATTCTTGATTAAATGCATAGTAAACAATACGATGATACCTGAAATGTTTTTTGCTAATACTTACATTACAGTAACCATTTTTCCATGGTTTAACATCAACTAAAAAAATACCATAAATACAGACGCGTTCAATACGCCCGTCACGCCATACTCTTAAATCAGTATCAAGAATCCGGCAATCGCGGTAATCTTTCCTAATTACCTTTGGCTTAGGTTTGCTCATTAAAAAACAATAAGTTTTCATTCTATTGTATATGGCCGAGACTAATAATTATGAGAATGCCTTTGCAGAATACCAAAACACAATCGCATCTTATCGCAGCAAATTCGACGAGATAAAGAACTTTAACAAGGAGGAAACTAAAGGCGCTACCGCTTTTTCCCTTATAGCAGATCCACTCGGTGCCCATCTGTTAACTACGTACGGTCCTGATGCCGTTGCCAATATTAAAAACTACCTAGGGGAGAAAACACAGGGGATTAGGGATCTTGTCGAGGATAAAGTCGACAGCATTAAACAACGAGTTGGCGAAGCCGTACAGGATAAATTCGATCAAGCGAAACAATCCATTCTTGATCGGGCAAATAATGTTAAACAGGAGGCTGAGGGACGTATTCAGGGACTGCAGGACGAGGTACAGGGACGCGTTGCAGGGACGCAACCGGAAACCGCCCTCGGCGAGGATCTGCCCGGGATGGAAGGGGCAACGGAGTTGCAAAACTTCGCTGGATTAACCGATGTTGCCGCTGATAGTGCAGAAGGCCTGGCTTCTGAGGTTAGCACCCGCGTGGAAGGACTTGCGACAGAGCTACAGGGTAGAGCTACTGGTCTCTTGCAGGAGGGGCAACAAGCCGTCAGTAATCTTGGTGATGAGGCTACTGGTGCCCTTAGTGCAGCTCGGGCTGAAGCCACCGGTTTCTTTAGTGATCTCAAAAATGAAGTCATGAACGCTGGAAAATCCATCTTCAATGATGTTAAAGGCCAGCTATCAGCCCGTGCTACTGCCGTTAGTGATGAAGTGGCCTCTCGCGCTGCTGGTGCCGGAGATCTATTGACCTCTCTCCCGAATAACGTCGTTCCCGAAATTGCCGCACGTGCTAGTAATCTACCTCCTATACCAAGCGACATCATGCAACGCATCAACGATCGTCTGGATCTGCCCTTCCCTGAAGTTGAACCCGAAATTGATATTTCACAATTTACTCAGCCATTACAAGCCGCACGTCAAATTGGCGAAACCATTCTTCCCGACGTCCGTCAGGCCGTCTCAAATATCCCTGGTATCAACCTCTCTACCGATGCCGCACAGACTGGTACTGATTTGACTGAAGACGCAGTTCAGACTGCTGCCAAGACTGTCACGTCTGGTCTGGCCGAAGGGGGCGAAGCCGTTGCAGAAACCGCGGTTAAAGCTGCTACTGAGGGTGTCTCCGCAGGATTAGAGGGATCTGGCGAATTGATTGGAGAGGCCACGGCTGAAACTGGTATTGGTGCAATTGTTGGTGGTCTATTGGCTGTTGGTGGCTTGTTGGCTGGGTTATTCGGTCACCATAATGAAAAGCCTCCACCGCCTCCAAATACCTCAGCACCTCAGTTCCAAGCGGGATTATCCCCGCAATAAATATATGGAGAGTGAAAAAAAACGACCTATTGTCAAAGTTAGACCTGAACATACTAAAATCTATCTTCAGCGTCGCGATCTCTTATTGAGACATCTGGCGCAACTCGATAATTCCTGTTATACCAAAGGCAAAATGTGTCTTTGGCATAAAGGTAAATGCGTTATTTGTTTGTGCGAACAATGGTGGTGGTTTTAATGATTGTAAAAATAACTAAACTGCGTTCATCTACTCTAATCTTTTTAAGCCCCCTTTTTAATGGAAGCCACTGCTCAATTGGTCAATCTTATCGATGATATCAAAGATAAGATTTCCGATGATGAATACCTAAAGCTGATGAATTGCGCTTTGGTCGCCAGTAAACATGTTGTTAAGGAAGCCGATCTCAATGCAGCGAGAGACACATGCCAAGATTGTTCCGCCCTCGGCATGCTTTGCGAATGCTCAGCTCACGATATCTTTAATCATCTGTTAGATTTACAGATAATGATTCCGGACCTGTATCGTGTAATTGCCACCCTAAGTTTAGAGAAGTATCACCGCCGACCATAAAAAAAAAAATTTGATTATTTTATTTTATCAAACTATAGTCTTTTGAGTTACAACCGGCGCGTCAGGTTTTAGCGTGTTCTGTTCGACCAATCGCGACAATAGATCACCTAATTCCTTAATGTGTTGATCATCCAACCGTACTTGCACAATTTTCCCTCTGCAACATGCCGATGTGCTTCGTACTGTTATCGTACTGGAGGTATCGCCGCCTCCCCCTGACATACATGGAAACAAAGCTCTAATACCCGATAGTGCCGCTCCCATATATATTACTCATCGTTTAAAAAACTATCGTACTGTCGATTGATATGTTTGAAACCAATCTTACAGTAGGGATTTAACAGAGCCACTCTGTATCGTTCCTGGATAGTAATAGCCGCATCCCTTCGTGCCAATCCTGACGTTTTCTTATCCAACTGTTCCATGTAAGTATCATAATCGACAGGTTGCGGCCAGGGGTTTCCAGTACCTAATGTAACATCCATTATTATTTCACTGATCTGCGGGAACATCCCACGCAGTATTGCGTCGCACATCTCTTCATTAGGTTCCCCATTAACTTGCATTATGATCATCTGTGATCCAGTGTTCATGTAGATGTGATGATCATGGTGTACAAATAAATTTACAGAACACGGATTATCTAAATTGTTCGGTGCTAGTTTGTTGGTAATTAGCAGCGGCGGTGTCGTACATGTTACCAATCTATAATATATGCCGCTGCCGTTGACATATTTTAGTGCCTTTACTCTTCCGAAGTCCATTATTATCTTTTTTAAGATCTTCAATTTGCCTCGCGGCTTGCAAAGGGCCACGCATCCCAGCAGACCGGATTCTTTCGAACGTCTGCATTTTCTCCGACGTGCGTCGGAGAGGGCCGGAACCGTCATGCCTTGACAATTTCTGCCAAGGGCATCACCAATCAATTTTCCGACCCTAATAATTCATTATATTCTCTATTTATCCTATTTCTACCTATCTGCGTATATGGATTCAGTCTGGCTTCCCGCCAATGCCTCTGAATAATCTTAGCGTAGAACCATCGCGTCCGTCGTTCGATACCTCTTGCCCTCTTGCCCCGCATTACTTCAATCTTGTTCGGCAGCAACCCTGTTTTCCTTAAAACTATGTTTCCTGTAAAATACAGTCCGCTCCACCTGGAAATCCGTTTTATGACTCGCACCTCCTTTTCAACGAAGACGTAACATCCCCGTTTAATTATTCTGTCATTTTGGGGATTAACATGTGTGTATCTATCCTGGCTGTAGTCCTTTACCCATGTAATGTGGGATGGAGGTCCTAATATGATGTGCAGAAATCCGTGTGTTCGAATGCTCGCTTCAATGTCATCCGTCCCGAACGGGAAATACATTTTATGTATTTCCGCCATCTCGGGTCCGATTTTCCGATTGTACATCCCCATGAACGGAAACATCTGCGTTACATTTGCAATAACTGTCCTTTCCGTATTTTGATACATTTGTGGTATAATTTGCGGTTTTATCCTACTGGAATCAAACTGTAGTTTTGCCCAGTACTCACGCCATTTTTCCACTCTTTTAATCCCTTTGGTCTTATGATCAATCCCTTTGGTCTTATAATTAATCCCTTTGGCCATATAATCTTATTAAGATCCTCAATTTGCCTGGGTGCTCCTGACTTTTGCACGCCTACGGCTTGGCGGACGCCAACGGCACCGTCTTAATTATGTCAAAAAATAATGTACTGTTAGGTCCAATTTCAGTCACCGGCTGTTTAGTCTGCGGGTCTAGAATGCGCACACTGCCCTCCGTTATAATATATGGATTACCCCTGTGAATATATGTGAACCCAGAGTCACTATACCCAGTTACGATCTGGTTAGAATCATACTCCTTTGATACGATAGCGGAAATCTTATTGTTGTTGCCAATCGTATCAATATAGCCACCTGAATTCGGTATCAATCCATTTGTTTCGATCAAATAATATCCTCCCGTCTCATTTGATGACACCGCATCACCAATTACCGCATCAGTCAGTCCCGTTGTGTCAAAATATAGTGTCGTCCCTACCGGATTCAACACTGGCGGGTTCTCGTACATTCGCCTGAAGTCCGAAGTCTTATGCCCGTGCAGCGTGTCTAACAAGAAACTGTCTAGTGCAAAAATACCTCCCGTTGCCTTATCCTGCAGAGCTGACTGCAAGTAGTACTCCACACCCGCGTCATCTACCTGTAATGGTACAATCAGATTGTCTGACAGGCCTAACTGGTCCTGCCAGAATGATCTCGGTTGCAAATCATGAAACACAATACCGCTGGCTTGATTTATTATGTAAAATCGTAGTGGTGGCCCTGCTACCCATCGCACCATCACGTTCTGTTTCACTGGATGGTCCGGATCACTATAGTTGGCTATCGGCATATGGGCATATGGCACACTAAATACCTGTCCAGCTGACCCATACTCAATCGCAAACTGACTTGCGCCTACGAAATATGGTACGATGTATTTATAAGTGTCCGCATCGGTAAATGTGACCGTCGTCGGAGGATCTACATACACCTGCCTGAATATCATATCACCGTTAGTCGTATTGTCTGTTCGTTCCAGCATCGGATTTATCGGTGCAAACAGCTGAGCTGCTGCCGCACTTGCTGGTGGAATCAAACCAATAGGATTACTTAACATCTGTGTTAGCATAACCGCCATTCCCTGCGGGTCATAAACACCCTGTTTAATAGGTACCGACACTACCTTCTTGTCCAGATGCCTGTCCCCCGGCCCCTGACTGGTGTAAATAATATCACTCGGTGCTACGTAGAAATCCGAATTCTTAACAGGGATACCATCTGCACTGCCCAACGGATTCCCCGGTGCCTGACTGCCAAAAGGCAGGAAACCCTGATTACTACCTGGGTACTTGCCAGAATAGGCTACTGGTTGCAAGGTCCCAACCTGGAAAATCACCGGTTCACGGGACGCCATGTAGATCCAGTCATTCTGATTGTTGTAATCCGAGTTGCAATGATAGACATTGAAATAACCACCGTTGTCGCCGGGCCCTAGGTTATTATAAGCATTACTACCAAATAGGTCCGCCGTCTGCAATTGATTGTTCTGGTCAAGATATGCCACCGTCATCTTAAATATCAAGTCGGTGTGCCCGTTACAGTTAAATGAATTTACCACATATGTTCCCGGTTCAAAGTCGGTGAAACTGCTCTGCCATTTGTAGAATCCTACCATGTGGCATTGAATATGGTCCAGCGCCGCCATTTCCTTTATGTTATAGCATGAAAACCAATCAAATGTTGGGCCCGTCCATGTCACGTTACTGTTAACCGTCTGCTTAATTACCTGATTTGGCGTACTTGTCGTGTCATTCGGATCTTGATAATCTCTATCGTAGATCGAAAATGTCAATACCAGTTGTGTATCCTGTTCAATCACAATGTTATTCTCGTTGACCCGTTGAGAATCAATCGACGCCATACGCAAAGTTATCACATCACCCTCATTGATAATCACCGGTGCACCAAAGGTATTATGCCATACCGCATTGTTTGGCGTCAGATCAGCATTGTTGCGGTTAAGTTCCAATGTTGTCGTTACCGTTGCAGTGTTATTTGCCATCTATATCCTATCCCAGATTTTAATGTTTTAATAAGTTTCTCCCGTTCCGCCATATTCGTAATTTTATATGTGCCAAAGTCAACTCTTTGCCATCCAATCATTCATCTTTGTCTCTATTTATTCATCCCAATACGACGTCAGTCCGGACTAACTAAATTGATCTTATTTATGATATTAATGAAGTTGCCTTATGAACTGCAATGCTTGATACTGTACCGATACGGTGGGTTAGAGCATCCAACCGCACGCATTATGAAAGAGGTCATCGAATATGTTGTCTCTGTGTTCCCGCCAAACTACGTGAGCGATCACAGTTGTTATACCTGGGCCAGAGACTTTAGCCGCGCTGCGTTGTGCACATGCTGTCTGATGCCGGCACATCATGGTTCCCGCTGGGTACATGTCCCAGACGTCAGTCCGGACTAACTACTTCTGTGCTGTGTGCACAGTTCCACGTATGTTTGGTATGCCATAGCTGTTTATCCAGATAGGTTTGCATTGTTCCCCTTCAATAGGACAACCACACAGCCATCCTTTTCGATTTCCTTTGTTATATTTGATGCGTTGCCCATGTTTACAGTTATTACAATATTCTCCCTTACATAAACTGCGTCCCGGTTTCTTACAATAGTAGCATCCCTTGAATGTGCATCTGCTACCTCCGCAAAACTCGTCAAATTCAGCTTTGTCTCTCCTGCATTTACTACATAATCTGCGCTCACGATCCAAACGTTTCTGTTCGTCTAATCGTGCCTGCCTTTCCACCGCTTCAATAATAGCACGTTCAGCTATTTCTCTAATCTCACGCTGTCTAATTTCTTCCATCCTCCTAATTTCTTCCTGACGCTTTTGTTCAGCTTGTTGCTGTTCAACCTTACAGATCACGCCTCCACATTTCGTATCAGTATCTGTTTTTTCGGCTCCACATTCACATCTGTCAAGTACACAAAAAAAGCCCTTACAATATGGTAGGTAAATTCGTTTTTCCGTTGTTGGATCTTTAGCTGTTTTCCGATCTTTACGTCTGTGGCATTTTTCACAATTCCAGTCTAACTCCGAAATAATGCCTCCGCCTCCGCCAAATTCATTATGTAATGCCTTTATGCATGAAGATCCCAGTACTACTACATCTCCACTCCCTTTATGTTTGATATAATAGTCTGTCCTATTACGATGTCCACACAAACATTCACGTTCTTCATCTTCTGCTCTGGTATCTTGCCCTATTAATTTCCAATTTTCAAATATCGCGTCACTATTATCACCAATATATGCATTAATAGCTTTCATACGTGCCACTCTATTCAGCTTACATTTGCGTGGATCAGTTTCTGCATGAACTGATCGCCAATTGTCATTTTCGTCCCTAGTAATTTCAAACTTAAAAACCTGATCTACTTCAGTTTTAGTAATTTTTCGCTTTACTTTTACTGTTATTTTCGGTGCCATTATTTTCACATAAAGCTTCATTTTATGGGGTAATCCAGCCCATTTATTATTACATCCCTACCATATTCATCTCTATCTGTCATTTAATTCATCTTTCCCTTGCTTTTTCTCTTCATCGAGGTATCGAGGATCTCTTTTCGTATAACG
>B570J29032_109958373_pt1 | contig 12624 bp, 16 predicted proteins | sample LakMenEpi16Nov12_FD_29032 | JGI IMG/M metagenome (IMG submission 29032)
GATACTGGTTACATCTACGCTCCATACGTACCGTTACAATTAACTCCAACAATGTATAACCCATTCAACTTTACTCCTATCAAGGGTATTATGACACGTTACGCTAAGAAGATGGTTAATAACCGTTTCTATGGACGTATCATCGTTGATGGTGTTCGTACATTCGATTTGAATGAGTTAAGATAATCTTATCTTAATCGATAATAAAAAAGGTCAGAGAAATCTGACCTTTTTTTATTTAGATAAAATCCTAAGTGATTTAGATATAGCTTCACTTTCCTCAAGAGTAAATACACCTCTTCTGTATGAGCATTTAACTGCCTCCATTAAACAATAAAGAGATTGTTCTTGAGACATATTAACTATGAATTTGTCTAAATCTTCATAAGAAGTATAATTAATAGCATCAAATAAACTTCCAATAGGATTTAAATTTTTGAATTTTTCAATAATTTCTTCTTTTAATATATCTTCATTAGAATGTTCCATAATTTGTAATATTTATATAATGATAATAATTTAAATTGATTATGGAAAGCACGAACTTATTAGATATTTTTAAAAAATTAACTGAATATGAGAAATATTTAAATGAAGCCTCTACGACATCAACTGTTGGTGGCACATACAAACCACCAATTAGACCAGGAATTAGAAAATGGTTTGATAAAAATTTAATGCCATTTATTGACCCTGTATCTGATTATGTTGACGCTGAAATAAATTACGATTCATTAGATGGTCATGTTAAAAAATCTAAAAAAGAAATTCAAAAAAGAGAAAAATTAGCAAAACATATTAGAGATAAAGATTATAGACAAGATGCTCCTGATGAAGGAGATGATGAATATGCGTATGCTCCATTTAAGAGACTCGAACCACATTATCAAGTAGATTCGGTGAATGAATCAAAAAAAGATACTAATGAAGATTTAGGTGTTTGGTTTGGAACTAAGAAAAAACCAAAGGGTAGTAAACAACCTAAAGGTCCATGGGTTAATATTTGTAGTAAAAAAGATGGTAAACATCCACCTTGTGGTAGACCTGAGGGTAGTGAAAAAAGTTATCCTAAATGTAGAGCGGTTGGTGTGGCTGCTAAAATGTCCGATTCTCAAAAACAAGCGGCTTGTCAACAAAAAAGAAAGGCCGAAAAGAAAGATACTCAAACAGGAAAAGGTCAAAAACCTGTTATGACTTCATACAAACCAAAAAAGAAAAAGACCAACGAATCGGTCTTAATATCTTTAATTAGGAAGGCTTTAGATTAATAAATACTTTTACTAACTCTAATACCTGGTTTAAGAGGTTCATAAGTTCTTTCAGGTCTTGAGTATTGTCCTGTATTGTATTCAGAATTTAATTCTCTTAACGCATTTTTATATTCACCCGTTTCATCAGATAATATTCTATCGATAACATCTTGAATTAAACTTCTATCCAATCTTCCGTATTCAGGTTCTTCAGACATTTCTCTTAATACTTTTTTAATTTGTGTATCTAACTTTGACATGACTTTAATATTAACAATTTATTTTATTATAAATATTATCAAGTGAGTGATTAATTTGAGTTTCTAATTCTTTTTCAATCTCCATTGCTCTAAATTCCATTTCTTTACGAAATGTACCGACCAATTTATCCCATTGAATTTTACTCAATTTAATAAAATAACTGTATGTATGATTAGTTACTGTAACTTGTCCACCATCCATAGTAACAAAAATACCTAATTTATCATTACGGATATATTTTTTGTCTGATATTGGAGCAATTATGAGTTCAGAATCTTCCGAATGAATGAGTTTTCTACATATGGTGGAACATTTCCTCACGTTAGACATATAAATGTCAAATTCGGTACTTTCTCGGTCTAATCGACGTAGATATAGACGATATTTAATCCACAGTTTTTTAATTATAGTCATGTTATTTATGATTTGACTACAAACATACTATGATTTTTTAATAATTCAAAATTTTTGATTAACAATATGCTCCTGAACAACGTTTTTTTCCGTCTAAACCAGGTTTTTTACCTTTACATACTTGAATCGCATAACCATTAGCGTAAGCTGAGGGATACACGTCATATTTTGACTCGGCCGCTGCTTTACCACGAGCACATAATTTAGTACCCGCTTTTTTACGACCTTCATACATTACTTCTACAGCGTCATCACTACTAAAATCTTCACCCTCGATTTCATTCATGATAAAATCAAATACTTGGTCCATATTATTTTTAGCTTCGGCAATATGGTCTTGAGCCCAATCGTGTCCATTATCTAAAATTGATTCTATCATTTGTTTATCTTTACCAAGTAGTATTTCACATTGGCGTTTCATTTGTTCTAAGTTAGAGAAAAACATGTATCTTTGATTTTCCTCTTTAAGAACTTTTTTAATTATGTTATTTAAATTTTTCATATTACGCCATCATATCATCTTCTTTTAGGTCATTACAGACAACATCTAAAAACACTTCAATATCGTGTTCTAAACCTTCATAATCCTCAAATACGTTGGTTCCTTCAGTTGTATTTTCAAACATACAAGTTTGGAAATTACCTTCCGTATCACAATAAATTTCACCATAGTAATCACTATCATCAACTGTTAGATATCCTGTATGTATTTTTTCATCTTCAGTATCTTCAGTTGACTCATATCTAAATTTAAACGATGGCATTCCTGGAAATTCAAAAGACCAAAAACCACCCGCTTTTGTCATAAAATCTTCTTTAGATGATGACTCATCTTCTATTGAAATACCCTTAGTAAATTTTTCAAGAGTTTCTCTTTCTTCAGGTGTGATTGATTCCATACCTGATTGACTAATTTTATCTAAAATTGCGTCAATCTTATCTTCCCCTGCCGTAAAAGCTTCGGATAAAACAAATTTTAATAATTTAACGTATTCGTTTTCTTTTAATGTTACTTTTTTCATTTTTTGTTAACAATTTGGAATTTAATTGTTCTTTTATAAGTATCTACTTCACCTGATGTTAATACTTTTAAATCAATAAAATATTCATTAGGGATTTTATCTCTTGTGTCAAATATAAAATAGTACTCATTTGACGCTCTATTAACTAACGTCCAATCTTGAACTTGTACTTCTGTCTGGCCTTCGTGAACATAAACTCTATAATATACTGTTACAGGTGTTAAAACTTCATTTGAAGAATATGCTTTTTTAACAATTACACCAACTTTTCGTAAATCAGTGTTTAATATTTTTTCATCTTGTTTAATACCATAAAAATCAAATCCAAATAATTCAGGGTCTTTACTTTGTGTTCCTAATGTAAAATACCCTTGATAAGGTAATACTGTTAAATCATTAACCACATTAGGTAATGAAACACCATTATATACTAAATTAGACCAAGTATCAGTAAACATACATGGAGTTGTTACAGTTATCCCACTTGTTGTTATTTGATAAACACCCTGTGTTATTTGACAACTTGTATAAGTACCAATAACACTGTCCTGGTTATTTCTAATTGTAACCAACGGTAAATTGTCTAAACTCGTTGGAACCCCTCCAATATAAGAATATAAATAAAGATTATTATTATTGTAAGAATAGAATGAATTTCTATTATCTAATATTAAATCGTTATATGATGTTTCCAAAAACGGTTCATAAAATGTTTGAGTGTGTCTTGTAAAAAATCCAACAGAATAATTTTCAGTTAACCCTGTTAAATTTTCTAATTGAGGTAAATACGCAATACCCCATCCTGTAAATCCTGATGTGGAACCTGTAAGATATTGATTAATTTCATTTGTCATATTAAACTCAATATCTTCATTACCAAATTCAAAATGTTGAGTATCAACAATAATTAAATCCGAATAATCAACATTACCTCCAGTTGTATTATTATATATTCCATTAGTACTCCATCCACTTAATGTTGTAGTTTGAAACCAATTGGAAGGTCTTTGTGACGATGATTTATCTTGAGGTAGAGCTATTGGTGTTAATAATCCGTTAGAAGTATTTAAGGTCTTTGTTATATTATAGTAATCGTATCCAACACCCTCATCCCAAGATTGAGCATTACCTGTTGAACCTGAAGTTAAAGGTATTCTAAATAATATTAAATCAAAAGAAGTTGCTCTTCTTCTACCTGTTGAGGTTGTATCATTTAATAACTCGTTATCAAATGACGAAGTATTTGTCATTCTTAAAGTATGAGTTATACCCGAAAATCCTGTACATCCTGTAGATATGATTCCGTCTTGAATTTTTTGGGTAAGACCTGATAAATTTAAATCAAATATAAAACGACTAAATCCTGACGGACTTATAGAATCGTTTGCCGACCCAAAATACAGTTCAGTCCACGGTGATTTACCAGTGTTTGTGAAACTGTTATATTGAATTGTATTGTTTCTATTAAAATATGAGCGATGAATTGACATTATCTTTTTTCAATAAATATCAATTCGTTCTAATATTTTGATTAATTACTTTAGAATCAAATAAAGCAAGTTCACTTGTTATTGATGACTTAGAAGGACCGTCCCCACTAAAAGGTTTTTCATCGGGGGATAAGTTATGCCAAGGGTGGGTATGATTTGTTAAAAATGTTATAATTAAATTTAAAAGTTCTTTTAATTGGTCTCCTCTAACAATCCCAGAAGTGTTACTAATATAATTTAACGATAATTCATCAACAGGAATTCCATAAACTGTGTCATCACCAAGATTTAATTTTTTCTTTCCTGGTATTGAAGAATTATGTGATAATAAATAAACATTATCGCCACCTAAAACAGCATAACCTTCTTGGATTGGTGAAACTTGAACGGCTTGTGTTTTAATTCTATTATAATCTGTAATTCTTCCAGTTCGATTTTCAGCGGAAACTAAATCATAACCTTTATTTAGTGTTGAACCAATAAATTTAATTTTATTAGTTATTGAAGCAGCGTTTATGTAACTATTTGATACTATTGGGTTTTGTAATGCCATTTTTAAATTAACACCAGGTCTGTAATAAAATGGAAATCTTTCACCATCAGATGCAAAATAATCAGGTTTATTATACCCATCAACTTTACCTTTATTTAAACCTCCTATTGCGTTATTTATTCTTAACACTAATTCTTCTTCAGATACATTAATAAATTCGTCAATATAAGCCGGTGTAGTAACTGTTGCCGGCAATGAAGTATCTTGATTAAATACAGAAACTTTTGTTAAATCTATAGGTGGTAAATTGTAAATTTTAATACTACCAGTATAATTTCCTTGTGATGAGTTATTAATATTAATAACATCATACTCTAACAATTTTTTTACATTATTATCGACCAAAAATGGTACTTGAACAGTTTTTTCAGGTAAATAAGTTAATTTTTTATCAAAATATGATAGTTGTAAAAAAGTCCTTTTTTGATTAACCTGAGGTCTTTGTGTTTGCTCAAGGGATAGTGTTTTTACCGCTCTAATTAAAACTTCACCATCTTTTAAAATAATATCAGACCTTCCTTTCGAATAAATTCCAATATCTTGAGGTTCAGCAAAAACACCTTTAGATTTACTATTTGGATATGTTCCATCATAGTTTTTAATTGGTAAATTTTGAGCAATGTTAGCTCCTTCAGCTAAAATTGACTTTGTTGCAGAATTTTGTTCATATGCAATATTCATTACAGTACTTTTAGTACTTGCAACATAATATTGATTTTTTCTACCTGTATTTTCTTCTTTGTTAGAGTAAATTATATTAACATACTCATTTATTTCAGGTAAAATTGAAAGATTTATTGGTAATAGAGGTAGATAAACAAATGGGTCTTTAGACGTGAATTGATAAACATCCCTAACATCACTTTGATTATCATTTAATATTGATACACCTTGAGAATCATATTCATCTTTTTTAGAAATTAATATCTGTTGAATCGCTTCATCATCAGGAAAAATTCTAACACGACCAATCATCCATGGGTCATTATTGGCAATTACTCTACCACCATATATTATTTTTTTCATCATGATTTTTTACGAGATTCGTATTCTTTTAAAACCTTATTATAGTTAAATTCAACATTATCTAAATGTTTAGATAATTTAACTATTAAATCTTTAGTTTTTTCAAATTCTTCATTTAGATAGTTCATTGCGGTCTCCAAATCTCTGTTTGGTCTATCTTTATTTTCTTTTATTATATTAAATATTTTTGGGTCCATATTAAAAGTATTTTCCTGTAACTCTAATTGGGCTGGTTGCATATCCCGCTATAGGTATTGGTTTAATAAACATTTCTGTTTTACCATTTTCTTCCTTTTCTTTATTTAAACCTTGCATTATTGAAAATCCTTCCATGTTTGAATACATTGGTGTTCCATTAGGATTTGGTCCTGTTGGTAACCCAAGGCTTTGTAAAAACTCTAAATGATTCATATATGCCCTATTTGTCGACGCACCATCTAATATGTCAGATAATGCTAAAATTGGTGTTGGTGTAATTTGTTTTGGTAAAGGAATTCTTAATTGAAATAATTTCAACAAATAATCAACTAAACTCCTACACTCTCGAAAATCATTGATTGTTTGAGCAATTAAAACTGAAAGTGAAACAATCTTATTTATTACTGTAGCAATTGTTGCCTTTTTTTCCGCAGTCATGTCTTGTATTATTGCTTTGGCCAATGCTATAACAATTTTTTTAATCTCAATCAGTAGAGCTTCTAAAAACAAAGCCATTATTCGACTACCGATGGCCTGAACTAACGCCCTGTTGTTTCTTAAAAAATTATTATATCCCTCAATTCCTTCATCGTACATGTTACCAATAGCCTTTGCCATAATAATATATGGTAATAAAACTTTTGGAGAAAAAATTGATTTTATAATCGCCATAGGTAATTGACTTATAAAATCTTTATTTAAACTTAAAGATATTGCGTCAGGAAATGGAAAATTGGCAACCCATCTTGGGTCATTAACTAAATTAGTTATAATATTATTTATTTCATTATCTAAATTTTCACCATCGTCACCAACGTTAGATATATTGTTAGATAAATAATTTGTGTCCGATATTGGTAACGCAATATTATTACAATCAACAAATTCTCTAATCCCTACTTTAATTGATTGAACCCTTTCGTTAATAAACTCTAAATCATTAGATTCCATTTCAAAAATAGTGTCTGTTGAATTATCTACTTCGGGATATTTTGCTTGTCCCCCGACATCAATTTCAACGTTGTAATCCTGACATTGACCTAATATTCGTTGTATGATTAAACCAAATCTTGTTGAGTCATCTAATTGATTATCCCCAAGTTTTAAATCTGCGGAAACACAACCTAAAATAATGTCAGTTAAAGTTGTTAGTAGATATCGTAAATCTAATAATGAATTAGTTTTAAAATAATCATTAATAAAATCGGAAACTCTATTTAAACCTAAAACCCTATTTGATAAGGTAATTTTATAATATTGACCTGGTGTACCGGTATTATCTACGGTAACAAATTGTATGTCAAAAAGGTCCTGTCCACTTTGTCCTTTATACTTAGTATTAACAGGGTTAGTAATACCATTAATACCACCTTGAGACAGAGCCGTTGGAGTTTGTATTAGGTAATATAAAAGTTGGTTAGTTGATTTTTTTGGTGAAGAATAGTCGTAAGGATTTTGTTCGTAAATACATTTTCCCCATGTATCCGTAGGACTTATAAGTAAAATTTTACCTAAATCTAAACTACTTACTTTAATATAAATTGCAAGGTTGTTAAACGTACTTTCTTCGGAACAATTTAAAGATTTTAACATTTCTTCTGAAATTATTTCAGAAATTTTTGGTTTAATTTGTTTAGTAACTTTGACTAAAAGATTTGTAATGTAATTATCTTTAGGTTTTGCGGCACCTTTGGCCATTTGTAAAATATCAATAAGTTGTTCATAACTTGATTGAGCTCTTTCTTTTCGTTCTTGATTTTTTTTAGCCCTTTCTAAAGATTTTTGTTGTCTTGAAAGTTTTTTTTCGTCAAGTTTGTTTTTTAGTTTTTGTTTTTTAATTTCCGATTTTGATTGCAGAAAAGTCTTATAAACTTTAAGTTTATTCTTACTTTGTTCAAACCCTTCGTCAATACTAATTGCCATTATAAACTAAATTTTTGATTATCAGAATTTATGTCTTTATCTAATAAACCTTGCAAAACATCATCATCCATATTTGAAATATCAAATGATTCTTCTTTTGAACTTTGTTTTTCCCAAATACCTGATTGTAACTTTGAAAGTTGTAATTTTTTCTCAACACAATCATTTATTATTTTTTGTTGTTTTTCAATAACAGGTCCAATTAGAGTCATGTCTTCAGGTTCTTTCATCATGGCAACCATTTTATTTTGAATTCTAATAGCCGTTGAGCGTTGTTCTACTAACTCATTGTAAATTTCTTGCATTAAAACAAGAATTGAGTCTTTAGTAAAATTAATTTGTTTTTTTTTGGGTTTTGTCATACCAATAAATAGTTTTTAAAAAAAAATTTAATCTGGTTTGATTTCTATAAGACCTAAATATATTTTTTTATATTTTTTCATGGAAGCTCTTATTTCTTTAGTTGAAAGATTAGTCATTTCTCTTAAAGATAAAAGAATTACATTTTTATTGAACTTATTGTTATCAGTTGCTGGAAATATTGTTTCATAATTGTCAAGTACCTCAATTAAAGCAATACCCAATTTTATTTCATTATCATTTAAATCATTTTCTTCTAAAACGTCTTTAATATATGATTTTAAAATTGGTATAATATTTACCTCAACCTCTGGTTCAATATCTAAGTAATAAACCATTTCTGACCTATTTTCTAAATCACTAGATATATCTTCATAAGACACTTTTCGATTCATTTCTTTTTGGTCTTTCAGAATTTGTCCCATCAGATAATTTTTACAAATGGTACCAAAATAAGAATACGCTTTCTTTTCTTTTGACGGACTAAACTTATCAATTTTTGTCATCAAAAAAGAATGTGTATCAGTATGAATTTCAATAAAATCCATATCTTTTCTATACAATTTATATCTTCGAATAATTGAGGATATCATTTTATCTAAAGGATGTCTCAAATAATCGTTATATATTTTGTTTTTTTCATCAAAAGTAGATGCGGTTAAAAACATTCTAACCGCATTTTCTTCTCTTATGTCAAAATAATTTTCAGAACTTGGTTTCTTTTTTTTAGTAACCTCAATCTGTATTGTGCTTGAACTTATAGTCATCAAGCATTTTCTTGAGTATATTTTATGTTTCTATCGGTATTAAAGAAATATTCTTTTTTTGCAGAAGATACCCAAAACTGAACTTCACTGTCACTCACTTTATTTTCACCATTTTTATATTCCCAAAATATTGACCCTTCTCTAAGGTTCATATGTTTGTAACCAATTTTTGGTATAGTCATAATTTTTACAGAATTATAAGTCATTCTTAATAAAAATTCATATGGGAATGTTAATTTAAAACTAGCCTTAAAACCACCAAAATCCTCAATAATTGATTTTTTAAATACCATACCCGATGTTTGAAAATTTTGATAATTTAATAACGTTTCGTTAGTTAAATAACCCATTTCTTGACTGAAATTTGCGGCGAATGTTGCTTCATTAGTAAATCCTGCAAATACTGTTTTATTATCAACATCAACAACAATTGGTAAAAACGCATCTATTTCAGGATAAACTTCAATATATTTTTTAACGTTTTTAAACCAAATTTTAGCATATTCATCATCAAATTCTAAAATACTTACCCATTTAGATGATGAACTTTCAATACCTAAATTAACCTGAGATGAAAAGTTAGGTTCACTTTCAAATTTAATTTTTTTAACATTTAAATCCCCAAAATCAAAAGATTCTAAAAACTCAATTAATTTTTCTTCACTTGAATGAACAATTATCAGTTCTTTAGGTTTAATTGATTGTAATTGGATTGATTCAATTGATTTAGTAAAAAGTTCCACAAAGTCCTTAACTAAATTTGTCTTAATTGGTAAGATGATACTTAAGTCTAAAATATTTTCCATAATTTTATTGTTCTATAGGTTGTAATTTATTATATTCTGTCTCAAAAACATTTAGTTTTGATTTAGTATATTCGTTAAATAACGATATAATTTTATTCTCAAAGTCATTTATATCACTGTATTGTAATGAAGATTTTTCCATTCCATTATAGATGTCTTCCGAAATGTTATCTTCTAACCAATTTTGGATATATTCACCAATAAAATTGGCTAAATTTAATTCGTCTTGAATCCAAATTCCGTTATCTTCATTCATCCATTCAGGTACCATTTTAGGAACTACACCAATTACAGGGACACCACATTTCATTGACTCTAATGGGAATGTACCAAACGCACTTGTTCTATCGTCCCATACTGATAACATACACTCTTTTAATGTATTTGCAAATTCTTCTTCAGAAATACCTCTCATATCTCTAAAAGTTATCCATCTAAATTGAGGATATTTTTGATAAAATGATTTAATTAAATTAATTGAATCTCTTTGTTCTCTTGAAGAGATTGCAATAATTGGTTTTGCCGGGTATTTTGATTTTTCAAAAACGTCAGATATTACAGGTTCAATAATATCAGTTGGGACATTTCTCATAAATTGAGAGATATATTTTTTTTGTATTTCTGAAGTTGTAATACATTTTGTGAAACCAAATTGAGACCATATTTGTCCTGGTTGTAAAGTTTCAAAAATTTGGTCATATGATTGAGACAACACAATTTTAGTACATTTAATGTTAGTCAATTGAGCCATAACATAACCAAAAATTTCAGGTACAATAATAAAATCTTCAGGTGCTATTTGTAAATTTTGACCTTCCACTGATTGATGTGGGATTTTAGAGTATTGTTCACCGAGCCAACTTGAAACACCAAAATAATCAGGTTTTTCATGTAAAATTATTGGGTTATATCCTTCTTTAAGTAACGTATTTGCTATTTGATAAATGTATCTTATAGATGCTTTAGCATTACCTTTAGTGTCTTGTACAAAAAAATATATTTTATTTTTTTTGTCTTTTAAATTTAAGATTGATTCTTTAATTTTTAAAATTCTATCTTCCATATTTTAGTATTTTTTTATAGTTTTATTATTTAATAGTGTATTAAATGCTAATTTAAATGGGATTGATAATTGAGATTTATTACCCAATTTTTCATCAACTTCTTCTTGTTCACTCATAATGACTTCTATCATTATTTTAATAAGTTCATACTGAACAACACTAATATGTTGTCCGGTTTCTCCTGATATTGGTTCAGTTGGTTCAATATTGATTAAAGAATTAATCTCCTCTAAATCAATATAATAATTTTCGTTTAAAATTGGTAACATTATAGTTTTTCAGCAATTATTGGTTCTAATTCTTTTAGTTTTGTTATTGAAACTTCAGAACTAAGTTTATCATTATAAGTTGTATCATATTTAACAACTTTATCTTTGTAATTAATAATAATATCAGGGTTAGAAGTAACTATTAAATCTAATTCATCTAATAGTTTATTTTTTGTCACCTCATTATAAAAAAATATTTTTTCTATTAGACAACCAAATTTTGATAAGAAAAATAAAGTTGCTGGTTTTGATTTTGACATCTCATCAGAAATTATAATAAATTCAACTTTATCTCTTAAATTAATATATAAATCATTTAAATCATTAAATGACGATAATTCAGTTGAAGGTGAATGACCAAAAATTTCCATAGGGAACTCCTCATACAAAAAACTAAAAAATTCTTCCTTAGATTGAAATGAAAAATGATTGATTAAATCTAACGTATCTATAGGTTCATTAATTTTGTATTCAAATGGTGTTTCAGACTCAGAATTCTCTAAATTATTATCTATTAAAAATTTTTCGTAAGTTGTTTTAAACTTACCTATGGTATCTCTTAATACACCATTAACCTCAATTCCTATCTTCATATCTTTTTAAGATTTCAGTAATCAATGGGTTTCTAACAACATCATCATCTCCAAATTCATGAACACCAATTTCAGAGATATTTTTAAATTTCTCAATAGCGTCCCATAAACCTGAATGTTTTTTATCTTTATATCTGTCAGTTTGCTCCAAGTCACCTGATATAAAAAATTTACTATCAGTACCAATACGAGTTAATAATAATTTCATTTGTTTTGGTGTAGCATTTTGAGCTTCCTCAAATATTAGAATAGAATTATCAATGTTCATTCCTCTCATATATGCCAAAGCAAAAACTTCAATAACCTCCATTTGTTTTAATTTTTCTCTTGCCTCTTTACCTATAATCTTATTTAATAGATAATACGATGGAAAAATATAGGGGTCTAATTTCTCTTCAACATTACCAGGTAAGGAACCAAGTTTTTCCTCAGCTTCAACTGCCGGTCTAACAATGATAATTTTTTCGTAAGGAGATGTGTGGTCAGCAATTAAGTCAACCGCAGCTTTCATCGCTATAAAACTTTTACCAACACCTGCAGGACCTGAACAAATTGTAATTTGATTTCTAACTAATTTATCGTAATACTCTCGTTGACTTTGAGTTAAGAATTTATCCTTACTCTTTTT
>B570J29032_109958370_pt1 | contig 12617 bp, 14 predicted proteins | sample LakMenEpi16Nov12_FD_29032 | JGI IMG/M metagenome (IMG submission 29032)
CAAATATTTAAAAATGGAGTTGACAAAACCTCAATTTCTAGAAGTCCGGTATTGATTTGGGTCTTGACGCATCGTTAATTTACTTTCAATTCCGTATAAGCAATTTCAATGATTTTTGAGAGCCAGTCTTTTAGCATTGGATTAACCAGTGGGCCAGCTTTTGGCCAGGTTGCATATGCTATAAACTCTAGATTTCCTGATGCACCCAATAAAGGCGAATGCTTGACTTTCTTTATGTCTAAACCAACTCTATAAGCGTTACTTACAAACTCATAAAGTATATCTAAATGAATACTAGGGTTTTTAATTAATCCGCCACGCCCAACTTGGTTTTTACCAGCCTCAAATTGGGGTTTAATCAAAATAATAAATTCGGAGCGATCCGGACCAGTCAACAAATGTTGAATACTCGGTATTAATTTAATAACTGATATAAATGAAACGTCTATTACGCAGAGGGTGGCTTTGGGCGTTTCTGGCGTTGCATAAACCTTATCTGGAAGTAAATAGCGAACATTCATTCTTTCAATGCAATGAACTTTTGGATTTCCTCTAAGCTTCCAATCAAACTGTCCATAAGCAGTATCAATTGCATATATTTCTTTGGCTCCATATTGAAGTAAGCAGTCGGTAAATCCGCCAGTGGAAGCACCAATATCTAAACAAACCTTATCTTTGGGATCCACACCAAAAACTTTGATTCCCTCCAAAAGCTTATAGCCACCCCGACTAACAAATATTTTTCCATCGCCTACTACTTTGACTTTGTCAGTTTCTTCATTAACAGTAATGCCATGTCGCTTAATGAGTCTGTCATTAATACTTACAACTCCTAGTTTTACTGCTTGAGCCGCCAATTCAGGTGTGTCAAAAAAATTGTCAACCAAGAATTCAATTAGTGATTTTTCGTTATTTATCTTTCGCTTCATTGAATTTATGAGATTGTTCTTTGTTTATTTGTTTTTAGAAAAATATTGAACCTGATATTGATATCTTGATTACACTTTAATCTCTTTAGAATTTCTTTTTATTAAGAAGTAAAGCTTTTAATAGATTGTGGAAACTTAAATATATTTTATCTCTCAATTTAAAAGACCGTATGTATATGCAAGTTCGACTCTTCAAAGTTAAATTTCAATTAGTTAATATGCCTGAACATTTAATTAAGCTGGTTAAGCGTTATATAATTTTTATTATCAATTAGTTTCTAAGCTTTTATGAATTTTCAATAAGAGAACTGAAATAGGAGAATCTAGCAAAAATGCAAGTACCTGAAGTTCAAATTCCCTGTATAGTCGATCAAGGTCTAATCTTCAATAAAAGAGATATGGCTCGTATTCTTCAATGCTTAGATGAAGTTGAATATGCGGAAGTTTTAGATGGTGCAATTTTAAATAAAAGAAATGGCTTCATCGTCGATGTGTTTGAAAGCGATACAGAAGCTACCATATTCTTTAATCGTCGAATTCATATTAATGTTAATTCCTTTGAATTTCTTAAGATTCACTATTCCCCTCAAATCCTTGAACCAATCAATAAAGTAAGAGTAAAAGTAAAAAAGACAATTTCATCTGAAAAAATCAAAATAGCTCCTAAAAAAAAGAAAGTTGAAGAATTTGATTCCAATTATTCGCTTGAATTAGTTAATTCACAAAATAGAAGCATTTTAATTCGTCCACTGAGTGACCCAATTGATAATCCTGGATCTATTATTTCTGAGATAGAAAGTCGCAGAAGAAATTTAGTTACTTGGGAAGAAGTTGCAGCTGAAGTAGAAGATGATTAGAGGCTTATTAAGAATATAAATTGCATCTAATTAGCACTGAGAATCTTTCAAAAGAGTGGATTGAGACTTTATTCGATCAAGCCCTCATATACAAGAATCAAAATCATAGCGAAAACCATTCGGTAAAAACTTTTGAAGGTTGTTTTGCTGCCACTTTATTTTATGAGCCCAGCACCAGGACTCGAATAAGTTTTGAAATTGCTGCCAAGAAATTGGGTTTTGAAGTAATTCATTTAAACCCTGATACCTCCTCTCTCAAAAAAGGAGAATCACTTTTTGACACTGCGAACACCTTAATTAACTTGGGAATTAAACTTGTTATTATTAGGCATCCTTCAAATGGCTTTACAGAGGAATTCGCAAGCTTTTTTAATGATTTTGATATAAGAGTTATTAATGCGGGAGATGGGTCAAATCAACATCCAACCCAAGCGCTATTAGACCTTTTTACAATCCGTGAAGAATTGAATTTATCTCTTGCACAGCTTGAAGGAAAGAAAATAATTATTTTGGGAGATAGTCTTTACAGTCGTGTTTGTAGGTCAAATATTTATTTACTAAAACAATTTGGGCTAGAAATAACTCTGGTTGGACCTAAACATTTAATTCCTCATGATTTGGTTAGTGAAAACCATCTTAATTCTTCTAATAATTTGCTTGAGACTTTGAGTCAAGGAATTGATTTGATAATGGTTTTGAGATTACAAAAAGAAAGACAAGGCAAAGAATTAACCAGAGCCTTTATGAGTGAAGAAGAATACATTAGAGACTTTCGCCTTAGTATGGAAAGTCTTAATAAGTCTAAGCTAGATCTCAATAAAATCAAAATACTTCATCCAGGTCCAGTTAATAGGGATGTAGAAATCGAATCTGAATTGGTTGACAATCAGTTTTTGTCGCTTATTGATAAACAGGTCAGAAATGGAGTCTTTGTGCGAATGGCGGCTATTTCTTCTTTATTTGCTTAATTCACTTTTTAGTTCTTCTTCTGTATTTTTACTCAAACCTTCCTTTATTGCGAAGCTTAGTAGTTATAGCTTGTGAGATTTTGTGTAAATAATTCTGTACACACTCTCAAGTAATCCCTATAGGTAATCTCTAAAATTTAGGATTTCAATATTAAATTGTTCAGATTGGGCCTTTTCGTTTTGGGGTTAATTTAAGTTTTTGAAAAATCTTTAACTTAAATTTATCTTAAAAATTGAATTTGATTTGCCTTATGTATTTCCTTTTGAAAGAATATTTGGTTTAATGTATAAATACTTAAATGTCTTTTAATAATTCTCCACAATACTAAATACTAAAGAGCAAGTATTAAAGTCAGCGAGGAAAGCCTTAAATATGAACGAAGAACTTGGAAAAGATAATGCAGATAAAAGCAAGAATAATGATTTTCAAATGAACTTTGAAGAAGAAAACAAGAATCCATTTGAACAAAGGCTTTCTGAGCAAGCTAATCCTTTTGACAGTAAGGACGATGATAATCCTTTTTTGAAAGATGATCCAAATAAAGAGCCTTTTAACTTTACTAATGAAAATATAGAAGCGAATAGAAAAGAAAGTCGCAGTTTAAGCAAAGTTTTATTAGTTCTTCTCGTTAGCATTGGTCTATTAGTTACAGCTATTTGGGGCCTAAATCAGAATAAAAGTAAATCTAACAAGCCCAAACAGAATCAATCAGCAAATCTTAATAAAGAAAAAAAACTTAACAAAGAAAAAAGAAATAAAGAAGATAAAGCTTCCTTTTCACCAAATCAGTCTGCAGGCTTGCTGAATACTAAAGAAGCCAAAACTCAAAACGCTAAGAAATATGATTCATGCAAAGTAGATGAAGCTCAAAGATATATTGCTTCTTCCATGAATGATTTAGATCGAGTTGTTAGCAAAGTTGAGCAAAAAACTGAAGAAGTCAAACCGCAACCTAATGACGCTCACAAGGACAATATAGTTGTTTTTCTAAAAGATAAAGTTGAAAAGCTTTCTAGAGCCGAAGAAGAAATTAGAGCTTTTTCAGAACCTCATATGGACAAAGATTTGACAGTTAGTTTTGTTGATGAATCATCGCCTTGTAAAGTGAAAGATAGACCTAAATATCTTGCAGCTTGGTTGGATGATCTTAAGCTGAGAATCAATGATTTGAATAATGTATTGGATTTACTAGAAAATGGAGATACTTTAATAGCCTCTGCGACTAAAAAAGCAAAAACCATTAAAGCTGCTGATAATCCTCTCAGTAGTTTTTCTGAAAAACAAGACAAAATCGAAGAAAAAAACAAAGTTACAAATGATTTATTAGTACCAGTCAATCAAAAATTGGTAACTAAAGATAAGTTAGACGAAACTAAAAAATTGCCAGTAGCTTCAGCTAAAGTGAATAAACAATCAGATCCTAAGTTGCAAAATAATATTCAAAGTGGAACAACTAGATCAAAAGGCGAGAAAAAATCTGAACAATTTTTAGTGAAAAAGACTGATCAAAAATCAAATACAATCACTATTAAAGTAGAAGGTAAAGAAACTAACAAAGAGAAGATTACTCCTTCTAAGCCAGCTAATAATCAAAATATTGTTTACAGTAAAGTTGTTTCTTCAACAAATTCAACTAAAGCTTCCTCAAATATTTCCTTAAACACAAGTCTCAACCTGCCAAAACAAAAAACTGTACAAACCAAAACAGAAGCAAAAAAATCAGAATCTCCACTTGTAATTTTGGAAGATAAATCACTCAATGTACAAAAAAACTCAGAAGTTGGCAGTTCATCAAAAGCAATCACTCCAATTATGGATAAGCCGTTTATTCCTCAGCAAAAAATAATTCCAATTTCTCCCAATACTATAAGCAATAAGCCTGTCACAGCTACAGATAATTATCCAAATCGTAATTCATATGAATATTATGATCAGTATGAAGGCTCTGTTGATCAATGTATTGAATATGTTGAAGAGCAAATAGATCAATGTTCAAATGAAGCAGAGTATGAATATCCTAATACTAAATATTCAAATCAAGTTACCCAATATGATTATAATTATCATCCAATGAGTAATTGCAGAGGCGAAGCTTATTAGTACTATTTCTTGAGTTCTTTTAATGGTTTTATTTGATTAATATATTTAGCTTCCTTGATTAAGTCAATTACCTCATAAATAAAAAACACAAATTGATTCGATAATAGATTCACAACAATTGAATATGTTGCATCAAACAACTGGAAGTACTTCATCTTTAGAATTTGTCAGAGACTTTTTCCTAGGACAGTATATTAGTATTTCTGAGCCGCAACATTACACTCAAAGGCCTCAATTAGTCGCTCATATAGAAGGTTTAAAGTATTTAATTGAAGTTAATGATTGGAAAAATAAATTAGTTAGTCTTACCTCAATCCAAACCTTTTATCATTTTTTGACTTCTGAAAATGCTAAAGACTATGCAGGTGGTATATATCTGACCTACAAAGGCTTCTCTGAGACGGCAAAGTTTTTTATTGATGCTAATCACAAAAAAGACATAGTATTAGGCCTAATGGATAAATCCATGAAAACTATACATTGGCAATATCCTTTAAATTATCCAAGCAAAAGACAAGAGCAAAAAAGTATAAGTCTAGGGATTTTCGCTTGTAAAGGAGGAGTTGGCAAAACAACTTTGTCTGCTCACTTAGCAATTTTATTTACAGAATTAGGTTATTCAGTAGCCTTGATTGATGAAGACCCAGATAGGCATCTCAAACGTATAGTTGGAAACAAAATCACAATCTCAAAAAACAAAAACCGTGAAATAATTTGTTTTTCTTCGGAAGAAGCGGAAAGTGAAGATTTAAGTAATTATGATTTTTTGATTTACGATTATCCACCTTCTTTACATGGAGTATCAGTTTATTCAATTGGCAATTTAAATTATTGTTTAGTTCCAGTAAACCTTTCGCCTTTGGCTTTGGGGATTGAAGGGGAAATAATTCACAAAACTTTTTATTGTATTAATCAACTTAATCCTCAAACCAAACTTTTAGCAATTATTAACAATGAGATGGATACAGCGCATCCAGTATCAAAAGTATTAAGGCAAGAATTCAAGAATACTCTTAAACAACATGCAGGTGCACATTTAATACCAGTTAGTATTAGGCATAGTAAACATTTGTACTATTGGAGTAAAGGTAATTCATTCTCTGGAATAGGGAAAAACAGCACTGCCTATCAGGACTTTCTTTCGCTGGCAGATTATTTAATCAGGATATTTAGATAACAAGATTTCTACTGTTTAATACTTGTTTTTGATACTTTATTTGATTAGTCTTGTTTAATTAATCCTCATTTCCCAGATGAGCCCAAAAGATCGACAAGAAATCTGTTTTAGGAATTGAGGAAATACCTTTTGCTCCTTTTGTTACTTTAACCGTTCAGGTGATTATGATCGCTGAACTGATTTTCGTTATTAATCAGCAATAGTTAGCTAAGGCTATAAGAAATGAACCCCTTTGTTAATTGGGATTTTAATTTGGGAACGGAAAGAATAGAGCTTTTTATTTGAAGGAGAAAATCATTCCATGGATGAACAAAAACAAGAAGTAGAAAAAATAATAAGTGATCTCAAAAAGAAAAATGGAAAATTCATTCTATTAGGAGTTCTAATCTGCATAGCAATGTTAACAATAACCAGTGGTTTTCTTGATATCTTCGGTTACCCATTAAGATCAAAATTCAGATTTCTTAATGCGTCAAATAAAGATGTTTGTGAAGGTGCGATTTTTAAAGATTCAAAAGGAATTTTGGGATATTCTTGGAGTCCTGAAGGTTGGAGTGAAACTGAAGCACAAAGAAGAGGATTAGGCATATCAGAATGTCTCGATTTGCTTGACATTTCAAATACGTTAAAGAAATAACACAAAAGGATTAAATAGAGGTATCAAGTTTGTATCTTTTTGTTGGATCCTTCCAAAGCCGCTTGTTCGGGAGTAAGCATACAAACTGCCTTTGAGGAAACATTGTCTCCAGGAGAAGCTACTAACATGCAACCGCAAATCATTTATTGCAAAAGATAATGACTTGTCGACGCATCCTGAAATACAAAAAGTATTAAGACAAGAATTCAGAAATACTTTGAAGCAATATTCAGTCGCACATTTAATACCAGTTAGTATTAGTCATAGTAAACATTTTTCAGAGATCATTTAATGACAGTGCTTCTTTGTGTAATCTATTTAGCTTTAAAAATGAATTGTTTTGCCATGATGTTGAGTGGATATCTAAAAAGAGAAAACTTTATAAAAGGCTATTAAAGAGCTATTCTTTTTGGTATCAAGAAATTCAGTCGAATGTGAATTTACCAAACAAATGAAAAAGTTATTTTTGTTTTTATTTCTTCTTTCGTCTATTTCAGCCTTAGCTTATGCAGAAAGTTCAGACATTCAAAAGTATGAAAAAGCATGTAAATTGAATGATGGTGGTGGATGTTACAACTTAGGGGTTTTGTATGCCGAGGGTCACGGAGTAAAGCAGGATTATTTCAAAGCCAAAGAATATTATAAAAATGCGTGTGATTTAAAGAATGCTGGTGGCTGTGAAATCTATGCGAAGTTGAATTCAATGGAGAAGTAACAGAAACCTTTCTATTTCAATACTGTCTTTATCCCTACAATCAAAATAAATTGGATTGTGAAAAACTTATATTTTTACCACTTTCTCTTATCTTAATTCCATTCATTTAAAGAAAGGGCTTCTTTGAGTAATGCATCTGGTTTAAGCTGACCAACTCGATAATTAATTAGTTTTTGACGGTTTTCATTGAAGTAATAAGTGAGATGTATAAGTACTCCAAATATATCAATAACTTCAAAAGCAGTAATCATAAAGCCCTGCCTAAGCTTTGGAATAATGACTTGATTATTAGTTGCTTTATGTCTACTAAATACTTTTTGAAAGCCTTTTTCCTTGAGTATTTCAAGAATTATGGGTAATAGTGCTTTGTAAATCCCTTTGTTTTGATGCTCTTGAAAAATAGCCGTTTGAATCATCTGGAAAGTTTCTGAGTCTTTTTGCTCACCATAAAACCAGCCAACTATTTCAGAATTTTTGAGAATATACAATCTCAGCTTATAAGGAGTTCCAGCATTTTTAGCTAATTCACTTCTACTGATTTTTTCTTTATTAGTAAGGAGAATTGAAAGATTAGTATCGATAGTATCTGAAAATACAATTGATTTGTTTTTCGCAATAAAATCATCAAATTCTTGAAAGTCATTAGCGGATTGAATAAAGTAATTATCAAAAAGCGTAATTTGCATCAAATGATTTTGTATTAGAAGAAAAAGCAGTTATGGATTCCTGCCCTTTCTTCTTTTCTCAATAATTATTATTTAGTACCTAAAAATTTCATCTTGGATCTTAGTTCTTTACCAACTGCTTCGATTGGGTGGGCTGCTTCCAGTTTCCTTCTAGCATTCATAGCGGCGCAATTGCTGGTGTTTTCCAAAATAAAGTTTCTAGCAAATTCACCTCTTTGAACTTCAGTCAAAACTTTTTTCATTTCAGCTTTGGTTGCATCAGTAATTATTCTTTCGCCAATTACATAATCACCATATTCAGCTGTATTTGAAATCGAATGTCTCATCGCTGCTAAGCCGCCTTCATAAATCAAATCAACAATTAATTTGACTTCATGTAAACATTCGAAATAAGCCATTTCTGGTTGATATCCAGCTTCTACTAAGGTTTCAAAACCAGCTTTGATGAGAGCCGATAAGCCTCCGCAAAGAACAGCTTGCTCTCCAAATAAATCGGTTTCGGTTTCTTCTTTAAAGTTAGTTTCAAATACACCACCTCTAGTTCCACCGATTCCATGAGCATATGCAAGTGCAGTTTCTTTGGCTTTACCGCTAACATTTTGATACACAGCAATCAAAGAAGGAACTCCGCCGCCTTGAGTATAAGTAACTCTAACTCTATGTCCTGGTCCTTTAGGTGCAACCATAATTACATCTACATCTTGTGGCGGAACAATTTGTCCGAAGTGAATACTGAAACCATGAGCAACCATGAGAGTTTTGCCAGCAGTAAGATGAGGCTTGATTTGATTGTTGTATACCGAATGATGTTTTTCATCAGGTAAAAGAATCATAATAATGTCACTTTTTTTAGCAACTTCTTCAACGGATGCTACTTCTAATCCATCTTCTTTGGCTTTTTTTCCGCTTGCTGAGCCTTCATAGGAGCCAATCATAACTTTTACGCCTGAATCTTTTAAATTAAGTGCGTGAGCATGTCCTTGACTTCCATAACCGATAATCCCGATAGTTTTATTTTTGATTGGTTCTAGAGAAGCATCTGATTCGTAATAAATTTTTGCCATTGCTAAATTAAAATCTAAGTTATGTTTATTTGGATAATATTGAGGTTTAAAAGTTTAACATTAAGAATAAATGAGAAGTTGACTGTGGAAATCATGAAATTAATTCTTTGGAATTCACTAGGCACAAGTAGCTTCAAGTAATCATAAATGAATAGATGAAAGATTTAATTAAAGTTTTAGGTATCGATAAGCCTCTAAAGGCCAATGATGAGCAACTATTTCTTCAAGCTTTAACACACAAATCATATTTGCTCGATCATCCTGAATATAATTTGGAATATGACCGTTTAGAGTTTCTTGGAGACGCCATTCTCAAATTTGTAATCAATGAATATTTGTTTGTAAATTTCCCCAAATACAATTCTGGGGAATTAACTAAGCTTAGTGGTTATGTACTTAGCGACAAAATGCTTTTCAAAATTGCATCTGATTTGAGATTGCGAAAATTTGTACTTTGCGGGAGCCGAATTAAGGCCGAATCAGTAATGTCTGATGTAATGGAATCATTGATTGGAGCAACTTATTTGGTTTATGGTTTTGAAGAAGCAAAAAAACTAATACTTAGATCTTATGAAGATATTATTCTAGAGGCTGATTCCAGCGAGCTTAAAGAAAACTATAAAGCTGCTCTGCAAGAATTGACTCAATCTAAGCAATTAGGTTTGCCTGAGTATTTTGTAGTTAAATCTGAAGGTCCACCACACAATCCAAATTTTGGAATTGAGATTAGGCTTTCTGATGGCACAATATTGGGTGAAGGGGAAGGCTCTTCCAAGAAAGAAGCTGGACAAGCAGCGGCCTTGGCTTCATTGGATTATTTGCAAAACACTTATTTCAAAGAAAAAGCAATTAACGAAAAAGATGAGAATTCTGATTTGCCAAAAGATAATTCAGGAACTGAAGAATTATCTGAGAAAGTAAATCCCTAAAAAGTAAATTTAAGCTGAATTAAAATTTTCGGAACAAATACCACTGAACCTGCAATCAAAGCTTGGAAAGAGAGAGTCAAAACCGCAGCCGCTGCAATATCTTTAGCTTGTTTAGCTAAACTTGTTTTCCGGCGCTCCACAACTAAGTCAGTTAGTCTTTCAATAGCAGTATTTAAGAGCTCAGCAGAAATAACTAAAAAAGCCGAAATCAAAATCCAAATCCATTCAAGCAAATTTATTCTGAGATAGAATCCAAGAGCAGAAATAAAAATCAAAGCAATAATTTCAATTCTAAAATTTTGTTCTTTCTTCCATGCATTTTGTAATCCATGAAAAGCCAAAGATAAACTTTTTCCTAATTGTCTTGCACTAAAGAATTTAGTTTTCTGCGATTGTGAGCTGTACATTTTTCTTCCGCCTAATTGGGGCTTAATGCTGAAGAAGATAATGAATAATTTGAATCATATTCAATTAGTTCCTTAGCAGACTGAACCAAAGTATTTAAGTCATGACCAAGGAAAGTTAATTCGATCGATTCAAAATTTATTTCTAAGGTATTTGTCATGAATTCTATATCTGTGAATTTGAAGGCTTGAATTGTCTTTCCCTTGAATCCATATGCTTCAACTGCAATTTGTTTATTTTCAGGAGCAAAACAATCCACTAAATTGCTGCCTGGAAGAGGAAGTCCAATTGAAGGCCAGCTTTCTTCGTTATCTTCAATTAGCCAATTTGTAAAATCTTTGCATTCATGGCTTGATAAAGTGATTTTTGCCTGAAAACTTCCTTGATTAAGCCAAATAAGAGCTGTGTCTTTAAAGAACTCAAAAGAAATAGTTAATTCATTATTCATAGGTGTTGTATCTTTTTCGGCAATTTTTTGGTCAATTCTTTTATTTATATTCTTCTGAATAAATTTAATCCTAATACTAAGTTGCGTTCAGATCTAGACTTTTCGTACCTCCCAACCTCCTTAACATGAGGAGTCAGAACGAAAAATTGTCTGGTTATCGATCGCAAGCTGGTATAAAGAGCCTTTGCTTGTCCTAATTTAGTATGTGTTAATTGTAACGAAAATAAAATTAGGCGCAGGGTAGAAATATAATCTCAATTTACTTATGGAATGAATTAAGTCATTCTTTGTTTGAGAAACATTTGATTAATCCGACTATAGAAACTAAAGTCCAAGTTGCTTCTAGAATGACAAAAGGAAGGTAATGAATTAACCAAGAAGTGTAACAAGCAAGTGCAGCGCCTAAAACATTCATAGCAAAATACAACTTGCCATCTTTTCGTATGTAGGAAAATGTATTACAAAAGTAGGCAAGTAATATAAGCCCAACACCAAAAGCACCTAAGATATCCATCATTGGCAAATCAGTTAATCTAATTCAGGTTTATAAAATTTTCTTGCCCATTCAGTTGAATAGTACCAAGCCGCTGCAATTGCAGATCCCATAAAGGCACCGCCAATAATGTCTGTAGGGAAATGAACACCTAAATAAATTCTGGTATAACCAACAAAAAAGGCGAAAAGCCAAGCAAGTATGATTGAAATTTTGTTTTTCATGTCGTAGAGAGTAATGAGCATAGCCATTGTGCAAGCTGTAAGCATATGTCCTGATGGAAATGAAAATGAATGAGGCTTTTGTCCATAAACGCAAATTCCCTCTAATTCGAGAAAAGGCCTAGGTCTATTGAAAAGAGGTTTCAAGTATTCATCTGATAAGTGCCAAGCCACAAAAAATCCAGCAAAGCACATTAACAAAGGATAAGCTCCCTTTTTACCTTTAATCAAAGCAAGAATGATTATCAAACCAAACCAAATATGCTGACTATTATTCGTTACAAAAAGATTGAATTGATCCCATGTTGTTCCAGAGCAGGTAGCGGTATGAATTGCTCGGTAAATTTCTATATCAATTGGAATTGAAGTCATTTAAGTTTATTTATGGATAAGGACTAAATATGAAAAAGATTTTTGGGACTTTTATTGAAAACTTGAATTTAAACTTTGATTTTAAACTTCCTTAAAACTATTTGCTTCGATACTCAAACGGAAATTATCTAATTCAAAACTTTGATTCGTTCTTTAGCAGCTTCAGAATATTCCCCCTTGGCTTGGTCTTCCAAGTAACGCTTGTAATAAGCAATAGCACGTGAATTGTCTTTCTGAGTTTCTAATAAATTGGCAATAAAATAATTTGCTTCAGGATAACCAGCTGGGTCAAGTGTATAAGCTTCTCGATATTCTTTAATGGCATCTGATGCTTGGTTGGCTGAATGATAAGCTGTTCCTAAATTAAAATGAGCTTGTGCGCTGGCAGTGTCCATTTCAATTGCTTTTTTGTATTTTTGAATTGATTCAACTGTTTTGCCAGCTTGTTGCAACTCAATTGCTTCTCTAATCAAATCATTTACTTGATCAGTTTTTGCATTATTGTTCAAAGACTGTTTAAGAAGAGCTACGGCCGATGAATACTCGGAATTCTTTGAATCAATTTGAGCGGCTAATTGATATTGATTTAGAGCTTCATTTACTTTACCTGCTTCT
>B570J29032_109958368_pt1 | contig 12598 bp, 12 predicted proteins | sample LakMenEpi16Nov12_FD_29032 | JGI IMG/M metagenome (IMG submission 29032)
TATTAAACTAAGTTTAAACGAATCTATAACAGATTATGTTGAACCTATGCAAAGTAGGAAATACTACCCATCATATTCCCAAGCCTTAAAAAGATTAAATTTAATGGCCAAAGAATACAACGGTTTGTACGGAAACGATGAAGGTATCTCTCTTTTTACAGAGCAAAAAAAAAAGTTTAAACTAAGATTACCTAAAACAAATACGGAAGAAATTCCCACACCATCTCCGGCACCAGAATTAGCTCCGGCACCGGCACCTATTACCCCACCGGCACCTATTACCCCACCGGTACCTGTTGATGATATGGGAGGTGATATGCCCCCACCACCATCTGATATGGGAGGTGATATGCCTCCACCACCGGAAGGAATGGGTGATGATATGGGAGGTGATATGCCTCCACCACCGGAAGGAATGGGTGATGATATGGGAGATATGGATGATGAAATGCCACCACTTCCTGATGATATGGGAGATGATATGGGTGACGAATCAAAAAAAGAAGAAGGAACTTCTTTTAAAATTATCCAGAAACTTACAGGTAAATTAGCACAAAAAATCAGAAAATTTAACGATAAAGATGAAATGGATGGTAATGATGTTAAATACATTATTAATTCTATTTTATCCGCTATTGATGTTGATGTATTAGACGATGATGATCTTGAAGAAATTATATCAAGATTAGAGGGTGATTATGATGATGAAGATAAAGACGAAGAGGATGATGACAATGAAGACGAAGATTTATCAATGGAAGAACCTTCAGATATGGGAGATGATGAATTACCTCCACCACCACCAGAAGGAGGAGAAATGACTGAATATGACACACCTACACTTGGGGATGCGGTTAATCGTTTGGCAACAACAACAATGGCTGATGGTCTATCTAAAATGAGTGGTGAAATGGGTGAAGAATATCCTAAACATGGGGCAAGAACCAGTCAAAGAAATTATAACCATTTTGAACACGGAACATTTGGTGAGTCAAAAGTGGATAAAATTATTTCAAAATATTTTAATATTACTAACAAGGATGTAATGATTAACGAAAGTAAGGGAATTAAAAGAAAAGAAGAAATGGAAAAATTAAGAGAAAAAAATATTAAAGGAATAAAAAGATTATCTGAAAATATTAAACAAGAAAGAATGTCTCTTAAATTTATTGAAATAAACCCAACATCAAAATTAGCCGGTTTATCTAATAAAGGTAATTTAGTTTTTATTGATGGTTTAACAGAAAGAAAAATAACAACGAACGGTAAAGTACTATGAGTTTTTTAATTTACATAAATGGATTAGGCCCAAATTATAGGGGAGAAAACATTTATGAATTTATATTTTCAGATAGTATTGATGAGATTTGGGGTGAAGGTTGGGAATTAAAACCAGCTAATGGATACCCAAGTCCTCCAGATGTTGAACACGTGAAAAAGGTTGGTACCTTAACCAACGGGGAAATAACATTAGAGTTGGTGCAAAACTCAGATGTATTTTCTGTTCAGGATTCAATAGACGGTGTATTGGCTTTGGGTTGGGAAAAAGAAGAAGACATTGATTTCTCATTAGTCAAACGACTTGTTTTCAAGTTTGGTGATGAGGAACAGATAGTTAAAGATAAACTGTATGAGAGAGATCTTGTATTAGAATTTGAAAAAAAAGTAGTATATGAAAACTAAAAAATATGTTACAGTTTTACTAGAAAATGGTATTCATTTTAACACCATTTCAAAAATGACTGGAAATCAAGTTAGAATTCTTGCAGAAAAGTTTGAAACAAAAGAGGCAGTAACACAAAAAGTTGCTCAAACCATAACAACATTAGATGATACAGATTTAAGTAAAGGTATGGCAGTACCTAACGATGACGCAACAGGTGATGTTCAGATTAAAAAAGTTGGAGGTAAAGTACAAGTTGTTACTGGTTCTAATGCTCCTATGTCTGAAGAAAAAGAACTTGATGAAAAATTTGAATCAAGATCACAACAAAAATTATTCTTTACAAAATGTGGTAATGGTAAAACAAAAGAACAAAAAAAATGGTGTAAAATGAGAGATGAATTTTCACGTAGTACAACTAAAAAAGACCAAAAAAATATGCCAGAAAAAGTAACCAAAGAAGGATATGAAAGATATCTTGAAGATAGAATTGTTGAAATGATTGAAAAACATATTGACCCTAAAATGACTAAGGGAGACATTTTACGAACAATTTCCGAAAGAAATAATAAGAGCGAATCTTTTATGTTGTCAAAACCAAAAAGAAATACTATGTTTTCCGAAAATGAAGGTATGGAAATGAAAAGACCAATTGGTAAAATGTCGTCTATGGGTGGAGAAATGGGAGAAAACACTAAAGAAAAAGAAAGAACAAAAACTCCAGGAACAAAAACTCCACCAAAAAAAAGAGATAACCCATTTAAGGACCCTAACCCTGGAGTAAAAGAAAAACCAAAGGCAAATACTAGAACTAAAGAGGCTCCGGCAAAACCTGGAGTTAAAACTCCACCAAAAAAAGGAGATAATCCATTTAAAGATCCTAACCCTGGAGTAAAAGAAAAACCAAAGGCGGAAATTGAAAGTCAAAAAAATGAGTTCATTGGAGCGATAAAACAAGCGTTAAATGTATAAAAAATGTCAAATAATTTAGAAAGATTAATAAGAAAAATTGTTAATGAAGCTCCTATGGATTTTGGTGATTACCAGGAAAGACCTCACCCAAGAACCCAACAAAAAATTGAGGACCCTCAAGGAATTTATGCAAAAAATAGGGCGTTTAGAGGTGGTGTTAGTGACGTAGAAAAAATGACTAGTAAACGATTTAAAGAAATTGTTGATTACGTTAAAAGATATTTTGGTACTCAACAAAATATTACAAACCCACAAGTTAAGTTGGCGATTCAAATGGAACAGATGAGATCTGTACAACAAGCCATGAGAACCGAACCTAGATATAGAGAACAATTAAGAGATTTAGCGGTTGAGATAGCAGCTAAAGAAGATGGGTGGTTATCTTATGATTTAACTATGGAAGATGCAGTTAATCAAGGAATTATTGCTAAAAAAAGACGGAATGGTGGTGGAATTGTGTATGAATTTAATTTTGTTAACATTGTTACATTTTTAGGTGAAAAACCAATTAATCCAAATGAGTTTCAGATTAAACCGGATAAAAAAAAGAAATTAGAATTACCTAAAAACTTTTCTTTTGATATTGATGAATTAACCCCTGAAGAACAAAGAGAGTTAGAAATTGAAAAAAGAAATGTTATTAACGCACTGTCACAAGGGGCGGGTAAAAAAGGTCAATTTTTGTACCAACTATATAAAGATAGATTAGACGCAATAGACCCATCATTATATGATTTATATAATAAAATAATGGGAGCAAATGATTTAATGTATTTTACGGATGAAGACCTTATTGAATCTTTAGGTGGTAATGCTGCCGGTTCTGCCGGTAAGGGAGGTGATGCTCCTGATGATGACGATGATGAAGAACAAGGGGGAGAACAAAATAATGAGGGTAACGATAATGATACGTACCATTCAAATGGAGTAATATTCCCAATCCTACTTCACGAACTATCTAAGGTGTTCCCAATGATACAAACAAGAGAACAATGGAGGGATATGGACCCAGAAATGGCAATGGATGTTATGGGTCAAACAGATACAATGGAGAATGAACCAATGAATTTTCGTGTTGGAACCCCACTTTTAACAAAAATGAGGACGTTATTACCAGATGAGTTAACTTTATATGATGAAGGTAAAATTTACAAACCTTTCTTTTATAAAATACTTTATGGAATCCCAGCTGAAAAATTTTTAAAAGATGTGATTGCCAATGTTGTTTCCGATAACCCATCTGACAATGAAAAAGCTAGAATAAAATTTACTGAAATTTTAGGACAAGCAAAAGAAATGTATAGAAAAACTTACGGTGATGCTCCTGATGATGACGATGATGATTACGATGATGATGATTACGATGATGATGGTGGCGATATTCTAAGTAAATTAGATTAATAATAAAACAATTATTATTTATTAAAACCCCCTTTTACAAAAATAACTGGGGGTTTTGATATTTATATGTAAATATCTTTATGGGTTTATCTAAAGAACAGTTAATGATAGAGTATGTTAAGTGTATGAAAGACACTCCATATGCTCTTAGAACTTATTTACAAACATACGACAACACAGTATCAAAGTACGTTCCATTGGGATTATTTCCTGACCAAATTTCCTTATTAAATGATTATGAGGAATTTGAGGAGAATATTGCATTAAAATATAGACAAGCCGGTGTAACTACGGTAACCGCCGCTTGGATATCTAAACGATTAGTTTTTGCAAAAAAAACACAACCTGAGAAAATACTAATAATTGCAAATAAATTGGACACCTCAATGGAGATGGCTAATAAGATTCGTGCCTTTGTTGACCAATGGCCTTCTTGGGTTGGTGCTGGGTTTTCGGTAGACAAAAATTCACAAAAACATTATAAACTAACTAATGGTAGTGAAGTTAAGGCCGTTGCGACATCAAAGGATGCCTTACGTGGATTTACCCCTACGATACTTGTATTTGATGAAGCGGCATTTATTGAGGCTGATAGCGATTTCTGGGCAGCTTGTATGGCGTCCCTATCAACAGGGGGTAAGGTAATTGTGGTTTCCACACCTAACGGGTATGACCCAATTTATTACGAGATTTATGACCAATCTTTAAAAGGAATGAATAACTTTAAAATCTCTGAGATGTTTTGGTTCAGAGACCCAAGATACTCAAAAGATTTATATTTAGTCCCAACAGACGATTTAGTTCATTATTTACTACATAAAGATGAACAAGATCCGTTAAAACACGTATCGTTTGAACATATTGATCCGTATCATAGAGATTATGACGAACTAACATCATATTTTAAAAAGGGTTATAAACCCTGTTCTTCTTGGTATGAAAAAATGGTTAAAAAACTTAAATATGATAAAAGAAAAATTAATCAGGAGTTAAATTGTGAATTTTTAGGTTCCGGAGATAACGTATTTGACAACAAACAATTAGAATATATTAAAAATAATTCTATAGAAGAACCTAAAACAAAGTTAATGGGTAATTCTTTATGGATGTGGGAAGAACCTAAAGAGGGTCATAAGTATATAATGGGGGTTGACGTTTCTCGTGGGGATAGTGAGGATTTTTCATCAATACAGATAATTGATTTTGACACTAGAGAACAGGTTCTAGAATATGTGGGTAAAATACCACCTGACGCTTTGGCGGAAATTGCATATAAATGGGGGTTAATGTATAGTGCGTTTGTAGTGGTGGATATTACTGGAGGTATGGGTGTCACTACGATTAGAAAAATGCAAGAACTTGGTTATAAGAATTTATATGTTGATGGTTTTGACACAACAAATATATGGAGTTATAACGCAAAGGCGCAGGAAAAAATACCTGGTATAAGTTTTAATAATAAAAGAGTTCAAATTATCGCCTCTTTTGAGGAATATGTAAGACACAAATTTAAAATTAAAAGCATTCGTTTATATAATGAAATGAATACTTTTATATATCTTAATGGTAGACCAGACCACCAAAGGGGGCAACACGACGACCTTATAATGGGAATATCAATGGCAATATATGTTGGTGAAACATCCTTCGCAAAACTTGAAAAGGTAACGGAACAAACAAAGGTTATGCTTGAATCGTGGACTATAAGTAATAACGATAGTGTGGGTAAAGATATTTACTTTAATCCGGTACTTCCAAATTTGAATGCGGCCTCACACAGATACAACATGAATTCAGGACCCTCAAAAGAAGATTATATTAAACATGGTTGGTTATTTGGTGGTAGATAATATTTATAAAAATGGGGTTAGAACTTAGAAGAACATCGGGAAAACAAATTAATGGATCCACTTTAGTGGTTCCCGGACAACCCATTTTAGGGTATAAAAAATTTGAGAACTCTTTTGGGTATAAGAAAAAACCGGAAACTTATGAAGGGCATCCAGTAGACCTAAAACAAATACCCCCAACACCAACACCAACAAATACGAATATATGAGTGCAGATTCTAATTTTTACTTAATGTTTGTTGATTAACTTTAAAATGTAAGAATAGTAAATATTTATATTTAAGAATTATAAACTAAATTTTCAATATGGAACAAAACTTTAATCAACTAACAGTTTGGCAAAGATTATCAAAGGCATTCGGACCAAATTCATTATTGGGTCAAGATGTTCCGACGTACAAATTTGACAAAAAAGAACTATTAAAAACTAGAGATAGAAACGAGTTTGAAAAAGAAAAATTACAAGCTCAACAGTCATTATATATGGCCAATCAATGGACTAAAATAGAGAGTAATCTTTATACACAAGCCATTTATTATGAACCAACAAGAATTGCAGCATTTTATGATTATGAATCTATGGAATTTACTCCAGAGATTTCTACTGCTTTAGATATATATGCGGAAGAATCAACAACACCAAATGAAGATGGTCATATTTTACAAATTTACTCCGAATCAAAAAGAATAAAAGGAATATTAGCCGATTTATTTAACAACACTTTAGATATTAACACTAACCTACAGATGTGGATTAGAAACACTTGTAAATATGGTGATAATTTTGTTTATCTTAAATTAGATTCCGAAAAAGGAATAATTGGTTGTGTTCAATTACCAAATATTGAGGTTGAAAGGCTTGAAAAGGGAATGTCACCTAGAACTCCCAATTCAGAAGTTAAACCGGACGAAAAAGGTTTAAGATTTAAGTGGAAAGAAAAACAAATGGAATTCAATACATTTGAAGTTGCCCACTTTAGATTACTTGGAGATGATAGAAAGTTACCTTACGGAACCTCAATGTTAGAAAAAGCTCGTCGTATCTGGAAACAATTGGTTTTGTCTGAAGATGCTATGTTAATTTATCGTACATCAAGAGCCCCCGAAAGAAGGGTTTTTAAAGTATTCGTTGGTAATATGGACGATAAAGATGTTGAAGCATATGTACAACGTGTTGCAAACAAATTTAAACGTGACCAAATTGTTGACAATAAAACGGGTAACGTCGATTTACGTTTTAATCAAATGGCGGTTGACCAGGATTACTTTATTCCAGTTAGAGATGCAACACAAACAATGCCAATTGAAACTTTACCAGGTGGTACAAATCTTTCTGAGATTGCCGATATTGAGTATATTCAAAAGAAACTTGTTTGTGCATTAAGAATACCAAAAGCATATCTTGGATTTGAAGAACCGGTTGGTGATGGTAAAAATTTATCATTACTTGATATACGTTTTGCTAGAACAATTAATAGAATACAAAAAAATATTTTATCCGAATTAAATAAGATTGCGATTGTCCATTTATTTTTATTAGGATTTGAGGATGAATTACAAAACTTTACATTAGGGTTAAACAATCCATCTAAACAAGCTGACCTATTAATGGTTGATGTGTGGAAAGAAAAAGTTTTACTTTATAAAGATTTGGTAAGTGAAATACCAAACTCATTGGCGCCGACCTCAGCTACTTGGGCTAAGAAACATATATTTGGATTCTCAGATGAAGACATTAAGTTGGATACCCAGAGACAAAGAATGGAAAGAGCGGTTGCCGCTGAACTTGCAAATACCGCAACAATCATAACCCATACAGGAATGTTTGATACGATTGATAGATTATATAAAACCGTTACCGGAACAACCCAATCAGGGGGAGCGCCTCCAGAAGGAGGAGAAGGTCCAGAAATGGGAGGACCACCATCCCCACCAGCAGGAGGACCACCAGAAATGGGAGGACCACCACCAGGAGGACCTGAAGGTTTACCAGAATCAAGAAACAAGTTAGAAAATTTACTATTAGAAACTGATAACGATATGTATATCACAAACTCATCGTTAGGTGATATGGAAAAAGAATTACTTAAAATATTAAAGGATTGATATATTTATAATAAAAACTGATTATGAAATTTGGAATATTAAAAACAAAAATAGAAAAGTGCCTTACCGAATCTTATGAAAACGGCACATTTAAAAAAGATGTGTTTCTTTTTAAGGAACTTGTTCTAAACAATAAAAACGTAAGCAAACTTTATTACCTTTACGATGAATTATCAAAGAATAAAGGACTAAACGAATCTTTAGGTTCTGAATATATTAATCAAAGTACGATTATATATGAAAACATTATTAATAAAATTGATAAGTTAAATCTTAAAGAATTATCGTTATGGTTAGGTCATGTAAAATCAGGTAATAACTATAATGATATTGATAATTTATTCTCCTCAAGTGTTGTAAATTTAGAGGAAAAAATTAAAAGTAAAAAAACTATATTAGAAAACTTAAAAAAACAACCAGTAACCGAAGAAGAAACATCAAAGGTCCCAATGGATAAAATGGTAAAAGTTGCTAATAAGACAGTTAATGATTATATCTCAACCTTAGAGGAATCTGATAAGAAAAAATTAACATCAATTTTAAATGAAAGTAATGATAAGTTAGTTATTAAGTACGATGTTTTAAAAGAAACGGTAATTGAAAAATTAGAAGATCTTAAATCTGAGGAATCTAACAACGAAGTTTTAGGAAGAATAAATGAAACTATTGTTAAAGTTCAAAAAGAATCCTTTGATAAGTTAAGTTATTTCAAACTATTGCAGTTGAATAAGAATCTTTAATCTTTTATTTGGATTTTCTGTTTGTAAATTGCTTTTTGCAACTCTTGTCTTTTTTCAACTGACTTTTTAGTAAATTCTTTTTTATAATTTAGGTGACTATTTTGTCTTGTTTTTATCACCTTACTTTTTAATTCTTTCAGGGCTTTTTCAATATCCCCTCTTTTAACTTTTACTATTAGCATATTTTTGTTTTATTTTCTTGTATATTGATATATATCGTAAAAATACGTAAACTTATTGAAAATAAACGATATTGGTATGAAAAAAAAATATGAAAAAAGGAAAAACCACAAAAATAAATGGATTCAGAACATCTAAAGTACATTACGGGACCGTCGACTCAAAAGAATTTAAATCACTTTATTTAAATATTCAAACTTGGTCGGAACCAAAAATTGAATCTGAAAATTGGACCCGTGTGGTATTAAACATGAACAGGGCAATAAAACATTCGGTTTATCAAAATATAGACAAAACATTATTTGACGACAAATTTATTGTAGATATGGACTTAAGAACCAGCGGACTACAACTAAAGAAAAAATCATTTATGAATTTAGAAATAAATTTATTTTTAAACCAAGAAATAGATTTTAAATCACCAAAATTAAAAAAATCCTTAAAAAATTTAACTAAAGAAATTTATAACGATGTCCTAACCGGAAATGACTATTTTAAGTTCTTTCTCACAAAAAATGGAAATTATAAACCTGTAAAGGTAATATTAGAAAAAGTTTAATATTTATTATTAAAACTAATTATGAACGGTTATAAAATTTTAGGCCCTAGAGATACGGGTAAGGGTATTCTTATTGAGTATGATGCGGGATACATTAATCCAAGAGAAGGTAGAAATTACGATTTATTAAAAGAGTCCAAAAATTTTATGGATTATTCTAAACCATTTGAATTCTATGCGGTCCTACAAAAATATGATACGCCAAATAGAAATGGTAGGGTTTATCCAGAAAAAATATTAAAGAGAGAATCTGAGAATTATAAAAAAATGATTGAGAAGGGAACTTCTCTTTCTGAATTAAATCACCCGGAATCTTCTTTAATAGATTTAGATAGAGTATCACATATGATAACTGAAGTTTGGTGGGAAGGTCCTGTTTTATTAGGTAAATTAAGGTTACTTACAAGTCCTGGATTTCATGAAAGAGGGATATGTTCAACTAAGGGAGATATTGCGGCAAACTACTTACGTCAAGGGGTTACATTAGGTATTTCTTCTCGTGGTGTTGGATCACTTAAAAAAGTTGGGGAAAGAAATGAGGTACAAGATGATTTTGAATTAATTTGTTTTGACTTGGTATCATCACCATCTACTCCTGGAGCTTATTTATTCTTAGATAAGAACGATAGAGGTAAGTATGATGAGAATCTTGAGGAGGAGACAAAAATGAATATAGAAAGAGCGACTGGAATGGAATCCACATCTATTGATAAAACAAAAAGTTTAATGGATAAGTTATCTTCATTTCTTGACAAATAATATTATTAGTCTTATTTTTATAAAAAAAAATTATAATTATGGAACAAGGAGAAAAGTATTTTGTGGCTAAAATCGCATCTGATTTATTAGATAGTGAATCAGGTAAAGTAAAAAAAACAAGAGAAGAAAAATTAGTTAAAGGGTATTCACCTACAGATGTTGAAGCCAAAGTTACTAAAGTTTATGAAAATTACACAATGGATTGGAGAATAACTTCAATTACAGAAAGTAAAATTGACGAAGTAATTGAATAAAAACAAATTTTATTTAAAAAATAAATGGAGATGATTAGGTTCATTTCCATTTTTTTTTGCATCTATATCAAAATAACTGAACTTTTTTATTTTATCAAGTATTTATTTGAATAAACATCACAAAATAAAAGATGATAAAAAACAATTCAGTTATTGAGGACGCACTTTTCCAAATACAAAATTTGGAGGAATCCCTTAACAAAAATGCACAAGGAATACTTTCTTCAACTATGAGGAGAGAAATTGGTTCATTAGTAAAAGAATCTCTCTTAGAACAAGATGAGGTTGAAGATGAGGACGATGTTGACGTTGATGTATCTACCATGGATGATTTGGAAGATATTGATGCCGATACTGATAATTTAGATGATGTAGATGATGAGGATGATTTTTCATTAGACGTGGATGACACGGAAGATGATATGATGGACCTACCAACTATGGATTCAGATGAGGACACAATTGATTTAACCAAAGCATCAGATGCTGAAGTTTTAAGAGTATTTAAAGCAATGGGAGATGAAGATGGTGTAATCGTAAAAAAAGAAAACAATATGTTACATTTATCAGACAACGAAAATGATACAGAATACCTAATCCAACTTGGAGAATCTGATATGCCTATGAGAGATTCTATGATGGACGATATGCCTATGAGAGGTTCTATGAGAGGTTCTAGGATGGACGATATACCTATGAGAGGTTCTATGAAAGGTTCTATGAAAGGTTCTATGATGGGTGATGAATTTGGTGATTACGATAAATTTGGTGATTACGATGAATTTGGTGATGAAGACGATTATTCGTCAAATAAATTTTCATTTGATGAATTTGGTGATGAAGACGATTATTCGTCAAATAAATTTTCATTTGATGAATTTGGTGAAGAAAACGATGATGATTTTTCATTTGGAGAATTTAAAGAAATTGAGGACTTAACTCAACAATCTCTTGAAAACGATAAAAAAGAGATGGGTGAAGAAACAATCTATGAGTTAGAATTAGATGATGAAGGACTTTCAGGTGACAGACACCCAATCGAATTTATGGAAATGGATGATTATGATACGTCAGATAATGTAGATAGATATTTTGAAGAAGACCCATATGCGGAAGAAGACCCATATATGGAAGATGAACTATACTCTAATGAGATGCCAGTTGGTAGGTCCATCACTGATGAATTAGAAGAAGGATGGATGAATGAAGCCAAAATGAAAGCAAAAGCCAAAGGAATGGGTATGGGTAACGCATCTAAATTCAGATACGATAAAAAACCAAACCAATCTGGTGGTTTCAAAACAACTATGAAACAAGGAACCAGAGGTGTTGGAATGGGTAAAGCGAAATTTGAATATAAAGAAGAAGTTAACTACGAAGGTTTTGGAATGAAACCAAAAGCTAGAGGAGAATTTAAAGAGGCTTCTAGAACTTTGGGTAACGGTAAAAGATGGGGTAGAGAAGGTTTGGATAAACCAAAAGCAGCACCTAGACATTTAAGAAAAGAAAGTACTGAAGAATTAGATTTATTAAGAGCGAAAAACGGAGAATACAGAAAGGCTCTTGACCTTTTCAGAACTAAATTAAATGAGGTTGCAGTTTTCAATTCAAACTTGGCTTACGCAACTCGTTTATTTACTGAACACTCAACAACTAAACAAGAAAAGATTAATATTCTAAGAAGATTTGACAACGCCGAAACTTTAAAAGAATCTAAAAATCTTTACAAATACATTAAAGGAGAACTTTCTGAAGTAACTTCAAAAGGAGATGGTACAATCACAGAATCAGTACAAAGAACAATTTCTAAAGTTCCTACAACAGGATCGGCAGTAAATTTAATTGAATCTAAAACGTATGAAAATCCTCAGTTCTTAAGAATGAAAGATTTAATGGGAAAATTAAAATAAATAAATAAATAAACTAAAAAATAAAAAACCAAAAAAAATGGGAGCATTATTAGAATCAGGTCTTGTAGGTAACATCGGGTTAAAACACCTTAAAGTTATCAAAGAAGACACTATAAACAAATGGGACAGATTAGGGTTCCTTGAAGGTCTTAGAGGCCACCTAAAAGAAAACGTAGCACAGTTATATGAAAACCAAGCTTCTTT
>B570J29032_109958367_pt1 | contig 12592 bp, 10 predicted proteins | sample LakMenEpi16Nov12_FD_29032 | JGI IMG/M metagenome (IMG submission 29032)
GGATTGGCTGAAATTTTACCAGAAAAATGTTTTCTATTTCCTTCTCTGGTACCTACATCAATAATACCACTTATACGACCACCGTATTGTGCATTAAAGCCACCAGAGCTAACCTCTGCAGTTCTAATGATATCGGCATCGAACACAGAAAATAAACCTATGCTATGAAAAGGATTATAAATTACCATTCCATCAATCATCACTTTATTCATAACAGGAGGGCCTCCTCTTACATAAAGCTGCCCGCCTTGGTCGCCACTAAAGTTTACCCCAGGCAAAACTTGTAGGTATTGCACCAAATCTGGTTCACCACCAAAAGTTGGGAGTTGCCTTAATTCTTTTTGGGTAATGGTATTAGAAGAAATGCTTACATTTTCTTTCGCTTTTTGTTTATCTGCTTTAATTTCAACGGTGTTTAACTCCGTTCTTTTAGATTTTAGGTATAAGTTTTGGGTAATAATTCTACCCTCTTGCACATTTATTTTGGCAAAGGAAGTGTCATACCCAAGGCTCCAACAAATTAGGGTATAAGCACCCGGCTTGAGTCTAGAAATGGTATAAAAGCCATTTTGGTCTGTGCTTTTCCCCATTTTTAATTCTCTAACTACCACATTGGTATAAATCATGGGTTCGCCAGATTCTTTATCATAAACAAAGCCTCTTACTTCTCCGGTTTGAGCCAAAAGCCATTGAGAAAGAGTAAGTAAAGTAAGCGTAACGAGTATTTTTTTGAACATCTATTTTAAAGGTAAAGGCTCCAAATGAGCGCCACGAATATAGAAGAAGTGCGCAAAATTTGAAGAAAAGTTGCAAGAAAGAGGGAGAGAAATATGATTTTAAGAAAAAAAGCATACTTTGCAGGTTAATTTTAGATTTATCTTTATGCCTCAAATGAAGCGGCTTTTAAGCGTAAACCTGGTAATCATTGGATTGTGTTTTATTATTTTTTTAGCTCCTCGACAAGGTTTGGCTCAAAACGCCTTTGAGGTTGAAACATTAAAAACCTTAAAATCTGAAGAGATTGCGGATGAAGACATAGCAAAATTATACAAGCGCATTATACAAGAAGGGTTAAGTATAGAGCAATTTGCTGAGCGCGCCAGAAAGCAAGGAGCGAACCCACAAGAGGTTTCTAAAGTATTGGCTCGACTCCAAAAATATGAGGATGCTTCAAATGAAAATTTTGAATCAGAAAGTGAGAAGGAAGTTGAGGAAAATGCTAAAAAACAAACTAGCTTTAAATTAATTCCGGAGGAAGAGCGCATTTTTGGAATGGAGTTATTTGAAAGTAGTAATTTTAGCTTTGAACCCAATTTAAGAATACCTACACCAAGCAATTACTTAATTGGCGCGGGCGATGAATTGTTAATTGATGTGTTTGGCTACTCAGAGCAAACGTTCAACCCAAAGGTGAGTCCAGATGGGAAAATTAGAATTCCTAATATTGGTCTTATTTCTGTTGCAGGATTAACCATAGAACAAGCGTCCTCAAAAATAAAAAGAAGCTTAAGTAATGTATATTCTGGTGTTTCTACTGGTCAAACACAAGTGAGTGTTACACTAGGTAATATTAGGAGTATTAGGGTAATGGTTACAGGAGAGGTAAGTAAGCCTGGAAGTTACACTATTCCATCTTTGGCCTCTGTATTTAATGTTTTATATGCAGCAGGTGGTCCCTCTAAAAACGGTTCATTTAGAAATATAGTGGTGGTTCGAAATAATAAAATTATTTCTAAATTAGATGTTTATGAATTTCTTAAAACAGGAATTAGCAAAAACAATATTCACTTACAAGACAATGATGTTGTTAAGGTATTCCCTTATCAAACGCGCGTTCAATTAATAGGAGAGGTAAAAAGGCAAGGGTATTTTGAGGCTAAGGAAAAGGAGACATTAAATGACCTATTTGAAATAGCAGGAGGTTTTACCAGTAAGGCGTATCAAGCACGTGTTAAGGTTACTAGAAATACCAGTAGTCAAAAGAGTGTAGCTGATGTTCCTAATGAATTGTATAAAATGTTTGCGCTTAATAATGGCGATATATTTAAAATAGATAGCTTATTAGACCGATACGAAAATCGTGTAAAAATTGAGGGTGCTGTATTTAGACCTGGCGATTTTCAGCTTGAACCAAATTTAACTGTTGGCAAATTGATTCAAAAGGCAGACGGATTAAAAGAAGACGCCTTTGGAACACGAGGAGTAATTTATAGATTGAAAGCAGATAATATGTTGGAGATGTTATCTTTTAATCCTGCGGAGGTTTTAACAGGTGCAAGTAAAGACATACCTCTAAAGCGAGAAGATAAAGTTTTAATTGCCTATAAATCTGAAAATAAAGAAGGCAGGAAAGTAGTTATCAATGGGGAGGTGCTTTACCCTGGGGTATATGATTTTGCAGATAACATGACCATAGCAGATTTAATAGTTGCTGCGGGTGGGTTTAAGGAGGCTGCTAGCTTAAAAAGGATAGAAGTTTCACGTAGGAAGTTGGATGTAGATAGAAAATCTAAAACTTCTGAGATTTCCATTATTAAACAATTTGATTTAGAGCGCGAGTTAAAAAATAATGGTGACGTAGAATTTACATTAGCCTCATTTGATATGGTAAGTGTGTTTAGAAATGAAGGATTAGTTGCACAAAAAACTATTAAGGTAGAAGGTGAAGTTCTGTTTCCTGGAAGTTATGTGGTGAGTAAATCTAAAGAAACTATTACTGATATTATTTTGCGCTCTGGAGGATTAACAGGGAATGGGTACCCTGAAGGAGCCATGCTTTTACGCAAAAAGCAAATGAATGGCACAGATAATATTATTGCTTTAAATAAGAAAAGAGCATTAAAGCAACAAAGCAAAGATTCTTTAACCTCTAAGAAATTGGATGAAACAGAAAAGGAATCGCCTTATGATATTGTTGGAATTGATTTGGATGAGTTACTAAAAAAACCTGGATCTCCAGAAGATTTGTTAGTGCGCGATGGAGATATTTTAATTATACCTGATGCCAAGCAAACCGTTTTGGTTTCGGGTGAGGTTTTATATCCAGTGCGAATTAGGTTTCAGAAAAGAAATTCCTTAAAAGACTATGTTTCTGAGGCAGGTGGTTTTTCTGCAAGAGCCCTTAAGCGTAAAAGTTATGTTGTATATCCAAATGGAAGAGCCAAGGCTACAAAGGTATTTTTGGGATTAAAATTTTACCCAAAAATCATTGCAGGTTCTGAAGTGGTAATACCACAGAAAGCAGAAAAGAGGCAGGTTAGTGCAATAGAATATGCCACTATTATTACTAGTTTAACTAGTTTGTTGTTACTTACATATACGTTAATACAATAATGAGTCCGGCACAGGTAAATCAATCTATATCATTAATTCAGGTTTGGGCTTGGGTTAAAGTAATTTTTGTTTTCGGTTTGAACCGATGGAAGCAACTTTTAGTAGCGGGGATTTTGGGTGGTTTATTAGGAATTGGAATTGCATGGTTAGTTAAACCAAAGTATAAAGCGAGTGTAAGTTTCCTATTGAACGAAAATGAAGGAGGGATGAATTTGAACCTTTCTTCGATAGCTGGTTTAGCAGGGGCATATGGCATGGGAGGCGGAGGCGGACAGGTAAATGAAGATAAACTCCTGTTTATAGCGGGCTCAAGAAATATTATTGGACAAACACTTCTTAAAAAGGCAATTGTTTATGGTAAAGAAGATTTGTTGATTAACCATTACATCGAAGAGTTTAATCTCCGTTCAGGTTTTGGTTCAGACACAGCTCTGAAAAATTTTGAAAGATTTATCCATACCCAATTGACTGATTTGACTTATGCAGAAAATAAGGTTTTAGATAAGATATATACGAGTTTACAAAAGGGTAGTTTATATACCGTAGATGCTAAGAAAAAAGCGGGAATTGTAGCACAAGGCGCAGGTATTATCACGCTTAATTTTACAACAAAAAATGAAGAATTATCCAAACAGTTTATAGATCATTTGTACTTGGTTTTAAGTAACTATTATATTCAAAAATCTACTTTAAAACAATTGAGAAGCTATGAATTAATAAGCCATAGAGCAGACTCAATTAAAGCTGTTTTGTTTGAACGCGAAGGCGAGGGAGCAAGTTATGCTGATCAAAATAAGGGGTTGGTAAGAATGCAAGGTAGAATAGAATTGGAGCGAGCTAAAAGAGATGTAGAGATGCTGAGTTTAATGTACGCAGAAGTATTGAAGAATCAAGAAGTAGCAAGATTTACCCTAGAGAACCAGACTCCCGTATTTCAAGTAATAGATGCACCAACTTTACCCTTAGAAAAAATTAAACTATCTAAGTTAAAAACAGGTTTGGGGGTAGCTATATTATTTACATTTGTTTTATTCATCTATTTATTGATTAAGCATATAGATGGTTTAAAATTAAGCCGTTCGCAGAAAATAGATCTTGTTTAGATTTTTGAAATTGGAAAAATACTTTCTTACGTTTCTTCATTTCTTTTTGGGGAGAGAGCAATTAAAGGATACGCTTTACCTCTCTATTGCCAATGCGTTTGCTAGAATAATTGGCTTTCTAATGCCATTTGTTTTAATTAATTATGGCGGTGAAGAAATATATGGCAAGTTTGCTTTTATATTAACAACGCTTTCAACTATCATAGCATTTTTTTCCTCGGGACTTACAAATGTTGTTTCCCGCTACATGGTTAATGAAAAAGAAGGTGAGAGATTAGCCGTTTTCGATGAGCTCATTGTTAAATCGGTAAGGTTAATAGCATTTGTTATGATTGCTTCCTTATTGTTTTTTGCTTTTGGACATGTTTTGTTCGGAGAACTTTTACAACTAAGATTTGAGTTGCTTTTGGGTTTAATATATATACTATTTACACTTATAGGGAATTTTATTACCGGTTATCATTTTGTAAAGAAAAATTATTTAAAGTTAAGTTTAAGTATATTAGTGCCTTCGATTGTACAATTGCTTTTGCTCATTCCGATGGCTAAGTATTTTGGGATTATGGGAGTTGTTTGTGCCTATATCATTTTTTCATTTCTTCAACTATGGTTATTGGTTAGAAAAGAAATTGATTTCAATTGGGAATCGTTGAAAGGTAGTTTCAAAAGATTTTCGGAACAAAAGAATTCTAATCAAGGGTTGTTTTTAAAATTTTTATTGCCAATTTTTATTGCCAGTATAGCCGTGCCAGCTAGTATATGGTATGCTAACCATCAAGTTGCAGCTGTTTTTGGGTTTAGTGATTTGGGGTTTATTAACATCGCTCTTCAAATGCAGGTTGTAATGGCTTTTTTGCCAAATATTTTTAATTCTATGGCTGTTCCTATTTTAAGCCATTCTTTTAATAATGATAAAACAATCTTCTTCAGTAATTTTAAGAAATTAGCTTTTAAAACCTTAAGTATTTCGGGTTTATTATTTACCCTTATTTTTCTTTTTGCGAAAGAAATTTTAGACTTGTATAGCTCAAATTATTCTGTGTATGAAGACATATTAAGAGTGTTTAGTTTTAGTTTTTTTGTTAGTATCATTTTAAATATTGCTGGGGTAGTTATTTTAAGTGTTGCCTCTATGTGGTGGGGAGCGATTTTAAATTTTATTTGGGCAATTTTCTTTATTGGATCATTAGTAATTTTACTTCCTATTTATGGTTTAATGGGTTTTGCATATTCTTATTTACTATCCTACAGTTTTCATTTGGTTTCAGTATTTATTTATCTATTCTATTTCTTTAAAAAAAATGTTTAATTTGAATATGATTTATAGGGCAAATCGTAAGCTTAAAAGAATTATTGTAAAAAGTGTTGGGTATTTTACTGGAGTAAATTCTAAAAAGTATTGGGATCATAGATTTTCTTCCAATTGGGAGATTCAAAATGGAAGAACGCAAAGCACCTTATTTGCTGCTGGTTTTTCATTAACAAATTTTGCGCGTTCAATTAAACCTTCATCAATTCTTGATTTTGGTTGTGGTTTAGCAGATTCTATGCCAGTGCTAAAAATGGCTTACCCTGAAGCTAGTTTATATTTCTATGATTTTTCTTCTGTAGCTATGGATATGGCAAGTTTAAATTATGGATCTATCAGTAAACGCACAGAATTGAATGACCAAAGGAAATTTGAGTTAGTATATTGTTCTAATGTTATTGAGCATATTACCGATGAGAATTTAGTTGTTTTTTTAAATGATTTGATTTCTAAATCGAGTAAGTATGTAGTAATTCAAGCGCCTTTTCAAGAGTATTTAGAGGATGGAAGTAAAATTTCTTCAACAAATAAAACTAAGGAAACTGAACATGAAAGAACAATTGACCTAGATATGCTGGAATACCTAAAAAAGGAATTTCCAAGTTTTAATTGGTCATTTGAATTGAAGAAAATTCCAATTGCTTGGGATAAGGGAGAGCAATTGTTTTTAATTGGGGTTCAAAGCTAAACCTTAGTAATGGTAACCATAAAAAAAATTCGATTATTTTTTAATTTGATAAGAGTTTGGCCTCATTTGATACTATTTGTGGTTCATCCAAAAAAAAATCTTATAGGCGAGGATGTAAAAGCTTGGAGGAATGCATTGGGATTAAAGGAATCTATTGTTTATTCCTTTCTCTTTTTGTTAGCCAATTATCCCGAATTCAGAAATATATGTTATTTGCGGTTTGGATTAATCGGATCCGTTTTAAATTTGTTTTGCCCTAAATTAAATTCATTATATATTACCACAAGCGATATAAAGGGTGGACTCTTTATTCAGCATGGTTTTGCCACTATTATCAGTGCAAAAACAATTGGAGAAAACTGTTGGATAAATCAACAAGTTACTATTGGATATTCTAATAAAACTGATTGTCCTGTTTTGGAAGATAACGTTACCATATATGCAGGTGCTAAAGTAATTGGAGGAATAAATATAGGGCAGAACTCAATAATTGGTGCAAATTGTGTTGTTGTTAAAAATGTACCTGCAAATTGTGTGGTGGTAGGAAATCCTGCAAGAATAGTAAGGAAGAATGGTGTTAAAGTTAATATCCCATTGTAGAGAATTCAACGTGCTGTTTCATAAAGCTTTTGGGTTAAAAAACGTATAATTGCATTTATTCCTTATCGATTAACCTTTGAAAAAGAAAATTCTCATAGTTTTTGGAACAAGGCCAGAGGCCATTAAAATGGCACCAGTTTATAAACAATTTCAATTGTTTAAAGACTTTTTTGAAACACGAATCTGTGTAACAGCGCAGCATAGAGAAATGCTAGACCAAGTTTTATTGTTTTTCAATTTAATCCCTGATTATGATTTAAATTTAATGAAGCCTGGGCAGAATCTACATGAATTAACTTCTTCTGTAATCATAGGACTAAAAGATGTTTATCTTGATTTTAATCCGGATTTTGTATTGGTGCATGGAGATACAACCACGTCGTTTGCTGCCTCGTTGGCTGCATTTTACTTAGGAATTAAAGTAGCGCATATAGAGGCTGGCTTGCGAACGCATGACAAGTGGTCTCCATTTCCAGAGGAAATTAACAGGCAACTTACTAGCAGAATTGCCGATTTTCATTTTGCACCTACAATTTCGGCTAAAGAAAATCTTTTAAAAGAAGGGGTTGGGTTGAACCAAATTATTGTTACCGGAAATACTGTAATTGACGCCTTGTTTATGGCCATTTCAAGATTAACGACTTATGAAGACCACGAGATTTCATCACTCAAGAGAATTGTTGATGATAAAAGAAGGGTTATCTTGGTAACAGGGCATAGAAGAGAAAACTTTGGCGACGGATTCATTGAGATTTGCGAGGCATTATTGGAATTGGCAATATCCAATCCAGAAATAGATATAATTTACCCAGTTCATTTAAATCCAAATGTGCTTAAGCCAGTGCATGAAATTTTAGGTAAGCAAGCTAATATTTATCTAATAGAACCCTTGGCATATCCTGCTTTTGTTTGGCTTATGCATAAATCTTATATAATCATCACTGATAGTGGAGGCATACAAGAAGAAGCGCCAAGTTTAGGGAAACCCGTTTTAGTAATGCGAAATACTACTGAGCGACCTGAAGCAGTTGAGGCTGGAGTAGTTAAATTAGTTGGAACCAACAGAGTTAAAATTGTTGAGGAAGCAATTAAACTCCTAAATGACCGTGTGCATTATCTTTCCATGTCTTCTACTGAAAATCCATATGGAAAAGGTATTGCTTCTCAATTGATAGTTGAAAAATTTAAATTGAATTAATGCTAACTTTCATAGCCGAGTATCCTGATGATTCAAATATCCGCGACGGGATGATGCTTCGAATCAAAGAAATTGATGTAAAATATGAACAATTTGATAGGATTTATTTAGATATTAGTCTAGTTAGAAAACGAAGAAATAAAGATAGGATAAAGCAGATTTCCTCTAATTTGAAAGTTTATTATTTAAATTTTTTTTCAGATTTTAGCCTAATTTATAAATTACTCAAGGATTCGGAAAGGATATATATTCAAGCCATTTATAATTATATAAAAGTTCTTGTTTTTGTAAATGTTATTTTTAAAAGCAAGGATGTTGCCCTTGACTTGCATGGCGCTATTCCAGAGGAGTTGTTATATAATAAAAGGCGACTTTATAGTTCATTTTATAATTGGGTAGAAAAGATGGCTTTTAAACGGACAAATCATTTTATCCATGTTACCCGCGCGATGAAGTTGCATTTTAAAGTTAAGTATCCTGAAGCAATTAGGTCAAAATATCACGATTATGTATTGGGTATTTTCACAACTTTAAATGCTGAGGTTGATACAATAAAATTAGATGAATTAAAGAAAGAACTGTTTTGGGATCCTTCGCAAGTTTGGATAATTTATAGCGGAGGAACGCAACAATGGCAAAATGTTTCACTCATGTTAGAGACCATAAAAAAAATGCCAGACTTAAATTACCGTTATTTGTTTTTAACTGGTCATCTTAATGTTATGCGTGTGATGATTGAACATACAGGTTTATCAAATAAAATCAAATTGGTTTCTGTTGCTCCTGATGATTTAAAATATTACTATTCCTTGGCACATTATGGAATGATCCTTAGAGATTCCACTATAGTTAATAAAGTTTCTAATCCAACTAAGTTAAGTGAGTATTTGGCTTTTGGTATTACCCCAATTGTGTTAAACCCAGACGTTGGCGATTATTTTGCTATGGGTTATGATTATATTACCTTAGAAGATCTTACAACTCAACTTAAGTGTGTTAAGTCAATCAAAAATAAAGAGTTGTTTAATTCTTATATAGCACAAATGAATGCAGTTAAATTGCCATTTATGAATTAATCTTAACTTCTGATTTACTGGGTTCTATAAAGCAAGAAAGGAATTGTTTGTCAAATTTTGTAAACTTAAAATATATTACTTTTCTTTACAATCAATGATTATAAGACAAATCAGAAATAAATGTTTTGGCAAATGGAATCCAATTGATTCAAAATTAAGCACCATGATTGCTGGTCATCCAAGTCATGCCTTCTTAAATAACCCTCCAATTTCAAATGTTTATCAATATTTAGTTGATTTTGTATCCAAGGGAAGCTGCGCATTATTAGATAAGGAACCACAAAGTTTAACAGTTTTAGATTGGGGAACAGGAAAAGGACAAGTAACGTATTTATTGAAGAAATTTGGCTTATTGAATACCATTAGTTGCGATATAGAAGAAGAAAGGCATGATAGCACTTTTGGACAAGACCATCCAATAATAGATAAAGTAAACATTAAAGTTGACCCTTTAAAACATCCTTGGGTTTTGCCTTATGAAGATCACTCTTTTGATGTTGTAGTGAGTTTTGGCGTTTTAGAACATGTGCCAAATGACCTAGAATCAATGAAAGAAATCAATAGAGTCTTGAAAAAGGATGGCTTGTTTTTTTGTTTTCACTTGCCTAGAAAAGCAGGTTTGTTACATTGGCTTGCCAGGAGTGGTGGTGACGATTACCACGATAGACTATATGATAAAAAAGTAGTGAAAGGATTAATTGAAAAGTCGAATTTTGAATTGTTGGATGTATGGAACCGTTCCATATTACCAAAGAATAGATTCGACTTTAAATTTAATCAAATGGCCGAACGCTTAGATTTGTTTGCAGTTAAATATACTCCCCTAAATTTTATTTCAACCAATGTTGAATTTGTAGCCCGAAAAAAATGAAGATTCTTTTTTTTATAAATAGGGTTGCTAATAAAGGTGGGTCTGAAAGAGTTACTATAGAATTGGCGAATGCCATGGTTGCCAGAGGTTACAATGTTACCATCCTAACTTGGATGGGAGGTGCAAAAAGTTTTTATTCCTTGGGTCAAAGTGTTAAGTTGGATTGTTTATTTGAAAAAGATGTTCCAATTTATACCTATTACTTACCTACTTTGTTTAAGTATCAAGCAAAATTAAATTTCTATAAGCCAGATGTTGTAATAGATGTTTGCACAGCTATGAGTTTATTTTCTGTACCGCTTCATTTTGGAAAAAACTATAAATTAATTTCATGGGAACATTTTAATACTGCAGTAAATTGGAATGCTGTTACACCAAGATTAGCAAGGTATTTAGCTTCTAAATTTGCAAATGGTGTAGTGGTTCTTACCCAAAGGGATAAGCAAAGTTTTATTGATAAATTTAATCCTAAAAAAATTGCAGTAATTCCTAATCCAATTACCATTGAAATTCATCAAACGGCAAACATCAATAACCATTTGGTTTTAGCAGTTGGAAGATTAACTTTTCAAAAGGGTTTTGATTTGTTATTAAACGCATGGAAATTGATTTTTGAAAATTACCCTAATTGGAGTATAGCTATTGTTGGTGAAGGCGAGGATGAGATGGTTCTAAAACAACAAGCAAAAAATTTGGGAATGGAATCAAGCGTAAGGTTTTACCCACCTACCAATAAAGTACAAGAGCATTTTTCTCAAGCCTCATTATTTGCCTTATCATCTCGATTTGAAGGCTTGCCTTTAGTATTGATAGAAGCTAAGGCATTTGGCTTGCCTATAGTTAGTTTTAATTGTCCCACGGGACCAGAAGATATTGTAGTTGAAGGAAAGGATGGTTTTTTGGTTCAACCCGAAGATGTGGTATTGTTTTCTCAATCTCTTTCAAAACTTATGGACTCTGAAAGCCTAAGGCAGGAGTTTTCTGTTCATGCTTTAAAGGATGTCGAAAGATTTAGACTGCAACCAATTTTAGATAAATGGATTAAATTCATAAATGAATTATGATTTACCTGATCCTTTTTTTTGTTTTTTTATTGATAGGCTTTGCCGAAGTGAATGGGGTATGTGAAAATAAAGAGGTATATAATGTATTATTTTGGGCAAGTGCTTTAGTTTTAATAGTTGTTGCTGGTTTCAGATTTTACAGCGGTTATGATTATTTAGAATATCAAAGTTTGTATGAAAATACAACAATGGAGAATTATATGACTAAGGCTATTGACCCTGGATTTGCATTTCTTATAACTACATTAAGAACTTGGGGGCTTAGTTTTTTTGCCTTTATATTCCTAATTGCTCTGATTTCAATTAGCCTTAAGTTTGGCTATGTGCAACAACATGGAGCATTTTTGTTTGTCGCCTTAGTTAATTACTATACCATTGGCTTTTTGATTAATGAAATGGGGCAAATTCGACATGGGATTACACTTGCCATTGCCTTATTTGCATTTAATAACCTAAGAGATGGAAATGCTTTTGCTTATTTTTTTAAGGTGTTTATTGGGTTTTTGTTACATGGTTCCATTCTAATATTGGTTCCAATTTGGTTTTTGTTTCGTTTTGTTAAGGTTACCCCTAAGGGTATGTTTTGGTCATTATTATTGCTTATGCCTTTTTTATTTATTGATATCAAAGGGGTACTTTTTAAAGCGCTAGAATTTATTCCAATATTTCAAATTCAGGCTAAAATGGTCTTTTATCTTTATACAGACCAGTATAATCAAAAGTTAGGACTCAACATTTCATTTATACTGAGATTATTAACTTTAGCAGCCTTAATATTAACCCAAAGTAGAACTCAATTATCGAAAGGTAATATTCAACTTTGGACCCAGCTCTATTTTTGGGGAACGGTAATTTACATGGTTTTTAGTAGTGTCTCAGAATTTGCCATAAGATTATCAACTTATTTTAAAACGTTGGATTTAGTAATCTATCCATTTTTGATAGCAGCCTTACCTAGGCGGTGGCAAAAAAATTTACTTTATTTATTGCTTGGGCTTTACGGACTTTGGTCATTGTATAAAGTTGTTTACGCAATGGGGGATGAATCATCATTTTTGCCTTATCAAAATTTAGTTGTAAGTTGGTTGTACGAATGACGTCGAACAAGTTAAAAGTGGTTATTGATGCAAGAATGCTTTGCATGTCTGGTATTGGAACGTACCTTCAAAATATTTTACCCTACATTATTAGAGCAGAAACTTTTGAAGTTTCTTGTTTGGTTTCAACTAAAGACAAAAATCATCCTTCCGTGTTGGGTTCAAACATAATTGAATGCGATATTCCAATATTTTCTATTAAGGAAATGTTTCAATTGCAAACCTACATTCCCCACACAGATATTTTTTGGGC
>B570J29032_109958366_pt1 | contig 12588 bp, 13 predicted proteins | sample LakMenEpi16Nov12_FD_29032 | JGI IMG/M metagenome (IMG submission 29032)
GAATCGTGGCTGAAAACCAGTGTATGCAAGAACAAAAACACCATGCGTTAAAGCTGCGGCTGTTGGCGCTTCGTTTACCATTGCGTTGTCTGAAAACTGCACTTCTCCACTTAACAAAACTCCATAGTTTTCTCCGATGGAATCAATTTCTCCAGCAGTCATCCGTGTTTGATAGTTAGAAGTCCATCTAAAGCTGTTTGCCGTTATGATGGCATCTTTATTTCCGACACAACGAATCGACGTATTCAAAAAAGAATTATTTGAAATTACGAGCCCTGTGTTTAGGTGCACGTCTCCGACACCACCCGTGATTATGTTACCAGCGTTTATAAACGTGTTGCCGATTACCTTTGGTGCTTCGTCTGCTGTTGTCCTGAAAATATCGGCAAAGATTCCTCGCGCACCTTCGACACGACAACCCAAAAGAAAAATTCCTGGAGTTTGATGAGAAAAAATGTAGCCAAAATTTAAATCCTCTAGCCTACAGTTTTCAATCCTTACGTCTTTGGTTGAAGCTGATTGTGTATAAAAACCGACATAGGTTCCGTGACCGTTTTCCGCTGCCGAAGAAATGCAAACATTTTTTGCAAAACACCCTTTTATCGAGACACCTATAGCGCTATTTTCGGTTGCTGCGGAACCGTGTACACAGGCACCGTATACGTCTCTCCATTCGCAGTTGTTAAACCAAGCCTTACCCGCAACTGTCACAACGTCAGAAGGCATGTCGATAAATTTACATTTATCGAAAATCATACCCTGCATGTAGCCAGAGACGATTGAACAGTTATTGAGCGTCCAACTATGCGATTGGTTGTTCTGCGTGTTGTTTCCGTTAAACGTCACGTGGTCACAAACAACATCGGTATCGTTTACGACCGTAGCTGTTTCTGAGCACGCAAACTGCAAGCAAGTTTCAAAAACGCTTGCACCCGATGCCATCGTGTATAAAGTCGCTCGGCTGAGTGTTATCACATTGCCGGTGATATTGGTAATGGTAAACGAACCACTGTCTCGCGTTGCTGTGTCTTGGTAGCCCAAACCCGTCGCTATTTGAATTTCCATGCCGATGCGAAAGGATGCCGAACTTGTCACTGTAATTGTAGTCGCACCAGCATTTGCTTGAGCCGCAAGCGTACTCTGTGCGAGCTGAATCCGTTTAATAGTCCCTCCTATTAACTTTGTGCCAGGATTGACAGTTACTTGTTTTCCGAAATAGGTTTTTTTGTTTTGTAGTCGAATCGTCCCACCGCTCGGCAATTTTGATGCTGCTGTGCTAATTGCGTCTGTATCGTTTCTAAGTCCGTTTGACCCAACTCTAAAAAATTCAGGAAATACGTTTACATTATCCCATTGCCTAACGTACTTAGCTCCACCGTTGTTTGCGATAACTACTCCACCGTCTACGGTTGCGGAATCGTCGCGAACAAATAAACCACCGATCCACTGCCTAGACACCCCGCGAAGCTCTGCGTCAACTGTCGTATTGTTTGGAACGATGTATGTTCCGTTAGATATGTAAACCGAGTCTACGGAATCGGCTGTAAGAAAATCGGAGAAAGTTCGATAACGAGCATCCACGACCACCGCCCCACTGCTATTCATCGCTAATAGCTGTGTCGATGCCGGTGTTGCTAGGTTTGCTAAGGATTGTAATTTTGGGTTATATGGTTGTGGTGCGAGTCCCATTATTGTTTCCTAATAGCATTAATTTCTAATTGAAGATGTGCAATTTTTTCATCTTGTTTTATTGATTGTGTATAAAGTTCTAATCGTTCTTTATCACATCTTTCTGCATGAAGTGCCATATTTTTTATTTGAGCATCCATTGATGCTATTAATAAACCATATTGCTGTTTCATATCGTCTATTGCTGATCTATTTTTATTTTCCATAGCTTTGTATAGAAAAGCAACAGCAGTAGCTAGTGTACTAATAACAACTAATACACCCCATAAAACCCAAGTTAAAAGATTACTTCCATCAGGAGGATGAGCAATAGTTTGAGCAATCAAAGATGAATCAGAATAGATTGGATTCCAATCTTTATAAAGTTTTGACCAAAGCTTTAAGTAATTCCACATAAGTTGCCGCATCTTTCAGATTTAGATTGACTATAGCAGCGTCGATAGGTTCAACCCAAAGTTGTCCCCATTCTTTTTTTAAACTTTCACCTTTTCTAGCAAGAAAAGTAGAAACAGTTAATCGAATTGTTTCTGTTCGAAGTTCTGCTAAAGTCTTATTTGCTGATTCTTGAATTAATAAACTTAAAGCTAATTTTAAATTAGCTGCCGTAGGTGGATCATTTAATTTTAATAATCCTTCTTTGGATATATTAACTATTTTATCAAAAGAAGGAGTATTAGAAATCGGCGCTGGATTTGGAATCTGAGAAAACGTAACAATCACATCGTGATATGTAACATCAATGTCTGCTAATTTATTTGCAGCTACCAACCCGAACGAATATTTTCCTGGGGTTGGGATTGAGAAGAATATATTGTTGTTACAGCTTGCTGATGTTTGAATTAGTTCAGGTGGTATTAACCATTTAAAGTTATCTCCTGTAGCTTCTTCTGCTGATAAGAAAAGTAAAGTACCAACCATTACAGTTGATGGTCCTTTAATCTTTGCTTTGGCAGGAGTAATAGGAGCCGGAGATTCCTGGGCGTAGGTAACTGTATCTATAGTTGTTGGTGAATTATATGCTTGGTAAAATATTATAGTAGATAATACACACAAGCATGGTAAAAATGTTTGACGGATAATATTCACAATGCACCTATTCTGAAATTTTCTTTTCAACGAAATTAACTCCAGCTAGTGAAGCTAGAGTTGAAATAATTAAAATAAGATCTTTGGGATCAAATTTATTATTATAAAGTGTTGAGCACAACACTGTCATTGTAGTGGCCAATACTACGTATCTTAGTAAGGGCCACATAGGATGTTTGGGATCGTGAAAGTTCATTTTTTTATTAATCGAATGATTTCCAAGATGATTGGAATTAGTGCTGCCCAAGGAATTGCTGTTGCAGTTACATCAGGGGTAGATTCACAAACTGCTTCAAATGCTGTAAGAGCAGATTCTAAAGAATCATATTCAATGTCTGATTGAAGGGATACTGTATCATCTGGAACAAACTTTTCCATCAAGCATCCAGCAAGCCACAATGCTTGCTTAACAAGACTAGGAGAAACTCCTAGACGGACTGCTTTAGCAAAATCAATTAAGCAAGAAAGAGAAAGTTCAGAACTAAAATTTGGTGCACAAGACATAATAAACTTTCAATTGACGGAGACGGAGATATGTGTAAATAACCAAATCAACAAAGAAATTAGTTTCCACACACCAAAAACACTAAGAGTTAAAAGGATCAACAAAATTGTTGTTGCTCCTTTGTAGGTATGTTTTATAAAAACATCAAAGATGTTTTTAAAAACATTTAGTCTGGAGCTTGCATTATTCATTAAACCATTTAAGGTTGAGAGAGATTGCTTTGGTCATTTGTGGGGCATTTGGGATACCCCATCCTGTGAAATCATCTTTACCTGTGGAACCTTGGTCAAGACAATTAATAGCTAAGAATTTTCGGACAGCCTCTATTCCAGTAAAAGCAGCTCGTCCTTGTCTTCGCATACGGGAAATAAGATATGCAAAGAACCCGGCTGCCCAAGGTGTTGCCATAGATGTCCCTGACATAGACACTAGGCTGTTACGGATAGAGCAAGAAATGATATCTTGACCCGGACATATGATATCAAGTTCCCGGCCTCCAGAGCTAAATGAGGCTCGCTGTCCACTTCTTTGATATGCACCAATACAAAGAGATTCAGGAAATTTAGAAGGGAATCCTATTGTGTTTCGACTACCAGTAAATCCACTATTACCAGCAGCACTAACAACAATACAGCCAGCTTCCCAGGCTTCTTGAATTGCTTTTTGCATAGGAGCATAAGGTGAGGGACTACCTAGAGACATACTGATAACATCGGCACCAGCATTTACAGCCCATCGAATACCATCTGTAATAGCTTGAGAAGATCCTGAACCACTATTGGATAAAACTTTACCTACTAGTAAAGTTGCAGCAGGAGCTACACCAATATTTGGGAATCCAGAACGTCGTCTTCCAAGAACAGTTCCAGCACAGTGGGACCCGTGGCCATTCAAGTCACGCCAAGATTCGTTAGCAATAAAAGATTTTGCATCGAAAGGTTCAGGAAGTAATTCATGACTAGTCATACCTGTATCTAATACAGCTACTTTAGTTCCTAGTCCAGAATCTTCACCTACTAAATCAGAAAAAGATTTAGGGATACTCCAAATTTCGTCAGAAAGAATATTTACTTCGTGCCCAATCATATCATCGGGTGGAAGTGTTACAATCGGACCTATCATGGTATCCTCGAAGTATACTATATCGCTACGAAAAAGCCCTCAATACATTATATGCACGAGGGCTAAAAGAGTCAAGTGTATTAGCGATTTAATATACGGTCAGGATACTACTTTTTAAAATATCATAGATACTTTAGTATTCTTAAAAAGCTCGTAGAGTTTTTAAGAACACTGTTTTAGAAAACATATCTTATTAAATCTATTATCTTCCATATAGCTAATGGAACAATAATAATAGATAAAATACATAAACCAATTATTATATTGGCTAGTGTATTAAAAACAATATCCAAAGATTTAAATTGATCGGAATCCATTATTTTTTTCCTTCAAAGTGTTAGGCATGTAACATTTAGGTATGTTTTATAAAAACATCAAAGATGTTTTTAAAAACATTTAGTCTGCTTCATAACGAGCGTGTAGGTGTAATTCATCAAAGTAAAAAACAAATGATTCTTTTTTTAAAGAAAACAATGTTCTATTGATTTGAATTTCTTTTGGAAATTTATCACTACTTGCTTTTTTATAAGAAATAGTATAATCAATAGATTCACCATTCACGTAAAAATGCATAGTGTGTTTTACTAAAAAACTTTCGGGATTTTCAGAAAACATTTCGGATAGTTTTACCATTTGTTCACCTTATTTTGTTGTGAAGCCATATACTCTTTCATGTCCATTGTTTTCTTATGAGCAATAGATTTCATATGACAACCTAATCTAAAAAATAGAGCTGTACAACCAACTGAATTATCTAGATATTCGTTGTCTTTACCATATTGATCTGTCCATTCATCAACGTAACGATCTTCTTTTTCAAAATACATTTTAGTAACAAATTCGTTAGTTAAATGTTCTGAATATAAAAGATGGTCACTAGATAATTTAGGTGCATACAATCTATAGCTGCCGGGACTTCCTGGGACGGTAACGAATCCTTTATGAATAAATGATTTCATAAAGTTAGTATCAATCTTTAGAAGTGGCATAGTATTATCGGATGTGATTGTACTATAACAATGAAAGTGTTTTTCTCTTTCATTACTAATAACTTCCATCATAGGTTTATCTTTTGCTTTGTAAGATACCCCTTGAGTTGCTATTAACAATGAACGATGTTGACTTTCTCTCATTGCTGATAGAACACTATCCATTTCCCAGTTAATGTCTACACCTATAAGTCTGTGATAAAATTTAGCTCCTTCTTCTCTAGTGTATTGAGTACCAGCAATTATTGGTATTAAATCTTTAACTGCTTGATAAATCATAAGTCGTGTATCTTCTCGATTTATGTTTGGATAAAATCTAGCTAAAGTATTGTAGATGTTTTTCTTAGTCCACATAGATGTTTCTTGTGGAGGCCAAGTTCCATAATCAATAATATTAGGTTCAATCATTAATCCAGAACTCATAGTAACGTAACTAAGAAAATCTTTATTACAGTCAATATGAGTTACTATAAACATATGATTTGATGGGAAGCTATACCTGGGTAGGTGACTTATTCTACCTAAGATTTGATCTTGAGTTGCTTTAATAGCATCTTCAGATATACTATCTTCACCTAAAATACATTGACATTCATACATGAAGGCTTCTTCACCTTCTTCAAAATAGATTGTCATAGCATGTTGGGTAGCAGATAATTCTATACTATCTTCTGATTCCCAATCATAAGCCCATTCCCAAGAAGGTATTGCTCCTTCATGAAGTATTTCATAATTTTCTCTAACAAACTCTCTAGCACGTATTTGTGCTCTTTCTCTTTCTCCTTCTACTTCTTTATTAAAATTTAAAAGAATAGCACCATATTCTTCCCAAAGATTCATATTCTTTGGCATTTGAATCATCATAGAGTATTTAGCTACTTCCCATGAGGGTTCTTTAAGAATAAAATGTGAAGCTACGTCACCACGACTATTAGGTGTAATTGTTAAAATACATCTAACTTTTTTAGTATGACTACCACTAAACAAAGCTGATCGTTTGATAGTTCTAGCAATACGATTTGATACTGTAGGTGATAGAGCATCTTTGTCTGTTTGAATATCATCTAACAAAATAAAATCTGGTCTAACACCACGACCTGCTTCTTCACCAGCTTTAATTCTAGAAGAAAGACCTCGGATATTATCTTTGGTCTTAACTAGAATACGAGCACCACTAGCTATTTCTCCTGGGACGATGGGAAACACAATAGAGTCACGAGTCATATCTATCTTGGTTGGGTTACCATTGATATTTTGTGCTGGTGCTCTTTGTGGTTTACCTTCAACTCCTTTGAAGCAAGCTATAACAGTAGGGTAGAGTCTAGCTAGTGCATTATTACTTGTAAGTTCTGTGATAATCTGTTCCATAATTTCAATAGACTTATCAAGTGCTGATGAAACTATAAGACAGAATTTAATATCACCTTGAAGAATACCAAGTAATACTTGATTAACTGCACGACTAGTTTTAGCAAAACCACGAGGTTCTGCTTGAACTAACTTACCTCTACCTTGAACTATCTTTTGAAATCTACGAACAGCTTTCTGTTGTTCTTCCCCATAAGGTTTAACACCTGTACTCATTGGAAATAGCTTTTGGTGGGCAAGAACATAATCAGTACGATATAGTTCTCGTTCAGCTAACATTTCTTCTGAGATAGGGAACAAAGGTATTAAGCTGTGTTCGCCTACTTGTTTGTAGTTTCTAACTGTTCTTTCGTCAACTTGGTAATTTAGAAGACTAATATCTTTGATATACTTTGCTACATCGACTACTTCTCCTGTATCTTCAAATTCACCAAAAGGATCTAGTTTAGCCATCATGACTCCTATTCATAAATTATGTGCTGAAGGTCGTTAGCATAAACTCTTTTGAGTCTCCATTTAGTTGTTGCTCTACCTACTGTGTTAGTTTGAACTTTGATTCCTTCGATAAGATCAAGAGCAACTAAGTCAGCTAGTTCTAGAGTACAACGCTCAAATGGCATCTTAGCTAATTCTACTAATTCATCACGACTACGATATTCTTCTCCACACATCCATTTTACAATTCTCATACGGTAAGAGGTCATATCCATAATATCTCTAGTTACTTTACAAACTAAATTGTGAACACGTTCATCTGGTTTCTTGAGGTTAAGAACTGTACTAGCACACATATAAAGTTTTGCTATTTGTCCAATAAGACGAGCAGAAACTTCTACAATAGGTCTAGAACTAATATCTTTACTACCAAACTTTTCTCGGTCAACTTTAGTTCTCATAGTTGATGCAAGCCTAGCCCAAGTTAGAATGTTATTTTGTGATCGAGCATCTAGTTGAGTCATAGGATCTCTAGCCATTAGATGTTCAATAAAACCTTTACCAGCAGCAATAATAGAACTATCCGCAGGAGTTCCTGAGGGGTCGCCTGCCATAGTAATAGACTTAGCTAACATGATCTCTTCTATCTTTACACGATCTTGTTCTGATAACTCCAATTCGAAATCCAAGAATCGTTCACCTAAGAATGATTGATCGGATCTCCGAATAACATAAGTACCCATTAGGATCATGGTTGATCTAATGTTGTGGTAATCGTTGGCTACTTTGTTTTTGTAGAATGTAGAACTATCTTTATCATAGAAGTCTCGAAGTTCTGAAAAGATTTGTTCAATATTCTTTTGCTTTAACAAAGCATCAGCATCTTTAACGATTAGAGTTTTACCTGCAATCAAAGGAACCAAAGATGCATCGCTATCACCTTCTTTATCTTTCCAACCAGAGAAGAGTCCAGTAAAAGTAGATTTGAGAACTACTTGGGTACTACCAGACATAGCTTTGGCAATACTCGTTTTTCCTGAGGAGGGAGCACCAATTAATCTGATCCATATTTGTTCTCCTTCTACTTTGATCGAGTAAATTGAAGACAGTACAAGAAGCATTGCCATTTCCATGCATGGTGTTGTATAATATTTTTCTTTGTATCTATCAATGAGTTGCTCAAAGTTGACGATAGAAGTATCGGCAGCAATATGATCTACTGTTGTCTTAGTAACAACTAGATCTTCTGGTGCTTCATATTCTACAATTAGATCACGAAGTTTATTATAAGAACCTCTACCCCATTCTGCGTAGTGATCGCTAACATCATATCCGGCTTTCTTTTCTTCTGGCCATTTAACATAACTGATAGATTTAGGTTTGGATGGGTGATTAGCAATGTATTTAGTAATAACTCTGTCACGACCTGTACGACCAGCTTCGTCTTTGTCGTAAAAAAATACTATGTCTCTACCTGCAAAAACATCACACCAATGAGGCTTCCATACCGATGCTCCTGGGACACCGATTGGAGTTATGTCTTGGTTACTTAGTATAGCATTGGCTGCTATTCTATCCCAATGTCCTTCGAAGATCCATATAGTATCTTTAGGATCTTCTTCCCAATTCATAAGACTGTGTTCTATACGAGGAGAACACATAACTACAAATTTACCTTCACTATTACGGACAGCTTTGTAAAGATTACTGAGAGATCCGTTTTTGAAAGTGGGTATTAAATAAGATCCGTTAAGTGGATTAAACTTAACACCAGCAGCAGACATTGCACTAAAAGGGAGTTGTCTAATAGCTGCAAGTTCTGTTGCTGCTCTTGTTGCTGTGTCAAGACTAGCATAAAATTTACGAAGAAATTCTATTGGGTTGCCTCTTTCACCACATACTTTACAATCCCACATTTCTGTTTCTGGGTGAAAGAAGAAATGTTTTTCTTTACCACACAGAGGACAGTCGGTGAGTAAATTATTGCCAGCAGGAACTGCTGCACTATTACTATGAAATTCAAATAATGATTTTGGTCGATCCATGAATATATTTTCTTGTCAGAGATTTTTATAAAATATTGTCAATCAGTGGTTTATCTTGTGGGTTGTAAAGTAGCTCATAAGTTGCACCACATGTACCAAGATATTTAAGACCTGCATCTTCTATGCAAGCAATCTTAGCGGCAATGATTTCTGGCAGTTGAGGTATGATAGAGACTTCAGTATCAAGACCGTCATGGACTTGACTATTCATATGGCAATCGTATCTGTTGTAAAGTGGATGACGATACCAAGCAAGCATAGCTTCACCCATAATCCAACCAGCACTACCTTGAACATAAAAGTTTGCAGCTTTGTATGGTTCATTTGGTGGTACTGATAGACGATATCCACCCATTGTACTTACACCAAAGTGCTTATGTCTGCTAAAATTTTCTTCACACATCTTTGCTCTACTAAGTGTAAACTCTCTAATGCCAGGGAGTTCTTTATCGATAATAGCACAATAGTTTCTGTCTGTCTTTCCTCCATGATAAGTGTTATTTGTTTTTGAATCTGTTGCTCCGTAAATACGTGCAAAGTTACCCGCTTTGACATTTTTATAGCATTCTAATATAGAGATAACATCTTGAGTCCAGGATGATTTTGGAACACTAGAAGCTGCTGCATATAACGAATATTCATCAGGGAAAATGAGACTCATGATAAATTGATGAACAGATTTACCTGATTCAAAAATATCAATGAGTTTGCGATTACCTACACTATATGCCCATATACATAATTCTATGTTCACCATATCCGTACAGATCCACACTTTTCCTGGGGGTGGACCAAATAAGGATTTGATTAGTCTATTTACATTCTGGTCATTAGGTGATGAAGATGATTGACGAGTTTCACGAGTACCTGTGATATTAAGATTTGAGTGAGTACGGCTGTCTCCAATAGTCCAATGAAGGTATGCAATACAATCATTAGCTTTCTTTTGAGCACGCTTGTATTTATCTAATTCTTCGAGAGCAGGGATGTTGTGTATATCTTGATAGTATTTAATTGTTTCTTTAGAAGTAGATGGTTTACCATTATCAGTTCTACGATCAATTGGAATGTCAAGACGATTATGAAGAAAGTCTACTAAGTGATCTGGCTTATTAGGGTCAAATCTATAAGTAATACCACTAGCAGATTTCATAATCTGACGAGATTTTTCCATGATTCTTTGGTAATGATCGAGGGCTTTAGTAGCTTTATCTCTATCAAAGAACCTTCCTGTTGTTTGAATCTCATAAGATACTTCTAAAAGATCAGCACGGGTACGGTATTGATTCCAAAGACCAGCAGATATAATAGCAGGCTTAAAGATCTTCCATAAACAGATAGTTCTATGAACGTCTTTAAGAGCATATATTCTACAAAGTTCAGGAGCTAACCAGTAATCTAGCTTAGACCAAGGAGTAGTTTTAGATGCACCAGGAAAGTGAGGATGACGAAATCTAGCAATATCTCTACCCTTAGGTGAGTTTCTTTCACGAACTACAGCAGCCTGTAAATCTTTTTCATCATCATCAGGGAATCCAAGATATTCAAATGCTAGATCTTTAAGACCAAGAGTACGACCTACTAGTTTATGTTCTGTTGTTTTCTTTGCAGAGTTAACACAGTGAGCAGCAACTAGAGTATCTTCTATCTTAGACCAAAAAGATGAAATAGATATACCAATAGACCACAAGGCTCTCATATCAAAAGTTGTATTATGAAATACGATACTACTTGCATTATCCATAACCTGTTGAGCAGAAGCTAGCACATAATCATCCCAGTAAACTTCACGAGTTTTAGGATCAACTTCTCCTTCCCAACACCATTCATGAGTACCATTACAAGCAGTAATCATAAATGGTTTACATCCATGAAAGAAATCTGGTCCTGTAGTTTCAGTATCAACTGCTAGAATCATTTGGTTTTGCTTTAAGATGAAAAGAACGATTTCTAAGTTCAATTAATTTATATCCGTAACTATGAGTTTCCCATAATTCTCTGACTAATTTAATGCAAGCATCAGCTTCTTTAAATTTACGGCTATCAATTAAGTTAATAATATATTCTTTTTGTTTAATAAGAATAAAATCAAATTCTTCAGAAGTCATTGCTTATTCTTTCCCATTCTTCGTCTGTGATTTCTCTAGTTTTAGGAGGCTCTGGTAAAAGTGTTTCTTTTAATAGATGTACCATGTATTCATTTAGAGAGAGCTTTTTAAAGGCTGCTGCTCTTGTTGCATGTTGGTGAAGTTCTGGTGATAATCTAATTGTTATTCGTTTTTCAGTCATTGAAAAGTTTCTCCTGTAGCTAGTCGAGTGATAGGTGCTTTGGGTGAGGTAGCATCCCAAGCAGCTTGAGCATCTATTTTGGTATTTAAAGACTTTATAGTTTCTAGCCTTTCTAGTTCTAATTGAGTGAAACAAAACCAAGCTACTTTAGCTAAGTGAGCTTCTGATCTGTCTCCTTCTTTCCATAAGGCTAGATGAGTAAGAGCATGTTCAAGTCTTTCTTCTTGATATTCTTTATCACCTACTCCTTTTTTCCAATTATCTTTTCCATAGCGTAAACCTTCTACAAAGATTTTACCAAGGGCAAAAAGAGAATGAAAAGGAATAAGAGATAAACCTGTGTTTACTTTATCTGATTTGGCTTTGAGTTCTTCTGACATAATAATCTCCTAGAATAAAAAGGGAGTCACCAATATCCCAATACCACTTTAAGGAACTTTGTAAAAGAAGAATGAAAGACTTTTACAAGCGTAGTGTATTTAGAAACTTTATCGTCCTACACAGTATCCGTTTACACACTGAATGTCAGTGATGTAAGGCATGTTACGTCTGTGTCCTGGACTATTCATCCACATACGTACCGCATCTTCTGGGGATGAAGCACCACTTGCTACGTTCTCGTATCCGATGTATGATCTATCATGATACATACGTCCTTCTCTTGCTAGACGGGTAGCAAATTCGAGAGAACCTTTAGCTGAATGAGCGGCAGCACCGATGACTGTACGGATCGGAGTACACTGTCCTGAACTACAGTCTGGAGCAGACATATAGACTGGCTCTGGAGTAGACATAGGAGCAGGAGCAGAGACTGGAGCAGAGGTAGATACAGACACCGGTGTTTGCATAAAACTAACGGTAGTAGTTTTAGAAAACACTTCAGAGCCTGCACAGGATGCTACTGCAAATGATCTTCCTCCACAAGATGCTACACCAAAAGAGGCAGCAGAGCCGCAGGATGCACGAGCAGAACCTATTCTTGATAGGATTCCTCCTCTGGCTGCAATTCTTTGGCCTACACGTGTTCTTGGTTGCCATGCAAAAGACGGAACAGCAGACA
>B570J29032_109958363_pt1 | contig 12583 bp, 4 predicted proteins | sample LakMenEpi16Nov12_FD_29032 | JGI IMG/M metagenome (IMG submission 29032)
GCAGCCTCAGCATTCTTGCCTGCAGAGAAAGCTCTAGCTGTACCTTTTAATAATGGAGAGAATGCTTTAAATGCTTGGTTAGCTTCTAATGCAGCTGCTCCTCTACCAATACCAGTACCTGCAGCACCTAGAAAACCAGAAGCCATGTTACCAGATATAACAGCACCAACAGCAAATCCTGAGTTCTTAATCACTTTATCGAATAAGAAGTTTGCTGTCATCCAGTTATCACTAGAATACCATTCAGCATTCTTTTCTTGATCTGTATAATAGTTAGGTAGGTATTCTTGATCCAGCTTCTCGTTCCATTTATCAATGTTTTGCATTACAGGATTATCCCAAATGTCTGACATTCTTCCTGTAAACAAAGATGCAACAGCTCCACCAAGTGCAGCAAACCCACCAACTACAGTTGTAGCAGCAAGGCTAGTACCTTTTAATATACCATTTACACCTTTTGATATTGTAGATTGTTGTGCTCCCCAAGCATCTTCGTTGTTAGCTCCATATACAACTGTATCGTATCTTCCAGTTAAGTCTCCTGCAACATCAGCTAAATAAGTTTTACCTGGTCTAATCTCATTAGGATCTAGCTGACGATTCTGCATATTAATCATATCATCTGGAGTCAAAGCTTTTCCTGAGCTTTGTCCTGGGAATCCTGTATTTAAACGAGATGGTGGAAGATTTGGATCAAGAGGTCCTCTTACGTAAGGTCTTCCTGCAAAATTAACATTAGTAGGATCTGGCATAATATATTATTATTATTATTTTTTAGATTTAGTACTATGTTCATAATTTAAGTACATAGCATTTAATTGTGCTGGAGTAGTCATTCTTACTGTATTATCTATAATACGTTCATCAAGTGCTATTGCATCCCCATATATAGTAGTAAATTTTTTAGATCCTGGCTTTCTAACATAGTGAACAAGTCTATATCCTACACCTGTCTGTACAACATCTGCTCTGTATGACCATCCTTGTTTTTGAATTTCAGGATTTATTTGACCTCCTTTAAAATAAGCTGTACGCCATGCGTTAGGAGAGTTAGGCATATAGACAGCATTTGTAGATTTTGTATTAGTGTTTATATTTAAAGCATCCTGAATAGGTTTCTCTTCATATTGAGTAAACTTAGCATCTGTAAAAGTTGCTAAGTCTGTTTGATTTATATTAGTTATGGTGTAATCTTTTCCATCTTTATCTTTAACTGTTATAGTAGCTGTCCAGCTTTCTCTTGAGTTAGTAGGTTTTTTAGCTGACCAAGTTATAGAAGTTGGATCTTTTAAAGCTTTTGATACTTTTTCTTTATCTGACCCTTTTGCATAATTTCTTACACCTTCAGTTATATATGTAGCCACTTTAGCTACACTCACTTCTCTTTGAGAAGCTTCTGTTGTTGGTAAAGTTCCTGTAACATTATCTGAGACACCAACTATCTTAGCTAGCTTTTGATTATATATTACATCTGTTTTTTTACGAGCTTCACGTATTTGGTTTGCAGCTATATACGTAGGTCTTACTATTTTATCAATATCCATTCTTACTCCCACATCTAAAGTTGGATAACCTTTATAACCAAGTGATGTCATTTTACCATTTATCATTTTTCCAAATAATCCTCTTCCATAAGTACCTTCTGCATATTTTAATTGTCTATCATTTAATTTACCAATATCTAATAAGTTTACAGTTTTTTCATGACCTGCATTATCTTTAATTTTGGTAGGAGTTAATGCTAATGAAACATCCATAAGTTCTTTAGCAGAAAGTTGAACTGTTTCATTTTTATACTTAAACTTAAGACCTGTTGCTCCTTTTAATGCTTTCTTTTCTAATTCAGCTAATCCAGATTCTCTAGAGGCAGATTCATAAGCTGTTCTATCTGAGTTAACTTTATTGTTTAATGAAAATGCAGTGTTATTATACTCTATTAAGCTCTCATTTAAATTAGGTGGAGGGATTAATCCATTCTCATCATATTTGTTTTTGATGTTAGTTGCCCATCTATCTAAAAATGCTTCTGTTGTAACTCCTAACTTCTGCGCATATTTATCAGCTTGTGCTAATATAGCTTGATCTGAAAGTGAAGGATTATCTTTAGCTGTTCTAATAAAATCAGCATATAATGATAATGCCATTTTGTTTTTATCTGTGCTTAATACATTTATATCTTCTTTCATTAGATATACAGCATCCACTTTATCTCCTGAAGTGGATCCAGTAAATAAAGGTTTGTTTGCATCAAATGTTGTTGTTGGTTTTTTATCTGGATCAGGTTTTTTATTCCAATTTCCTGTAACAGGATCTTGTTCAGAATCTCTATAAAATGTCATGTAGTCCAGATTAAGTTTAGATTCACTAATAGATAGCTCTCTTCTCTTCATTGCCTGATCAAATCTATTTTTATCTCTTGTCATTTGTACTTCTAGAGCATCGTTCTTTCCATATGTTCTAGATACATTTTCTTTAACAAACTGATTCATCAATCGTTGTTTGAACTCTTGAGTGTAATAGTTTTGTTTAAATGATTCTGGATTTTCCTCAGCTTCTTTAGAAAGTGTCATAAATGTATTATCATTCTTTAATAAAGAAGCTTCTATTTCAGCAGCAGCTTTAGTATATAATTCTTTTTCTTCAGGAGATATGTTTGTACTATTCAACATAGCAGTAATTTCTACTGACTGTTGTTCTAGTCTATCTCTCTCATCATCATATTGATTCTTTAAAGGCTCTAGTAACTCTGTAGCTTCTGTGTTTCTATATGTAGCCCACCCATCAATTGCTAATTGTCGTTTAACATTTCCTTCATTTAATACATTACCTATAGCAGCTATCACTGCTGGTTTGTTTGTAACAAGTTTATCAATAGCTTTTGAATCAGCATATGTAAATTGTCCATTAGTAATAAGTGGTTTCCCATCAGGACCAGTAACAAATATCTGTTCTGCTATAGTTTCACTTTGACCTGCATCCTTAAGAGCATCTTGTAGTTTTTTAACAATGTTTGTATAAGGAACATAATCAGCGTTGAAAGAAGCTTTCAAGTCTTTACTATCGACATACTCTGAAGCAAACATATCATAGTAGTCATCATTGTTTTTATCTGTTAATCCTTTCTTTGCTAACTCAGCTTTCTTCTTATAACCTGCTCTAAGCTTAGCTGTAGAACTAACAGAATTTATAATATCCTCATCTTTAGTTATCTGCTTAGTCATTCCATTAACAGAATTTACCAAAGAGAAGTCTGAGAAATCACTAGCAGCAAAGAATGTCAAGTTATTACCAAGAGCATTGAGTTTAGACTGTAGATATTTCTGTTGAACCTCATTAGCAATATCTAATCCTGCAATATTGTCAATATTGGTTTGTATTTTCTTTACCCCCTCTTCGTACTTTTGTTGTTTGTACATACCAACCTTAAGCATAGCATCAACAGGTTGTTGCTCTACGTAAGGATTAAAGGTTGGGATTTTATCTGTATATGAAGCCATAGCAAGTTAATTAAGCAAATATAATATGAATTATTAGATTATACAATAGCGTATAACGATCTGTGTTAATTCTTTATAATTAAATTAGTTATAAATTTTTGAAGTCTCTAAGTATTGAACCATTTTTAGTTTTTATTTTAGTGTATCCTCCATTCTTATTTTTGATTCCTCCTACTGCTTCAAGATCAGCATCTGATACACTATCTTTATCAATTGTGAACTCTTTTCCTTCAGCCAATCCTCCTGATTTATCTGATGAACCACTTCCCCCTACAGTGGTATCAAATATTTGAAAAGGGTTATAGTTTTGAGCTCTACCACTCTTACCAAATCTGTAGTTATACATGTTCTCATAGATGCTAAGTTTTCTATTCTCAAGTTTGTTTTTAGCATACTTGTCAGCAATAGAGTTAAGAGCAGCTTGTGTTGTAGCTTTAGTGTTAGATAGAGCTTGAGATTGCTTAGCCCATTGATCAGCAAATATTGCTAAGTTTATTTTCTTAGCTTCATTCATAGTATTAACGTTACCAGTGTAAACTTGGTTCTTTAATCCTTGATTAGCTATAAACTCTTTTTCGTTTATTTCGTTTATTGCATTATAAGCAGCTGGAGCAATGTTAGCTTGTGCAGCTGGATTATAACCAGCTTGTCTTTCAAGAGCTCTTTGACCAGCTATTACAGCATTACGTTGTGCTTGTAAAGAAATATCATAAGGAACTATTAGTTCTGGTTGATAGCTCTGTGCAGGAACAGGTTCTACTTGATTAGTAGCCATAGCAAACATTTCTGGATATAGTTGAGCCATATCCAATCCTTCTTGATCTGTAGGTCTAAAGTAAGGAAGAATCGCATTACCTATTGCTTGCCAAGGGAATTTAGCTTTTTCTTCTGGCATAGGAGTTTCACCTGGTTCTTCAACTGTTGCTGTTAATACTTCTTCAGTTTCAGCAGGAGTAGCTTTTTTAGATTCATCTAAATTAAAACTAAAAAATTGATCACCAAAAATAGGAAGTCCTTGTGGATTCTTTTCGGTTTTAGGATCATCCATTATACGAGCTGTCGATCCCATTTCTTTAGCTTTAGTGTTAGCCCAAGCTTTAAAGTCACTTAAACTTTTTGGATCTTTTGGATCTAACTTGTCTATACCAGGATAATCAGGGAATCTCTTTTTAAATTCTTCAAATTTTTCTTTTGTTACTCCTCCTGCAAACCCTGTTCCTTTATCTACTGATTGTTTAGGAATATTATCCATAGCAGTTGCAGCTTTACTACCATCAGTCTTAGTAGAGTATTTCTTAATGGTTCTTTCCCATACTTTTGTAACAGGATTTTGTATGTATCCTTTAGCTTCAGCTTCTCTCTTAGTCTTAAATGTTTCTGGAGGAAGCGTTGTTTCACTTGTTGTAGTTATACCATCCTTAGCTTTTTTAGCAATGTTACCACCCCATTTAGCATCCTTTGTTACAGGGTCTTTATCAAGCTTAGCGTATCCTCTAGCAAGATCTTCTGCACTAAGATTTTCTCCTATCACATCAGATAGTTCTTCTTTAGCATCATTGATTGCATTTTGGTAGTTAGCTAATGTTATTTTAGTATTAGCTATGTTTCTAAGCGTAGCGTCAGCTCCTTCCATATTAGCTTGCATTGCAGCAAATTTTGCTTTATCAAGAGATGTCTCCACTTTAAACGAATCTAAGATTTTTGTGTTCTTATCAATAATCTTGTTTTGTTTAGCTTCTTGTTTAGCAAGTTCTATTCCAACGTTCTTGAATTTCTTACCATGATATTTGTTTGCTATTTCCATAAGGTCTGGGTCATTAAACTGTCCTGCTACTTTTTTATCTATAGGCATATTACCAAATACTACACCAGTGTTTTCTGGTTTTCCTGTTTCAGGATTCACTTCACCACCAGCTTCCATTTCAAACATAGGTTCTCCTCTTTCTACTTCTACAGGACTTTCTCCATATGTTATACCAATACCTGTGTTACCTTTTCTATCAGACTCATTGTGTGATTGTCCTCTAAATACTACTGTTTCACCAGATCCTGGCATATAAGGATTATGAGACATAGTCTCAGCTTTTCCACCCCAATAAGTTTTAAGCTGTCCACCCATAGCATATGTCTCCATAGCTCTTTCACTTGGTTCAGTGTACGATTTCAGATGTCCACCAGCTCTATATTTATTAGCATAGTCAGCAAAGTCTTCTGCAGTGTGGTCACCAAACATTGTTATTAATTGTGGATTGTATTCAGGGTTCATGTATCCACCATCTTCATAGCTATCTATGTCACCACCATTTCTTACGTATCTATTGTTCTGTGCATTTAATCCTTGGAATGCTGAATTAAGAGCCATTCTTTGGACATTATTTTTTGTTTTAGCTTGTGCTTTTCTAGCATCTCTATCATTTGTATCTAAAAGATTACCAGCCACACCACCAACAAATCCACCAATAGCTCCCCCAAGAGGTCCACCAATAAGAGTACCTGCAGTGCTTCCTATTGTACTACCAATTTTACCACCACCATCTTCTCCACCCATTATAGATTGTCCAAGGTTATTAGCTATGCCTCCTATTTGTTCCCATGGAACTCCTCCACCAGCTTTCATTTGATGTAATCTTCCACCATAGTAATATTGTTTAACTTGATTTGAATCATCCAATGGCTCATATCCAAGATCATTATAAAGAGTATATTCAGGAGAATATGTATTTTGTATCTCTGTTGGATTACCAGTTATATAACTACCATCTTGTGCTCTTCTAATTGCTCCACCATTTCTAGTAAGTACGTTTGTACCTACACCATATATAGGGAAGAACTCTTCTCCTGTGTTCTGTATATCTTCAGGACGAACATATCTTCTTTTAGATTCTTCTTCTCTAGTTAGTGATGCTCTAGCAGCAATATCACTAACTGCAGCTTCTTGTTCAGCATTAAGTCTTGCTTGTTTCCCAGCTTTAAGCATACTAAGTCCTTCACCTATCTGGCCAATAGGTCCTGCATATTTTCCTAGCTTACTTAATGTATTCATGAATCCACCACCATTAGACGTAGCATCATAACCAGTTGTAGAACTACCATCCATAACGTTTCCATCATTATCTACGTTATAACCATTCTCACTATCCATACCCATACCTTCAACAAATCCAGTTTGTGCTACAGGAATTCTTCTTCCATTTCTACCACCTCCTAGAGACATAGCTAGATCAGGCATAGCAGAATCAGTTCCACCACCAAGAGTTTCTCCACCACTACCACCAGCTGCCATACCTGCCATACTCATGATGCTACTTAAACTACCCATTCCACCACCACCTTCGCCACCTCCACCACCTTTGGCAGCAGCAGCAAGCATAGCTTGTTGGTATGCTTCTTGATCTCTTTCTTCTTGAGTTTTTCCAGTGACTATTTTATCAGCTTCATCACGATACTCTTGATAGTCCATATATGATATAGGTTTAGGAACACTTTGTTTAGGAGTGGCTCCACCAATAAGAGTTCCAAACTGAGCTTTCTTAATAGATGCTTTTGCTTCAGGATGAGCTTTGAAGAAAGCTTCTTCTGTTGGATATTTATCGTAGAACTGTTTAACAGTTTTACACTTAGCGATTTTTAAAAATTCTGCTTTCATAATTATTCGTATTTGCTCAACCATCCACCTGGTTGTGGTTTGTTATAGTTTGTAAAATTAGTTAGATTGTCTAGATTAACCAAACCTTTTTGTTCTTGTCTTAATCCATTCTTAGCCATAGGAAATTCTGTAACTTTCTTTCCCTTAAACTTATAGTTCTTTCCTGGCTTCATTAGTTTTGTATCTCCTGTATCTGATATACCAAGAACATCATATGGAACTCCTTTCATTGTTATATATGGAGAATTGATTTCTGTTATCTCTCCTGGATGATTCCATTGTCCCATGTCATCTTTTATAACTCCCCCTTGTTTCATATCATTTATATCTATAATAGATGAACGTCTTATTATAGAACGTTCTTCTGGTACAACATTTATATTTTTATTTTTTTTAGCATTAATATATTTTATATCTTCATCTTCAATAAAAGGTGTATATGTTTTTTTAGGAGAAGAAATAATATTACCTTCAGGATCTAAATACACAGTGTCTTCTGCTAATTTCTTAGCTTTATATTCAGGACCCATTGACATTCTGAAAACTTCTTCTTCGTCACTTATAGGTTTAACATAGCTAGATAGATATGGTTCTAATTCTTTTGGTAAAGTTTCAGATGCTTTAAGAGGAGTTGGTTGAATAAACATATCTTTAATTGGAACAATGTTTTGTTCAGCAACTTTTACTGGTTTGCCAAATCCTTTCTTAAGTAAATTTTTTCCTTTACTTGTAAGTTTTAAAGCATCATCAGCAAGTCCAGCACCTACATAATTTATAGGATCAGTAAAAAGATCTACAGCAAAAGCTCCATAAGGGTTTTGTACATCAAGAGCTTCTGATGGTCTTTGCATTTTATCTGTTAAAGCATATGTAGCTGCAAGTTGTGGAAGACTTGTTACAGCAGAAATAGGTGTACCAATAATTGCACCTAGCAATCCAGCATCTCTATTTTCTTCTGCAATCTTATCTGCGTATTGTTCCCAAAAACCTTTTTCTCTTGGTGCTCTTGTGATACTAACTTCATCTAATATCCCTCCAAAATAAGGATTGTCACCTTGTCCTGCAGATGGATGTTGAACCATACCTGATTGATACATTTCTCTATACTCAGGTGAATCTGTATTCATAACAGAAATAGTTCCATCTGCATTTTTTACTCTTATATTTTTACCAGTTTGAGCTTTATAAACATTATCACCATATGCATCTAACCATCCACCATTTTGACTAATAGTTTTAGGTTTCCAATCAAGTCCTTCTCTATAGTATTGCATTTCTTGACCATTTTGTGCAGAAGCTTTTGTCTTCTTAGCATAAGGGCCATTACTAGGAATACCTTTTGTACGTGCGTATGTAAATCCTACAGCTCCTGGAATAGAACCACCCATTGCCATTTCTCCCCAAGTTTTAATTGGCATAGGAATATCTTGTCCTTTTTCAACATAAGGATGTCTAACTTCTTGTTCCCATTTATCAGCTTCTTGCCATGTTTTAAAAGGACCTCCTAAATGTTCCCCTGTCTTTTTAAATTCTTCTATAGGGTTATATAATGGTTTACCATATTTAAAACTAGGAATCAAATAAGCTGGTTCTCCATTCTCTCCACCTATAGACATAGCTAGTTCAGAACTAGGATCAGCATATGGAATTCTATATCCTTCTGGTAACTTCTCACTAGTAGGTTGTAAGAAAGTTAATTTACCATTCTGTGCTTCAGGAACATAGTTAACTGGATAAACAGATCCACCCATTTGAAGTGGTGGTAACTTAAGCTGTGGTAATTGAGGAGCTGCTGGTCTTTTACGTAAAGGTGTTTTATCACCCATGTCTGATAACACACCATGTTTTTGAGCTTGTATCAAAAGATCATGTTTGTTTTTTTCTGATACAGGTAACACTCCAACTACACTTCCTATAAAATTATTATACAAATCAGATGCATGTTCTTTCCAATCATTTGGAGCATTTAGTTCATGTGCTGCTCCTGCAATATTAGTAGCTGCTATTTTTAATGGTGCAACTCCAGGAATAAAGTTTGTCCAAGTAGGTAATGCAGAAGACATAGCAGCTGCACTTGAAGAATGTCTTATAGCATCTAATGGTCCATTATGTATACCTGTATTAATTCCTTGTTGTTTAGCTCTTGTAAGGGCTCTTGCTTGTGCTGGATTTACATATTTTTTAAGAAGATCTTTTTCTGTCTTCTTAACTTTCTTTAAATATCCACCAGTTTGAAACTGTCCTCCCCATGCAGGAGAATAGTTTCTTCCTACATTAGAGAATCCATCTCCTACCATTCCTTCAGGAGCAGAAACTTTATAATCATTATAGTTCTCTTGGTGTTCTTGCATTGTTCCACCATCAGCATAGCTATCTAACCAACCACCATTTTGCATGTTGTTAGAATTATCTCTGCCACACTCATGACATATATACATATCTTTTTTACTAGAATCAGATTTGTTCCATGACCAACCACATGTGCATTTTACTTTTCCTTTCATTATTTGTATGAGATTTGTGCTACTCCCAGGATAAATTGTGAAACAAGATGAGTAGTACTTGATGAATCTAAGATGTGACGAATTTTTAATTCTTTTGCTCTTAGAGGAGATTTCTTGAAGCTTCTTGTTCCATAGTCCATGTTGTCTTGATTTATCACTTTATCAATTGATAAGCTTTCACATGTTCTATTGAATAATGGAATCTGAGAGCTTTTCTCTAAAGCCCAGAATGTATTGTACTGATAGAAGTTATCACTCTTAGTATATGTAATGGTTTTACTATCAGCGTTAAAGATAGGATATTGATTATATGCTTGCAAATTATTTAATGGTTTTGCTACAAGCTCAAGAAGACCAGAACTCTGTTGTCCATTATATAGAACAGCTTTATTGAAGTATTTATCATTTGTTTCTATTCTTGTGTTAGCATTAAACACACCATCAGGAATAGGAAAATAATCATATGCCTTAGTGTAGTCAACTACGTTCTGCAATATCTCATCTTGGAACTTATAAGCAAAAGGATATTCAATGATGTATGGTTCTATGTTTCCATAGAAGGTGTTATAGTTTCTTATATTAAGTAAATGTGTCCATACACATGCTGTTACAGTTTGAACTAACTTTATACTTGTGTAATTCGATACTGTTATATCTTCAACAGGAACGCTCTTCTCTGATCTACATTTACCAGTAGATTTAATAGTGATGATTGTTACATCATTATTTACAATATAGCTTATGCCTCTCACAAGAGTTTTTCTAGATACACCTTCAGCTATCACATTTCCAAATTGGTCATAGATATTGAAGGGTCCTGCAGTAGGTCCTGCTTGTGTTAGCTTTATAGAGATAGTTTTTGACATAGCTTAACAGTTTCCATTACTAGTTAATGTTACATTTGGTTGAGTGGATACACAACATCTTGCACAGAAAGTAACTGATGAAGGTCCTCCTGCTGGAAGTCCAACAGTTACAGTTGCTGGTGCTCCTGTACAGTCTGTATAATCTATTATAACTACACCCACTGTTGTTTTAATAGCTGTGTATGATATACAAGGATGTGCTGTACTAGTTGTTGTAGTGGTTGGGAAACATGATTGTATTTGTGCAATTGCTCCACTCACCACTTGATAAACTATTCCATAATATGAACTTTCATTTGTAAAATACCATCCATCAGGAATCACTGTACAATCTGTATTAAAGCTTGAGCCTGCATAAATTGTTGATCCAATACTAAGACTTGAATAACTTCCTGTTATTTCATTAATTGTAGTGTTTGGTGGAATACTATTTAAATAAGTAATTGCATTACAAGCATCTGATTGACTACCTGTAGAAACTACAGTTATTGGTATAGATGTTATTGTATATCCAATAACAAAATCATCTTCTGATAAGTTTGTAGGTCTTGTACAAGGTGGAGGTGCTGGTGGCACTGTAATTATACCATTACCAGATAAAAAACAATTAGTTATTACAACACTTCCAGCTAAGTTACAATTAAACCCAGTAGTAGTTGATGTAGTAGTGGTTGTTGGTCCAGGACTAGTAGATGTTGTAGTTGTTGTTGGAGCATTAGGAACAATTGGTCCTGCCACAAAATCAAAATCATCACAACATCCATTGATTCCTGAATAGAAGAAATTGTTTTCTCCTATATAGAAATTAGGAATGTAGCTATGGAATGATATCCAGCTTTGTGTGTTGAAGTTATAAGAAACTGACCAAGACTTGTTACAGAAGTAATCAGGATCTTGTAAACTTACAACCACTCTAAGTGGAGCACTTCCAACAATAGGTTCTTCTACATAGAATTCTTTTGTTATATAGTCATACTTAACAGCAGGATCTACAGGAATATAATCAAGTTTAGTTATGATGATTCTTTCGTATCTGTTATCATATACACCATGTAGTCCAATACCAGTGAAGTTATTATCTACATCAACTCCTGGAATAGTAACTAGTTTACCATTTACCATTACGTCCTTACTTGGGAAATATCTAAGAATCTCAAACGCTAAATGGTTTGTAAAGAAGTTATTCATCCCTGAAGAGAACGATGTAAGATCTTTTGCTCCATTACTACCAAGTAAAAATACTTGTCCACGTTTAGCATCTACGGTAATTTGGCCTTGAGGAATCTTCAATAAGAACTTATTCTGACTTCCTACATATCCAAGATCTGTTTCAGCAAAGTCTACTGGAGGAGAACTTCTAAATAAAGAAGGGTTACCTAAATAAGCAGCCTGTGGATTACTTGTATCAATTGTTAATAACGTATTGTATAACAATGACTTATTCTCAAACCTAGCAAGGATAGCTTTGTTCTGAATACCATCTAATGATATTAAGTTACCAAAGTTTTGAGGAAAATCAAAATATGAAACTGATCTATATGTCAACCAGCTATTCACTCTATTGTCAGAATCTATATTCTGAGAATCTGAATAGATAGTTCTGAATGGATAGTACGTGAAACAGAAGTCTTTTTTCCAGTCTGCAGGTAGACTAGTAAATTTATTCTCTTTGTTTTGTTTAGAGAATGTTACATTATAGTTGTACGTATTATCAAATGCAATTGATACGTAGTTCTCCTGTACCCAATCATCAGGAATACCTGTTGATACGTGTGGCCAGAAATCACCTTCTCTATTATTAAATGCTTGTCTTAAATCTGTGTTATAAGAACTCTCACAATAGAAGTTAGGAATACCATAAGCAAACAAATAGAAGTATCCATTATAGTATGTTCTATTAGGATTATCTTGTCCTGGAAAAGAAGGGGTTGATGTTGGTCCAGGCTCTTGATTATTAGGACAATCAAAGTTATGAGCTTTGTATGAAATAATATTAGACAATGTTCCTATGGCTCCTGGTGTTACAGTGTAGTCTTTTAATATAGATCGAGCAGAATGCCAGAATGTTGG
>B570J29032_109958360_pt1 | contig 12573 bp, 15 predicted proteins | sample LakMenEpi16Nov12_FD_29032 | JGI IMG/M metagenome (IMG submission 29032)
GCCGTCTTCCACCGCCTGCTGGATGTCGTAGATGGAGATGTAGTGCCCGAACACCGCCTGGGTGTCGCGGTCGTCGTGGCTGATCGGGGTGCCGGTGAAGGCCAGGAAGGTGGCCTGGGGCAGGGCATCGCGCAGCGAGCGGGCGAGGCCGAATTTGTAGGCCCCGGTTCGGGTGTCGAAGCGGGTCTTGAAGCCGTACTGGGTGCGGTGGGCTTCATCGCAGATCACCACGATGTTGTGCCGCTCGCTCAGGGCCGGCATGCGCTCCTCGCCGGGTTCGGGGGCGAACTTCTGGATGGTGGTGAAAATGATGCCGCCGCTGGGGCGGTTGCTCAGCAGGTCTCTGAGTTCCTGGCGGCTGCCGGCCTGCCTCGGTGATTCCCCCAGCAGATCGCCGGCAGCGGCAAACACTCCGAACAGTTGGCCGTCGAGGTCCTGCCGATCGGTGACGACCACCAGGGTGGGATTGCCGAGGCGGGGATCGAGCAGCAGCATCCCGGCCAGGCAGGCCATCTCGATGCTCTTGCCGGCGCCCTGCGTGTGCCAGACCACGCCACCCTTTCGATCGCCGCTGGGGCGGCTGGCCTGCACCACCCGCTCCACCGCCTCGCGCACCGCATGGAACTGGTGGTAGGCGGCGATCTTCTTGATGATCTGCCCGTCTTCCTCGAACAGGCAGAAGAAGTGGAGGAAGTCGAGGAAGCGGCGCGGATCGAACACGCCCCGCACCACGGTTTCCAGATCGCGATGGGCGCCGAGGGGGTCGAGCTGCTGATCGCTCTCGATCGTGCGCCAGCGCTGGAAGCGTTCGCGATCGGCGCTGAGTGAACCCACCCGGGCATGTACCCCGTCGCTGATCACCAGCAGCACATTGGGGGTGAACAGGTCGGGGATGTCGGTTTTGTAGGTCTGCAGTTGGTTGAACGCTGCCCAGATGTCGGCCTTCTCCTCGGCGGGGTTCTTGAGTTCGATCACCGCCAGCGGCAGGCCGTTCACATACACCACCACATCGGGGCGGCGGTTGTACTTGCTGCCCTGGATCGCCAACTGATTCACCACCAGCCAATCGTTGGCGGCGGGATCGTCGAAGCCGATCAGCCGCAGGCGGATCCCCACCTGCTGGTTGCCCTCCATCACGGTGATCGGCAGTCCCTGCGTGAGCCAGCGGTGGAACTGCCGGTTGGAGGCCAGCAGCCCTGGCACGTTGGGGTTGGCCAGTTGCAGCACAGCAGTGTCGATGGTGCTGGCGGGCACGCCAGGGTTGAGGCGCTGCAGGGCGGTGCGGAGACGCCCGCTGAGGATCACCTGCCGGAAGTCGCTGCGCTCCGGTGAGGCGCCGTCGCTGTCGAGCTGGGGTGCGAAGACGTGGCTGTAGCCGATGTGCTGAAACCACTCCAGGCACTGCTGCTCCAGATGGTCTTCTGTGATGCGTGCCATGGGCGAAAGCTACAGAACCTGCCAGTACCCTGCACGGGGTGAGCCATGACGAAGCAACCGGCCCTGGCGCTGGAGAGCCGCCAGATGGTTTTCCACGGCCCGCTGGCTGAGCTGCAGCCGCTCGGCGAGACGACGGGCCGAGAGGGTGGGTTCGGCGGCGAGATTCCGCAGGATCTTCTCATCGATCGAGGGCCCTGGCGCGGCGCCGATCTCCGAACCCATCTCCGAACTGATCTCCGAAGCGATCTCCGAACGCAGGGCATCTTCGATGGCGGCGAGCTGGTAGGTCACGAAGGGCTCCAGGTCGCCTTGCTGATCGGCCTGACCGAGCGATTCGTAGTAGCCCTGCTGGCGGGAGCGGATCACCTCCTCGATCGGCAGCCAGGCGAGCAGCGGATTCCAGCGGCTGAGGATCAGGGTCTGCCAGAGGTGACCGATGCGGCCGTTGCCATCAGCGAAGGGATGGATGAACTCCAGCTCGTAGTGCGCCACGCAGCTCACGAGCAGGGGATGCCAGTCGCTGGCGGCGACCCAGCCCAGCAGATCCCCCACCAGAGCAGGTACCCGGGCAGCGGGAGGTGCCATGTGCACGAGCTGATCGCCTCGATAGATGCCCACCCCACCGCTGCGGAAGCGACCGGGGGGCTCGATCAGCCCGGTCATCAGCAGCCCGTGCGCCTCCAGCAGATGATGAGGGTTGGCGGGATCCCAGTGGGGCAGTGCGTCGTAGGCGGCGATGGCATTGCGCACCTCCTGGATGTCGCGGGCCGGTCCGATCACCCGCTGGCCATCGAACAGGGCGGTGACCTGCTCCAGGCTGAGGCTGTTCTGCTCGATCGCCAGGGAGGCCTGGATGGTGTGAATGCGGTTGTCACGGCGCAGGCGGGGCGATGGCAGCGCGTCCTGGCGAGCGCTCCAGCGGCCGAGGGCCTCGGCGATGGCGGCCACCTGGCTCAGCAACGCCGGGGTGGCCATCACGTGGGCAGCAGGGGCACGCCTTCGCTTCTGGCGGCTGCCTGCAGGGCCTGATCGCGGCTGGCCAGGGGAAGACCCAGACGCAGGGCCAGCTCGAGAGTGGCCGCGTCGTAGGAGGTGAGCCGGTGGGTGCGCGCCAGGGCCAGGGTGTCGTGCCAGATGGTGGTGATGCCGGCGTGATCGATGCGGATCGGCAGCGCTTCGAGCAGGCCGAGGAAGGTGCGCATGGCGGCAGCGGTGATCCGGCCCCGGCGTTCGGCCTGAACCAGCACGTTGGCGGTTTCCCACAACCAGAGCGAGGGCACGTGCGCCTGGGCGCTCTGCAGGCGCGACAGAATCTCCCAAGAGGCCTCACTGGCTTCATCGGCGAAACACCAGGCGCAGCTGAGCGACACATCCAGCACCAGATCGCTCGCATCGAGGCTTTCGGCCGGGGATGTCATGGCCGGCTTTGATCGCGCAGCTCGCGTCAGGAGAGATCGCCGAGGGTCTGGCCGGCGCTGAAGGCCCGCAGACGCTCGATGGTGCCGGCCACATCGGGCCGAACGTCGTCGTCTGGCGGTACGAGCCTGGCGACGGGACGTCCGTGGCGGGTGATGGTGATCTGCTCGCCAGCGGTCACTGCGTCGAGTAGGGCAGCGAGATGGGTTTTGGCTTCAAATGCGCCGACGGATCGCGTGACGGGGCGCATGGTGGGGTTTGAGCCAGTTGCCGACCAGTTTGGCCGAGGACCGTGCCGTGCAAGGCCATCAGCTCGGAACCATGACCCGTGGCGGCAGATTGAGCTGGCGGATGCGGCGGGCGAAGCCACGGTCATCGAAGGACGCGATCGACTCGCAGTGGCGGCAGCTGGCGTGGTGGAGAGCATCGGCGAAATCAAGCCCGGCGCCGAGGCCTGAGAGCGCCTGTTCGAGTGCCGGCCTGTCTTCCAGGCTGAGGCTGGGCAGCCCCAGCAGCACGGAGAACACGGCCTCCACCTGGAGCGGAGTGAAGTCGTAGTAGCCGCGCAGCACCCACTCCAGCTCCAGGGCCACGGTCTTGGGCAGAAACAGGGACTGGCCGGATTCGATCAGCTGGCGTGCCGCCTGCCGCTGCGATTCGGTGGCGGGATCAGCCGCCTGCTCCGCCACGAAGTAGCGGGCGAGCACATTGGTGTCGAGGCCGATCATGGCCGCAGCAGGCTGGCGGGATCGAAATCCACCGGCACGGGTGGCCGTTGGCTCTGCAGCATCCCGAAGCCGCTGACGGGCTGGGGATGGGATGTCCGCAAGGGGCGCACCTCAATGTGATCGCCCACCAGCACAAAGCTGACGCGAGTGCCGCGGGCGAGGCCCAGCTGCTGGCGCAGGGCCTTGGGGATCGTCACCTGGCCCTTGCTGGTGAGCGAACTGGTGGCGTCGGCGTCCACGGCGAATCGGGGTGGTCTTACCAGGTAATACTAAGCGGAGAAGCGCATTGCGCTGCCTTCGGTCATGGCAGGGCTTGATGGCGTCGTTAGCGCCAGGAGCGTCCTCCCAGGCTCTGGCATCAAGCGGGCTGCCTCGCCAGTCACGGCGCGACATGGATCAACGAGGCATGGATGGAGTCGCGGCGGTTGGACTTGATGCCATCGGCGGCGACAAGATCAACAGGCTTGCCCAGCAGTGCCTCCAGTCGGTCGGCTAGATGCATGAAGCCGAATCCCACGGGCTTGCTGAAGGTCACCAGCAGATCGACATCGCTTTGAGGAGTCTGCTCATCGCGGGCATAAGAACCGAATAGCGAGAAGCTAGCCACATGAAAGTCGGCGGCGAGGCTGTCGAAGTTCGCCTGAAGCAGGGTCACCACTTCGGTGCGAGTCGCAGCATTCTGGGTGCCTAAGACTGCCACAAGTGGGCTGATTCTTTGTTAATCCTAGCCGGTCCCAGCACAGCGGCGATTCGGGGAGCCGTTTGCTCAGATCGCAGCAGTGCCATGCATCCAGCGCGGTCCGCACCGGCAATGTGCAGAAAATTCACATTGCCTCATCGCCAATCAAACCAGCGGACTTCAGCTTCAGTTCACAGCCTCAAGCAGGGCCTGATGGAAGGTTCGGAAGCTGGCGGATCGGCTGCGCAGCGGATCCATGAGACCACCAATGGCACGTGCTGCCGTGATCTTCTCCAGCCCGCCAGGGAAGTAGCCGTGCTGACGCATGACCCGCTCAAAGGCTTCCCATGTGCCACCTCGAATGGCATCCGGATTGCGAAAAGCCGCTCTGTTGGGAATAGTGGAAGGGATCCGTGGGTAGGCCTGTTGCACGGCTTGCCAGTCACCAAAAAACCACGCCTCAAGCTCTTCAATAGCAATGCGATTCACCAGTTGCCAGGATGGATGACCAGTTGCAGTGCGGCTGCGCAGACCAGCTTGGTGGGCCGCACTTTCGAGCTGCTGCTTGAGCACCAGGCAATCATCATTGTCACGGTCGATAACGACCACAATTCTCCAATGGGTAGGTAGCCAGGACGCGTAACCTTTCAGCCGCGCTTCCAGCTTGTTCAGCAGATCACTTTTCCCTTGAAAAGCATGCACTTCAAAGCTTTGCGGTGCCGGTAACACTCGAGGAAGGAAGGAACGCAAGAAGGCCTCCATGGAGGGTTCCTCCACCAAAAACTCCAGATGGGTCGCGTCCATGGTCAGGCCACAGGCAGCGGTCGGGTGGGCGACCCCTGATTCACCAAAGGATCACCAACGCCGAGTTGTCCTTCCATCCAGAGCTGGCCCAGCAGAGCCCCGGCATTGATGAAGGCGTTCACGCCCTGCAGGTCGCTGGCACGCTGGGTTTCGGTGTAACCGTTTTCATTACGCCAGAGCACGCGCACTTCCTGGGGGCGCAGGGCATTGAGAAAGAAGGGGGAATGGGTGGTGACCAGAAGCTGCGTATGTCGGGTGGCGGCGCGGCATTCTTCCGCCAGCTCAGGCAGAAGGCGGGGATGCAGAAAGTTTTCCGGCTCCTCGATGCCAATGAATGGTGGCGGGGCAGGATCATGCAGCAGCACCAGATAGGCCAGCATCTTCAAGGTGCCATCGGATGCGAAGCGGGCCAGAACGGGATGGCTGAAGGGAGCATCTTTGATCTGCAGGAGCAGTCTGCCATCGGGCATGGTTTCAGACAGTACGCGCTCAACCCGCGGCACACGCTGCCTCAGAAGCGCGAAGATGTGCTCTAGCTGGGGTGGATGAAGCTCGGCCAGATACTGAATCACATTGGCCAGGTTGTCACCTGTTTTTGTGAGCCGTTCCTGAGGGCCTGCCTCCGGCTGGCTGCGCGCACTGTCTGCCGAGAGATAGGACACGTACCATCCGGAGATGAAATCACGCAGGGCCGCAACACGGGGATGTTCGGCGAACTGCCCGAGCGCATTGACGGCAAGCAGATCCGGCGACTTCAACGGCGTATCGACCCGTTCGTCCTCGCTGTCGGGGCGATCGCCACTCACAGCCTTGCCCAGGCCTTGACGGTAATCAAGAAAACGGAATGGCTGGCCGTGGCTGCCCCGTTTCCAGCGCAACCACTCCTCCATCACCACCGGACTGCCGGCGACTTCATCCACTGCCAGGTGGTAAGTGATCAGCGGGTAGCCGGGTTCACGGTATTTGATCTCGATCGTGACCGGACCCTCACTGCCGCGAGTTTTCAGCTCCTTGGCCCGCCCACGTTTGTCCCAGGCGCGGCGGAGGCCCAGCTCGAAACATTCCGCCAGAAAGGCAAACACATCAAACACCGTGGACTTGCCACTGCCATTCGGCCCGAGCAGCACGGTGAGCGGGGTGAGCTCTTTGAATTCGACCTCACGCAGGGCCCTGAAGTTGCACACCTTCAGCGATTCGACCCGGGCCGGCGCAGTCACTAGGGGGAGAGGCTGGCTCATCGAACCGATTCTAAAAGCTTCTCGGCATCAGGAATGCGGAGTTCACCGGAGATGAGTTTGGGGAGGAGAGCATCCCTTACTTGACAAAGGAGTTTTGACGACTGTTTACTATCTTCCGCAGCGGTAAAAAGCGGTGAAACACTTCTTGAAAAACAATCCAGCACATCCCTTGCGGCAATAATGACAGGAGTTTGCGCCACTAACTCAGGCCTCACTGCTGGATACGCTCCACCATCTGCCAAGTGCGCTAGGCGATCAATATTTTCCTTTGAGCAAGAACCCAAATAAACGAAAGCACTGTCATTCTTGTTCTTCGGGCGCAACACGGCAAAACCCGTGCTTCCAGTGATGCCGTCTTCTCCAATGAGGCAATATGAACCATTTCCAGGTCTGACTGTTCCCAAAACAGTGTCGCCAGTTTTCAGGATCCGCCGTGCCCTGCTTGGGGCATCTTCCCATTGATATTCCTCAATGCTATCTATTCTTCCGTGCTTTACGTTGGATAGGTCAAGGTATCTGACGCCAAGGGGTTGGTTCCTGCTGCCCCAGGTTTCGGGATTCAGTTCAGCAATATCTTGGATTTCGCCATCTCTCCACCCACTCGGAATCTCCCCCAGTTCCGAATCCTCAAATAAATCTGGAAACAGGTCACTGATTTCTGCTGGCAATCCAGTGGGGCGGCTTTCTGCCTTCGCTCTGACTGGATCAAAATCCACAAACCACGACTTGAAGAGCGCCTTTGCCATCGCCTCCAATGTTTCGTTGGTCTTGCGGTTCAGTTCGATCTTGTCGTCAAGGGTGCCGAGGATATGAGCGATTGCCTTTTGCTCCCAAAGCGGAGGCAGATTGATTGGCAATCCTTTGATTTCAGCAAGATTCAGATTCGGTTGCGCTGACTGGGCAACAAGAGAGTTTGCGTAAGTTCTTAGGGCGGGATTCCTGAGGCAGAAATCAATATATTCCGAATGTGCTTTTTGAGCATTGATTCGGATGATCCCGACTGCTTGATTGGTATTTGCTGGAAGAATATCGTCTTTTACGACCGCCGTTTTTCCAATGTAGACGCCTGCCATAGAAAACAGGATGTCGCCGCGTTGAAGTTGGGATCTCTTTAGCGCATCATGCGCATTAGAATCAATAAAAGCAAACTTGCTTTTTTCGATTCTGCCATCAAAAGTGATTGATTCTGATTTTACATAGTTTATCCCTGCTTCCCGAAAATGAAAACCAATGCTGGTCGGGGTCGTTCCCTTTGTGACGACGTTTGTTATTTCGCCAATAGATGTCATTATCCAATCAGAACTCATATCCCAACCTCCTCAGATTCTCGCCAATCTGCTGATCCAATATCGCCGCCCCACCAGCTCTGTCGCAGGCAGGATTGCTGAAGCAACGCTGCCTGCCCAATGCCCGGCTGGCGTTTCACGGCACTGCAGGAGCGGTAGGCATGAGCGTGCATGATCAGGCCGCCGCTTCCACTTAGTGCACCTGACAGCTGGGTGTGGGAACCGCAAGCCCATCCTCTTTCATGCCATCGAGATGGAAGCGGATCGCGGTGCTGATTTCAGCCTCCACTTCGGCGATGGATTCTCCGGTGGCGATACAACCTAGGAGATCAGGTACAAAAGCTGAAAAATTGTTGGCAGCCTTTTCGATCACAACAGCGTATTTCATGATCAATCATTCAGGTTGTGTTGGGCTGGCTGAGCCCTGCTTGCCAACGAGCGCTTCAGGAGCGAATATAGGGCGTGATGCGACTTTCGTCTACATCCTGCTTGAAATATGTATGGATTGTTGAGCATCGCTTCGGTCAACAGATCAACGGGTCGTTGCAGGAGGACTTCGACTCCTTCGGCAAAGTCAAGAAAGCGAGCTGCGTAATCACCTTGGCGACGGTTGTTGAATTCAGCGATCAGATCAATGTCGCTGCTCTTGGGATCAAACGTTCCTTTTGCCGCCGAACCGAACAGCTCCAGCTTCACCACCCCGTAGCGCTCGCACAGCTGCCGCAGGGGCTCCAGCTTCGCCTGCAGCAGCTCGGGCAGTGGCTGGGTGGTGGGTGGCATGCAGCCTCTTGAACTGTGGCTTCAGTCTACCGAGATCAGGCTGGAGCCCCTCCATCCTCAGCCAAGACATTCTTGGGCGAAGCTGCTTGTGCCTGGCGCTCCGCTCCGGTAGATCACCTGGCCCACCCGCGCAATGTGCTCCAGCAGCGGCGCATAGGTGATCGACGCCAAAGCGTGCACATCAAAGCGGTAGGGGAGGGGCAGCTCCTCCAGTTCGGCAGCGATCGCCTCGGCTCCCAGGGCTCCCAGCGGGCCGGCCAGAGCCAGGTCTACATCGGAGCGGGGTGTGTGGGTGCCCTTGGCGCGGGAGCCGAACAGGGTGGCGCTCTCGATTTCCGGATGCTGGCGCAGCACCGAGCGCACCAGCTCCAGGTCGTGCGGCACCAGGGAAACCTGGCTCATGCCGTTGCCTCCTGCTGCAGGAAGCTGAACAGTTGCTCCATCGCCGGCAGGTACTGCCGGTGAATCGCCTCCACCGCTTCCTCAAACACCGCCGGGTTGTAGGTGTGCGACAGCAGGTTTCGGTGGTCGAGCATGGCGATCCACACCGCGCCATCGACGATCACCTTGGCGGCATAGGAATCCTTCAGCACCTGCCGCGGTATCACCACCGCAAACACGAAGCCGTTGGCCTCCATGTAGTCCTTGGTGGTTTTCCAGGCCAGCTCGAAGCAATACTCGAAGCGTTGGATCACCCCTTCCTTTCCCAGTTGGCTCAGAACTACAGGGCCATTGGCCATCGCCTCCCGCAGCAAGGTGAGAGCCCTGCTGAAGTTCACGAGGCGTTGCTGCCAGCGGATGTCAGGGTCAGGCGTCATGGTGATCAAACCCCAGCCAAGCCAGATTACGAGAAATCTGCTGATCCAACTTTGCCCCCTCCTCCTGTTGCTGCCTGAGCAACATTGTGAGCCGTTTCATCTTCTGATCAAAGGGTTCATCGTCCTCCTCCTGATCGGCGGCTCCCACATAACGCCCGGGCGTGAGCACAAAGCCATTCTTCTCGATCTCCTCTAACTTGGCGCTGTAGCAGAACCCAGCAACATCTTCATAAGCATCAGATACCTGGCCATCACTACGCCAGGCGTGAACGGTGCCAGCAATCTTCCCAATATCCTCATCGGTGAGCACTCGGTTCACCCGAGTTTCCATCGTGCCCATCTGGCGGGCATCGATGAACAGGGTTTCGCCCCGGCGGTCGCGGCCCCGCTGGGTCTTGTCCTTGCAGAGGAACCACACACACGCCGGGATCTGGGTGTTGAAGAAGAGTTGGCTGGGCAGGGCCACCATCACCTCAACCACATCACCCCGCACCATGGCTTCACGGATCTGCCCTTCACCGCTCTGGTTGGAACTCATCGATCCATTGGCCAGAATCACACCAGCCTGGCCGTTGGGCCTCAGCTTCCAGAGAATGTGCTGCAGCCAGGCGTAGTTGGCATTGCCGGCGGGCGGACGGCCGAAGATCCAGCGGGCATCGCTTTCGTACTTCTCACCGCCCCAGTCGGAGATGTTGAACGGCGGGTTGGCAAGCACGTAGTGGAACTTCTGATCGGGGAATTGATCGCGGGCGAAGGTGTCGGCCGGCTCCTGGCCCAGATCCGCCGCGAACCCCCGGATCGCCAGGTTCATCGCCGCCAGCCGCCAGGTGGTGGGGTTGCTCTCCTGGCCGTAGATGGAGATGTCGTCTCTCCGGCCGCCATGGGAGAGCACGAACTCCTCGCTGGAAACGAACATGCCGCCGGATCCGCAGCAGGGGTCGTAGACCCTGCCTCTGTGGGGAGCGAGCACCGCCACCAGCAGCTTCACGCCCGAGGGAGGTGTGAGGAACTCCCCGCCTTTCTTGCCTTCGGCCAGGGCGAACTGGCCCAGGAAGTATTCGTAGATCTTGCCGATCGGATCGCCCTGCAGCCCCGCATCCTCCTTGAAGCCGATCGTGGAGATCAGATCCACCAGCTCACCCAACCGGCCTGGCTCCAACTGCGCCCGGCCGAAGCGACGGTCGAGCTTGCCGCGCAGCTTCTCATTTTCATTCTCGATCGCCACCATTGCTGCATCGATGCGGGGGCCGATGTCGGGCTGCTTGGCCTGCGCCCTCAACACCTCCCAACGGGCCTCCTCCGGCACCCAGAACACGTTGTCCTGCTGGTAGTAATCGCGATCCGCCAGGGCAGCCTGTTGATCGGCCGGATCCTCCCCCACATACCAGTCGGAGCTGGGGTCGCTGACCATCTGCAGCACCCTGGCCTGGTGATCGGCGAAGGTGTCGGAGATGAACTTAAGGAAGATCAGGCCCAGCACCAGGTGCTTGTATTCCGCCGCATCCATCTGGGCACGGAGCTTGTCGGCACTGGCCCAGAGCACCGCCTTGAAATCCTTGATGGCTGCCTCCTTCTTCGCGCGGCCTCTTCCATTGCCCGTGGACGGACCTGCTGGCGCCCCGTAGCGGCTGCCACCCTCGATGCCTTCTGCCAGGGCGATGGAGCCACCACGGCCACGGCCCTTGATCACCAGACCGAGCGAGAGGGCCTTGTTGCGGACCGCCTCGTATTCCTTCTCCCCCACCGGCCGCTCTGCTGCCAGGCTCAGCGCCTCCCGTGCCGAGAGATTACCCATCGTGCTGCCATCCGGGGGGAGCACCTCCAGCAGCAAATCCCCCAGATCTCCTTCGTAGGTATCTGAGCTGGTGAAGGTTGCTGAGTCGGTCACGGGGATTCGCTACCAATCCCCATTCTCGCCTGCCAGGCTGGTATTGCCTTTCTATGCAGTGGGTGCATAGGCCTCCTCAGCCAATGAACCATCGGATTGCTGTTTTCCTCAATTCGATCGCCCCGGAGGGGAGGGTTTTTTTGCGCGTCACTCCGGTTAGGGAGTTGCACGCCCAGAGAGTGCGTCGTGGTGAACATGTGCGGCCCCAATCTCGGCCCCATTAGGGTGGGAGCTCACCTGTGGGAACCCCCAGAACTCAGCCCAGAACAGCTTTTAACTGCTCCTCCTCCGCCTCCAGGTTGCTGGTCACGCTGCGCACGTCGTCGAGCTCCTCGAGGGCATCAAGCATGCACAGGCAGCGGCCCAGGGTGTCGGCATCGCTGAGCGGGCATGCGGTCTGGGGGATCCAGCGGTGCTCCCAGCCGGTCACGCGCAGGCCCTGGCGGCGGAGGCCGTCCTGCAGGGCCTCGAGGTCGGCGAAGGCGGCGAACACCTCGGCGCCGGCTCCGTCCGCGGCGCTGTCGTCGGGGCTGGGGGTGTCCAGAAGCTCATAGCTCAGCACCGCCGGGCCGCCGCCCTCCTCCATCGCCAGCAGGGCCTCCAGCAGCGGCTCCTCGGCAAGGGCAGCGCCCCCTTCGCCGGCCAGGCGCGCGACGCTGCGCTGCTCGAACAGGTAGCCGACGCAGCCGGTCTCCCCCAGGTTGCCGCCGTGCTTGCTGAAGGCCAGGCGCAGATCGGCGGCGGTGCGGTTGCGGTTGTCGGTGAGGGCCTCCACCAGCACGGCCACGCCGCCGGGCCCGTAGCCCTCGTAGCGCACCGCCTCGAAGGCGTCGGCGCCGCTGCCCCCCTGGCCCGAGCCCTTGGCGATCGCCCGCTCGATATTGGCGTTCGGCACACCGGCGGCCTTGGCCTTCTCGATCGCCGTGCGCAGCTGGAAGTTGCCGGCAGGATCGGCGCTGCCGCGGGCAGCCACGCTGATCTCCCGGCCCAGGCGTGTGAACACGGCCCCGCGTTTGGCGTCGACCACCGCCTTGGTGCGCTTGATCTGAGCCCACTTGCTGTGGCCGGCCATCGGGGGGAGGAAACGGGCGGAGAAGGAAGGGGGGCGGGCCGGTTCAGCCGGCGGCGTCGAACACCAGCTTCGGCCGCAGCAGCCCGGCGCCGTCGGCCCGGGCGATGCCGGCCAGGATGCCATCCGGCCCGATCACCGCCAGGGGCTGGTGGGGCTGGTGGGGCTCAACCGATTCGAGCGGGCGGCCGCAGCGCCACAGGGCCAGCTGCTCCGGAGTCAAATGCTGGTGGGGCAGATGGCCCAGGGCCTCCAGGGGAGCGATCAGGGGGGGTGGAGGATTGGCATCGAGACGCTCCAGGGGCACGGCCTGCTCCAGGCTGAAGCCCAGCGCCTCGGTGCGCCGCAGCCGGGCCAGCAGCCCGCCGCAGCCGATCGCCGCGCCCAGGTCGCGGGCCAGCGCTCGGATGTAGGTGCCGGCCGAGCAGCG
>B570J29032_109958359_pt1 | contig 12571 bp, 12 predicted proteins | sample LakMenEpi16Nov12_FD_29032 | JGI IMG/M metagenome (IMG submission 29032)
CTCTTCTTTTTGAATCTCTGTCATCTACTTATGAATATCAATTTAGAGCACGAGTTGTATATTCAGGTTTAGGAAATAGCAATTCTGAAGTTGGCGCCTGGAGCGCTTACTCTCCTGCAGTTAGACCAAAAAGAAATGTTGCGACACAGTCAGGAAGTCAACCGTTTAGTGACAGAACTTATTTTACTGCAGGCAGTACGGGTAGCGCATCCAGTGCTAGTGGTGGCACCTCGTACCTTACGGCATCGAATGGAAACACTGGCGACCAGTGGATATCAAGCCCCACTGAATCTACTTCAGTTGGCCCAATAGCAGTAGATAATATATCTAGAGATGGAACTTATACATACTATGAAAAAATAGCTGGATATGGTTTACTTTCGGTAAGTGAGGCAAAAGTAACTGGTTCAAGCACTTTAACTGTTGCAGCCGCATATAGATATACTTATATTGAAAGCGGTACAAGATACACGGCAATTCAATTTAATACGGCAAATGATAATGTTAGTTATCCATTCTATGTCGGAGATGGTGTCACAATTTCAGGTTCAGCCGCGGCTAACATTGACGGATCAAGAACGGTTACAGCAAGAAAAAGCTCAGATAATTTAAGATTTGTAACTCCTTCAGCAACAGTAACTAATGCCTGGAATTTAGATGTTATGACTTTGAGTGGTCAGACGACTGGCGGAGGAAATGTAAATCTATTAAATACAGCAGCTTACACTTATGAGCCCGCATCATTTGTGACAGGTGGTACAAATTCAGTAAGAATTCTAAACACAGATTTAGCTGGATATCCATTTTCAACATTTACTAGCTCAGGATCGGACGCCAGCATTTGGTTAACCGGTGTAGTCGCTAAGGGGTCTGGAACTGAAACATTGCTATATAATTTTGTGCCAGAAAAGACAAATGCCAGAATGATATCTGGAACCAATAGTGTTAGGGTCACAAATGGCAATAGCGCATGCGACATCGCAGTGTATCTAAATACAACAGATTTAGGTACAAAATCTTTTGCTGCAAATGAAGAAAAATACTTTGCTATACCGTCAGGAACAAAGTATCCAGACGATGGACCAGATAGTAACGCATTTGAAGTAAGCGTATTTGCAACAAGAGTTGATAGCGGTCTAGGCTGGTTTGCCGCTGTTGCAGAAGTTCAAATAAACTATACTTATGATGTATTAACATAGGAGAGATATGAGATATATATTACATAATTTTAAATTAATAGATAAAATTACTAACAAAGTTTCAGATATAAATGATGAAAATCTAGAAATTATTTCCAGTACGACTCATCCTGCATTAGAAGACAAAACATTTATTTCTTATTTAAAATCAGATTTATCGTTTGATAATAATGAGCATTATATAGACTGTGAAATACGAGAAATAAATTCACAACAGGCAGTGGAGTTCATTCAGGCTATTAATGATAAATTTTTATTAGAATTAAATGAAGATGGAACAATATCAGTAAATATAGAGAGTACTATCTCAGGACTATATCTTTTTAATAAAGATATTCAACCATTTAGAGATTGGACTTGGAATGACGTTATTGGTAAATGGGTGCAAACTTCAATTAAGTTAAATGAAGTTATTTTTGATTCTCAGTGGAGTGAAGAGAATAAAAAATGGATATCAGCATGCAAGGTGCATCCAAATAGGTTATTGCGAGGTTTTCAGCTTTGGGGTGTCGAAGAAAAAAACAATACTTCATCTTTCAACAAAGCATGCTCTACCACCGAATACGCAATTAAATCTATACAAGAAATTACCCACGGAGATAAATCTATAGATCAACTTGTCACTTCTAGGGAAAATAATGAAGTTACTTTTCCAGTGATAACAAATCATTACACTGTGATAGATCTTGCCCCTCTGGGGGTTATTTCCTATTCGGAGACAGCAGAGGAAACGCTGGATGCATTTCAGGCAGTATATGGCATACATCCGCAATGCACATCCAGAACAATTCATGAATTATTTAGATTAATTATAGAATGGGCATATAGCTATACTGAATTTCAGAATACAGAACCAATGGCTGAACTCTGTCACAATATTTTGCGAACAGTCCAGATGCCAAAAAACGTAAGGGATGACCTAATCGGGATAAGACTACAACAGGTTGGAAGATTTATAATCGGTGATGCAAATGCACTTCAAGAATATGCCGAAGATGCAGAACCACCTCAATCTTTTACTGAATGGATTTCAGATATTTACTATTCCTTTAGGACTAGGACAATGAATGCGCCATTAAATATAAATCAGAACAATCTACTTGACTCCTATCCAATGTGATATAATATTTGCCTAAGACTGTAAGGAAAGGCAAACATGGACGACTTAGATATTAATATTTTAGTTCAAACATTTAGCGAAAAAATTGGTCAACTAGTGACTGACTTGGTAGTTAAAGAGGCAACAATTAAACAACTAAGTGCAAAAGTTGCAACTCTAACTGCCATGACGCAACCAGGTAAAACAGAAAAATTAATTAAACAAACAAAAACAGACAACTTTGAGTGAGGTAAATGAAATGTCAGAAGAAATAATTGAAACAAGTGAAGTAATTGAAATAAGTCAGCCCGTAGAGAATAAAGAATTTGTTATTGAAATTAAGATTTCAAATGCGAATCTTCAGTATAAAAGCGATTTTAACGAAGCTGAAACAGTCTTCTGGATGGAATCAGTCAAAACATTAATCTTAAAAAACGCCTTTGATAAGGTCAATCAGACTCCATCTGAGTAACTGATATAAAAAAGTCATTATAGCTACTATTACTAGTAGTTTTTAAAGTGGAGAAGAAGATGGCAGCTTTTGATTTTTTGCCCTTTAGGCAAAGAGATAAATCACAAAATAATGTTATTGCTAAGGCATTGCAACCTGATGAAATTAAATCAGTAGGCAGAGCTATGAAAGTCGCTGCCTTGGCACTCGGCTTTCAGGGTAATACATTTTATTATAACAATAGAGCTACATTTGAGCCTTCTCCATATGACTTTGATCGGATTATGCAGGCGGCAGATACTGACTCTTACGTCAAGCAAGCGTTAAATAAGCATAAGGAACTCTTCTGGAAAGAGAACTGGAACATCGTTGGCGAAAATCCAGAAGCAGTTTCTTATCTTTATCAAAGAATAGACTTTATGGAAATGGCAATGAAGCGCCCATTCCTAGACTTCCTAATAGAGGTCACTGATCACCTTTTTAAATATGGAAATGTTTTCATAGTCAAGGCTAGAGGAGATATTTCGGAGTACTTTCCAACTGAAATATCAGGGGTCAATGCGGAGCTTCCGGTCGTAGGATACTATTTAATTCCGACTGAGCAAGTAAGAATATTGAGAGATAAGTTCAATAGGCCTAGGTCATATCAGCAGGCTTCGGACCCTCTGACATATGCTCCAACGGAGCGAGATCCAGTTTGGTCAGCTGACCGTGTCATTCACATGCACACCGATAAGAAGACAGGTAGAGCTTTTGGTACACCCTTTATGGGGACCGTACTTGATGATGTAGTTGCACTTAGACAGATGGAAGAAGATATTCAAAACTTAGTTCACAGAGAACTATTCCCTCTGTATAGATATACAATAGGAACGGCAGACCAGCCAGCAGAGCCCGATGAAATAGACAAGGCTGCCATAGAAATTGAGAACCTTAGAGCAGAGGGTGGCCTAATACTTCCCTATCGTCATTCAATAGATGTTATCGGGGCAAACAACGCAGCACTGGACGCAACGGCATATCTGCAACACTTCAAAGAAAGAGTAGCAGTTGGACTAGGAGTCGCTCCGCACCATTTGGGAATGATGATGAATGGCGGAAATAGATCAGTGACAGATCGCCTAGATACTGCCTTGTACGATAAAGTAAAGCAATACCAAAAGCTTTTCTCTGATATGGTAAGAGTTCATATTTTTAATGAAATCTTGATGGAAGGCGGATTTGATCCTATATCTAATCCTATAGAGTCTGGTATATCAGATCGTTGCTATTTCAAGTTTAACGAAATAGACGTAGACACTCAGGTTAAGAAAGAAACTCATGTTATCCAAAAGTATGCCAATAATATAATTGGCCTTAAGGAAGCTAGATTGGAACTTGGCCTTGATCCAGAGTACGACGAAGAAGATCTTTACGCATCAATTCAAGCCAAGATTCAAATGGAAATGGCTAAGAATCAAGCGGAAATTACCTCAGACGCAAAAGCCGTAGACGTTCAGCGCGATGGAGATAAGCAAACGCCCGCCACAAAAGGGCAAAGAAATCTTCCCAATACCAAAAGAGGATCTGGCAATACTATCCGACCAGCAAATCAACAAGGAAGAAAAACTTCACCAAATATTAGAAGATCTGATAATTCATGGCTCACATTAGTTGAAAATGCTCTAGAATCAGAGTATACTATCGTTTACACTAATGACGAGAAAGGCATAGATGATGTCAGAGAAGATAACAATAAAAAATGATACAATTTCTACCTATCTAAATACTGATGATGGTCTAATAGGTTTCACTAAGGCCGTAGATAACGGGCAAACTCGTTTAGCACTTCAGGTTTTAGTAGAAGTTATAGAACAACTAGTTGATAGAGTTTCTTTCTTAGAAAGTTTTATTGAAGAAGATTCCGCAGAAGAAGACATTCCTTCCGCTCAGGAAGAGATTGTTATAGAGCAAAAAGATTCTATTCAAAAAAGCAAAACAGCAAACGTTGCACAAGATGATACGGTTGCAACTCCCTTAGTCGCTGAGGAAAAGAAGAAGTAACTTTTAAATGAAACTTATTCTCGGATGCCCAATGTACAAAAGAAGTTGGATTCTTCACCATTGGATTAAATGCATAATATCACAATCAGTCCCGATTAATGATATAGGTTTTATATTTGAAGTATCTCCAGATGATACAACAACCATTCAGGCACTTGAATCTTGGAGAAAATTCGATAAAAGAATACCTTATTTTGAGATTAAGATTAGAGAAGATATTCCGCATTTTGAGCATGAGAATAATGGTAGACAATGGAGTATGTCAAAGTATCTAAATATGGTATCTTTGAGAAATTCATTGTTAGAATCAGTAAGAAAAGTAGAACCAGAATATTATTTTAGTCTTGATTCTGACATCTTACTAACTAACATAAATACCATAGAACTTCTAATAGCACACATTAAGTCTGGCGCTGACGCAGTTAGCCCATTGATGTTTATGACTCCATTTGGAACAATGTATCCAAGCGTCATGGACTGGAGACTAGATGTTCCGGTTAAAGCATTTAGAAAAGAAAAGTATGAATTAGGACATTACTTTCAGTCGGATGTAATCATGGCTGCAAAGATGATGTCTAAAGACGTATACAATAATATTAATTACACATTGCATGAACAAGGCGAAGATGTTGGTTGGTCTTTGGAGTGCAAAAAAGCTGGCTTTAAATTGTATAGCGCCTCGTATATTTATGCGCCACACATAATGTCCGAAGTAATGTATGAATCATTCTTGGCTAACGGAGACAACAGACAAGAGCTCTTAATGAGCAGCTACGCTAAAGTATGATATATTTATATAAATTTGTTCAATGTTATAAAAATAAACTTACTATATAAAACAGAAATAACTATCTAACAGGGGATTCAAATGTCATTTGACTTTGTTGAAAATTTTACTCTAGAACTTCCTGACCTTTCTAAGTCAGATCTAGATTTTTCAGAATCATTTAATTCAAGGCATGGGCTCATCATTGAGGTCGCAGCTATTCACGAAGGCCTTACTGCTAACTACAATAACTATTCCGCTGAAGCTCTAGAGCACGCTCTTCAATCTTGGGTAGACCCTTATCCTAAGCCCATTATCTTAAACCACGATTTAAATACTGAGCCAATAGGTAGAGTCATGGCGGCTAGAATGGATAAGGAAGCTGATGGTTCATCATTCGTCAGATTGCAGATTGCAATAACAGACCCCGTCGCTGCACAAAAGGTATTAGATAAGAGATACCTTACAGGTTCAGTCGGCGGTAGAGCTGGAAAAGCAATTTGTAGCATCACGGGAGACGACCTCGCCGTAGAAGATGCATCCGGAAGGCCTAAGGCCCCGAAGTACAAAAGAGGCCAAGTCTATAAGGGCAAGCTAGCATTCATAGACATGCAAGATATAGGCTTTAAGGAATATTCTTTTGTGAATCAGCCAGCAGATCAAAAGTCTGGAGTCAGATCACTTAAGACTACTGATGGTAAAGCCGAACTATCCGATTCAGAAGGTTGGATAGCTAGAAGCGCAGCATTTGTTCTTAATATGGATAACGAAGATATTATTTCCATTGAAGAAAATAGATCTATTCTTTCAAATATGAAGAAAAAAGAATCTAAGCCAATTTATTTACATCTAAAAGGCGCTTTTTTAACAGCTTTAGCTTTTCAAGAAAGCGAAAGTTATATAAGTAAAACAGAATCATTACTATCTAATGAAGATTCTGAAAACAATAATTCTGAGGAGACTCGTAACATGACAGATGTTAACAAGAGTGAAGACATTTTAGCTGTAGCTGAAGGCTTAAGCGAAGATCTTTCCAATATATCAGCTTCCGCCATAGGCGAAGCTTCAGAAGAAGTCAAAGTGACTTCAGAAGAAGAGAAGACTGAAGAAAGCACTTCTGCAGAAGAAGAGCAAAAAGAAGTTTCCGAAGGAGATGCAGACGCAGATTCAGAAGAAGAAAAGAACTCATCTGACGATTCAGAAAAGGCGGATGTGCAAGACGCTGATTCCGAAAACGCTGAAAAGCCGGAAGAGTCATTGTCTAAGGACAATGAGGATCAAGAGACCGCTGAAGAGGAAAATAATCTCAGCGACAACAAAGAGGGCGTTGAGCAAGATATTGACCTCTTGAAGGCATCTATCAAGTCTCTTGAAGAAGAAAATGCAAAGCTCAAAAGCGCATTGCATAGAACTCTAGTAGAAAGAGTTGTCGACACTAAGATCGGTCTTGGTTTCGAATCCGCAGATGAAAGAGAAAACCTGATAGGCGAGCATGCTTCACGCACAGCTGCTTCTTTGGCAGACTCTTTGAGAGATCTAGCTAAAGCTCCGTCAAAGATTAACAAGCGCATTTCTGATTATATGACAATGCCGCAAGTGACATCTGAAGCTGAAGTTAGCTCTGAAGAAAATGTACTTACTCTTGATAAAGAGGAAAATACAAAGACTTCTACGGATCCTAACGAATCTTTTGAACAAGTACTAGTAGATGCCCTCATGGGTAGACGTAAACTTTAATATTTAAGGAGATAAAAAATGAGTTTAGCAAAGTTCCGCAAGGTTCATAGTAAGACTGGTGCAGGCCGGTTTGTAGTTTCTGAGGGCATTGCCCCCGCAGCCTATTTACTGCCCCATCCCGGTCTTCCTACATGGTACAATGACAGTGAAGATGATCGTTTTGAGATCGTCATCCCCAAGGGTACAATTCTTTCAGTAGTTGCAGACGCAAACGGCGATGCTCGCATTGTTCCCGCTAACGGATCTGGTGCAAGTCAAGGTTGGGGCGACGTTATGCCTAGCTGGGATCCGCTTGATGGCGCTACCCCTAGCTCGACCACTGGTTCAACTGACACAATTTCGGTGGGCGCCTATTCAGTTCCGATTGGCTGCGCACAATATGATCTTTACAGACCATTCGATAAAGGCACCTCACAAGGCGCTGGCTTTATCACACATGGTTACGTAGAGTACCCAATGGTTACACATGTTAACGCCGATGTAACAGTTGGTTCATTAATCCGAGCCGATCACATGGGTCGTCCGGTGGCATTCGCAGCATCAACAACTGTTGCTGGTGCCTATCCATGGTTGCAAGTGGGTAAGGTTGTTGAAGTTGAGCAGTTTGCTACCAACTTCGATGATGGATTACTCAGCTATATGCAACTTCCCTCTGATCCGGGTGCATTAAAGACTGTTTACGAGCTTACTCGTGCAGGCACCTACAGTGGTAAGTTAGGTATCCGGGCCAACCTGGACGTACATAATGTCATTGGTGCTTTCCGCGTCAATCTGACACTCTAATATTAATATTAATACAAAAGAAACATTAACACAGGAGGAATAATCCTACGATGAGTAAGACAATCCAAGAGCTCCTCTCGGGTCTCCCAGCTTGGGAAGCAGTATTGACTGAGGACGGGTACATAGATGCAGACAACAGAGTAACAATTAAGGAAGCTTTTGCGTCACCAGACGCAGCAGCACTTTTCCCCAAAGTTCTTTCGCGTACGCTTAAAGAAGCAGCAGAGCCACAACTACTTGTGACTCCATTGCTTTCCACTGTTCGTCTCGGTAAGGGACGCTCTTTGGAGTTCCCCGCAGTCAACGCTATTCAAGCAGCAGAGATCCCAGAAGGACAAGAGTATCCAGAGCAAGCACTCGCTTTCGCAAAGCAGGTAGAAGGCAAAGTTTCAAAGAAGGGCGTTAAGCTATCCTTTACAGAGGAAGTCATCGCTGATTCACTTTGGGACATTGTTGGTTTACATGTTCGCGCAGCCGGCCGTGCTATGGCTCGTTTGAAAGAGCAGATTGCTCTTAGCCGTTTCAAGGATGCAGCTACAATTGCATTCGATAACGATAGTGGTAGTTATGATGACACAACAGGTAGAAATATTGATGGCGCAGCCAACTTGACAATTACCTGGGATGACATTGTGGACATGGCCGCTATCCTTATGGCTGAAAATCATATCCCAACAGATTTCATTCTGCACCCATTGATGTGGTCGGTATTCCTTAAGGATTCCATCTTCCACGCTGGTGGATCAGCATCTTCTGTAGGTACAAGTTGGGGATATCGTCCTCAGTCACCGGAAGGTGCACTGAACGCGACAGCTCCAATGGGCTTGAATGTTCTTGTTTCGCCTTTCGTTAGCTTCACAGCTAAGAGTGGCGCAACAGCAGCTAAGTCAGACCTTTTCCTCATCGACCGTAATGAAGTCGGTACTCTTCTCGTCAAGGACGATATGAGCACTGATCAGTTCGACGATCCGAGTCGCGATCTTCGTGCACTCAAGATGAAGGAGCGTTACGACATCGTAATGCTGGGCGACGGTGAGGGTATTACAGTTGCTAAGAACGTCAGACTCAGCCGTAACTACGAAGTTCAAGTTACAAACGACGTAGCCTTAAGCTGATAAAAAACCTTAGGGTCGTTATAGTTACAAATTACCCTAAAGCTGGGGGCGGTAGAGAAATCTACTGCCCCTTTGCTTTTTATTGAATTAATTTATTACTATTAGTTCAGGATTATAATTATGGAGTGTGTTGAGTGGCTTTGTATTTGATAGATAGCGCTACAGTTACTGTTAATACAGTAAATATTAAATTTGGCAGAACAATCAAGATAGCATCATTAATAAATGCTAATTTTATTGTACAAACAGATTCAGCTACACCTGTTCAGACAATTTCTCCATTTAGAACAATAAATACAATTACTGATTATAATCAGATAAGTAGAACTTTAACTTTATACTGGGATGTAGTATTAAGTTCCAATACCGACTATGTAGTCAGGGTCACTAACTTAGTTGACTCATCTGGGCTAACAGTTGCTGAGGAAAAAATTAGCTTTACTAGTCAAACTAATTCGGCAACTCCTTCAATTCTACAAGAGAGCCAAGCAACAGTGCTTAACGAAGTGCTGATAGAGGATAAATCAGTAAGAGCTGATATAGAAACTGGATATCAGATACTAGCAAAGAATCCTAATTTCTATATAGAATCAACTAATCCTTCTAATGGTGACTTTTATTTAAATAATGATGAGAACAATGGAAGAGTCACAGTATCATTCAGTTCTCGTCCAGCATCAAACTTTTTGACATTAAAATACTTTAAAGCTCAACGTAAGAAAATCCAAAAGACTCCCTCAAGATGGGAAAATGTATCATCAGAAGTCTCCATGCACTCATGGAAGCCAGATGTATATATTGATTTTCCGTCAGATGATGCAACTCCCGTTTACTATGTTGATGGAAAAAATTACTTTGAATCAGGCTATAAATACAGGGTAATTGTATCAGCAGAGGTAGGACTATAATGGCAAATGCATTATACGCAAAAGGTAAAGAGGGTCTACTAGAGGGCCTATTTGACTTGACTGATAATAATATTAAAGTTGCACTAGTAAAAAATACCTATACAGTAAATCTAAGTACGCATGAATTTTTATCAAGCATTAGCGAAGCTTCGGTCGCAGCAACAACTACTTTATTGACCGGAAAAGCAACAACTTCTGGGGTTTTTGACGCAGATAACATAACAATAGAGAATTATGGAAATAGTGGTTTTGCGTACTTAGTATTATATAAAGATACTGGCGTTCGAGCCACATCAAGGCTTCTAGCCTATATAGATACAGCCACTGGACTTCCAGTGTCAGCTACTACTGATCCTATCTCGGTAACAATTAGTTGGAGTAATGATCAATACAAAATATTTAGTTTATAAAGGATTTTTATGGCCACCCAGTATCCCGCAGCATTAGACATATTGATTAATCCTACATCGTCTGACCCACTCAATTCAGCGACAGTACCTCACCATCAACAACACGCTAATGCAAACGATGCCATTGAAGCCATACAAACAGTTATAGGATTAAATCCAGCGGGCAGTCATTTAACAGTCAAAGATAGAATAATATCTGCAGAAACCGCAATTACTACTCAATCAGTTTTAAATGGATTGACTGACGTTACTATTACAACAGTGAGCACAGGTAACGTTTTGCGTTACAATGGTTCAGTTTGGGTTAATCACCCTGAAGAAAACCTTACCGATGGAGGAAATTTTTAATCATGGCTAATACGATCAGAATCAAAAGAAGAGCATCTGGTGGTGCAGCCGGCGCACCCTCAAGTTTAGAAAACGCAGAACTAGCATACAACGAAGCTGATGACGTTCTTTATTACGGTAAAGGAACAGGTGGAGCAGGAGGAACTGCAACGACAGTTCAAGCCATTGCTGGCCCTGGTGCCTATGTAGGCTTGTCCGGCACTCAAACTATTACAGGAAATAAAACATTTTCTGGTACATTAGCTCTTGGCGGTTCTGCAACTGCAACGACACAAACAGCAGGAAACAACTCAACATCCGTAGCAACAACAGCATATGTAGATAGCGCTGTAGTTGCATCTACATACAACTTTACTTTAGCAGGTGATTCGGGATCTTCACAAACAATCGATGACGCAGAAACCGTAACTATATCTGGTGGAACTGGGCTTTCATCAATAGCATCATCTACAAATACCATAACCCTACATCTTGACAATACAACAGTTACTGCTGGTTCATATGGTTCAGCTAGTGCAATCCCAACTTTCACAGTTGACGCTCAAGGCCGTTTGTCTGCAGCAGGGACAGCTTCTATTTCTACTTCATTTACAGTAGATGCAGACAACGGTGACAATTTAACAATTGCTGGTGGGGATACCTTCACTATAGTTGGTGGCATAGGCCTAACATCGGTGGCCTCTGCAACTGACACACTTACTTTAGATCTTGACAACACTACAGTAACAGCTGGCTCATACGGCGGTGCTGCATCAGTCGGTAGCTTCACGGTTGACGCTCAGGGTCGTTTAACTGCAGCAAGTTCGACAACTATAGAAATTGCGCTTGGAACTAATACTTCAGGAAGTTATGTAGCAACAATAACTGGTGGAACTGGTGTTACCTCTTCTGCAGCAACAACAGGTGAGGGGACAACTCACTCATTGTCTATTGGTCAAGATGTAGCAACCTCTGCAAGTGTAACATTTGCAGGACTTACACTTAATGGTGGAAGCATGGTCTTCGAAGGTGCAACAGCTGATGCCCACGAAACAACTCTTGCTGTTACAGATCCAACCGCAGACCGCACAATCACGCTTCCAGATGCAACTGGTACTGTAGCACTTACTGCAGATAAGCTTTCAGCCTTTGCAGCGACTTCATCATCAGAACTTGCTGGAATTATATCTGACGAAACTGGTACTGGTGCTCTAGTATTTGCTAATACGCCAACACTTGTAACTCCAAACATTGGTGCTGCCACTGGCACCTCCCTTGTCCTTTCAGGCGATCTAACAGTTAACGGCACAACCACTACAATCAATTCAACTACTGTAACTGTTGACGATAAGAATCTTGAACTTGGCTCAAGCGCCTCTCCGACAGACGCAGGTGCTGATGGTGGTGGCATCACTCTCAAGGGTGATACAGACAAGACTTTTAACTGGGTTGACGCAACTGATGCATGGACTTCTTCAGAAAATCTTAATCTTCTGACGGGCAAGTCATTGTTAATTGCAGGAACTTCTGTACTTTCTGGTTCAACTCTTGGCTCAGGAGTCACTGCCTCAAGCCTTACTTCAGTTGGAATAATTGCAACTGGCACTTGGAATGGCACAACCATAGCAATAGCTAATGGTGGAACTGGAGCCACAGATGCTGGAGCAGCTAGAACTGCTCTTGGCCTAGCTATTGGCACTGATGTACAAGCCTATGACGCCGACCTTGCTGCA
>B570J29032_109958355_pt1 | contig 12548 bp, 9 predicted proteins | sample LakMenEpi16Nov12_FD_29032 | JGI IMG/M metagenome (IMG submission 29032)
GGTGAAGTATTATTGTTATTAAAAGAAGTAAATCCAAAACGAAGAGTTTGTGAAGGAAAATCATTTGCTATGATAATTCTATCATCAATCCTTAAAAGCACATTAGCATAAAGAGAACTGTTAACGTTCAGATTACCTTCTGTCTTACCATTGACGTAGGTAGTATTATTAGCAGATAATGTTCCAATATATGTTGCATTAACATGAACGCCAGTAGCGTTTACAACTGATCCAGTTCCTTGTGTTACGAATAAACCATTAGTATTTGCTGTTATACCGCTGTTTGCTAAAACAGAAACAGTTCCTGTTGTCGAAATAGTACCACCAGTAAGACCGTTACCAGTTGCAACAGAAGTTACTGTACCTCCTGAATTATCATCAGCCGCCCAATATATAGAAGAACCGTTAGAGTGTAAAACTTGACCAGCAGTTCCTAGACCACCATTAGCATAGATGCCAGCGCCGGCAGAAACTATCAATTCACCAGCAGCGCCAATACTAACATTAGCAGTTGTCGTTAGACCAGAGGAATTAGCAGTAAAAACAGACCCAACAGTATAAGAAGCAGCATTAATTGTTCCAGCAACAGTCAGACCGTTTAGATTTGATGTTCCCGCAGCGTCTACATAATAAGCTGTATTGTTGGAATCGTAGAATAATGGAGCACGGAAATCCGAAGTAGCAAAAGCTGTTCCTTGAACATGTAACTTCTGTGTTGGCGCTGTGTTACCGATACCAAAATTACCATTGGCAACAGAATAAGCAGCAGTGCCAATGGTAAATGTATTGGTGGTAGTAGAATTAATAGAGACAGACGTTGCATTCAATGATGCATTTACTGTCGAGTTACCAACAGTAATAGATCCAGACACCAACAGATTATTGGTAGAAGGATCAACAGTTATTAACTGACCTAGATCGCCTAATTCTCTATTTTGTGCCATTTATTATGCCCAAGGAAGTGGTGGTGTTACTACAGGTGGGTTCTTCTGGCCAGCAATAGCAGAAGCCAATGAAGTTTCAAACTCTGTAATCTTTTCTTCGCCTATAGCTGCCTCGAGCCAAGCAACAACGTCGTCTTTTGTTAGATCAGCATAAGGTTTAAAATTCTTCAAACTGTCAACGTTCAAAACCTGAGAACCATAAACGTCGGCATAATAGTCGCCGTCTTTGGCTGTGTATCTCCAATGAATGTTGAAAACAACGTCAGTCTTTTTATCTTTTTCTGGGTAGCATTCAAGCTGAGAAACAACCCAATCATATACAATTGCCATGTTTTACTCCTATGTTTTAATTATTTAGTGGTGTGTTCATGGATGCTTGGTATGCTTCAAGAACTTCTTGAGTCCAGGCGACATTAGCAATATCTTGAACATTCTGAGGCATCTCTGAAATGTCTGAACCGGGAGCAAAAGACCAACGGTGATAGGTCTGAGCGATCTGTTCGCCGTCACGAAGGACTCTGGTAGCCTCTCTAACGAGTAGGGTGCCATTCTCGGTGACTGTGATTTGATCAATTACTTTTGTTTCTGTTAGTGCCATTGTAATTACCTTTCTGTGTCCGACTACGCCAATCCAGCGTAGTTAATTAGGTTTATGCTGATGTATAATAACTAAACATTCCTGTTATGATAGTACCAATACCAGCAACCATTGTTGCTACTGTGATAGTATTAGTTGCCACATCCCATACCATTGCTGTTGTTGATCCTTGATTGACATACAATTGATCTGCTTTATAATCTGGAGAAGCGGGATGCCAACTCCATGACATAATTCTAGATGCCATACCATATCCGGGCGAAGATGCTGTAAAAGGAAGACCACCTAGCATTAAACTTCCTGAACCACCAGAAGCTGATGATTTAACTATTTTTACGAAACAAACAACCAATCTGCCTATTTTTATATAACTACCTAATTGTTCGCTATAAGAAACAGTAGGATTACTAGTAGAACCCAAATAAGTAGGAGTCCATGTGCCTTCCTCATAATCATCAAGGGTGTTGGCGTCAGACGATGCAGATTGTGATGCTTGGAATTTGATACCTTGGAGACCAGATAAAGATAATATGGTACTATTTGCAGTAAAAATCTCAGTGTTTCTAAAATAAAACTCATGTTTTTCGGCAACATATCTAAGGTTCGTCCAAACAGCTCCGCTTCTATTATAAGAAAGAATTTGAGAAGTATTCGCTTCAGCATTAGGTATAAACTCTATACCTTTGGCGCCAGCGTCAGAAACAACTAATGGGTACGAAGGAGAAGTTGTTCCAATACCAATATAACCCGTAGAAGTTATTCTCATGCGTGCTGCGTTATTGGTGTATAATATTAAAGGAGAATTTTGTGAAGTACCAACCCAATATTGACCATTATTCGACGAATAATAAGTATATCCAATGCCGCCGCCATATATAAGATTATATAACGATCCAGAATATGTTCCACCCACAGTAACTTTGTGGTAAGCCCAATCAGAATTTGTTCCAGAAGCGCCACCACTTACTGTGTCAGAATATACTGTATTTGCACCATAAATTGTTAATTTATCGTTTGGTGTGGATGTTCCAATACCAACTCTGCCGGCAGAATCAATACGTACACGTTCTGTAGAATTTATTTTGAAATTTATACTTCCGCCAGCATACGTAGAAGTGTTTTCAAGCGTAAATCCTTCGTCGCCAGAGTTATAATAAATCAATCCTTGATAACCAGCATATTCACCAATAGCCAATTTGTTTTGACTGTTAGAATTAACATAACTACCAATATGTAATCTATATAATGGTGTAGATGTACCAATACCAAAGTTACCATTAGCGACAGAATAAACAGCTGTTCCTATAGTAGCAGTGTTGGTGGTGGTTGTAAGGTCTACTGACTTAACACCTTTATTAAAAACAAAATCATCAATGGAACTATCATACAGCATGGTCGCTGAAGCGCCGTCGATAGTTAATCCTGCGCCGTTGGCAGCAGCAGCGCTTGCTGCGCCTTTAGCAATAGTAATGTTTAGATCTTTAACATCCAACACGGTAGTATTAACATACATTGTCGAACCGGTAACAGTAAGGTTACCAGTAATTGTTACGTTGTTACTAAATGTTACTGGTCCAGAAAGGCCAGATGAATTGATTGCAACGCCACCAACATTAACAGATGTGATTGAACTGGAATTGACCGTGATGGCCGAAACCAATACATTAGCACTAGTAGCGAGTCTAGCTAGATCATTTGTTAATGTTGACATTTAATAACCTTATTGTTTTTTAAATATTTAGGTATTGGATACTGGAACAGCGGCTAGTGCTTCTTCGTTTCTCTGTGCTGCTGTCTTAACCCAACCGTTAGCAAAAGCAGCGGCTACGATTTCATCTTTTGAACCAGGAATGGACTGCCCAGCCTCTAGGAACTTCTCAACTGCAACCTTAACGATCTCGTCAATAGCAATACGAGCACGTTCGTGAGCGGCATTCTGAATCCAATCATCAACAGAAGCGGCTGCATACTGCATTGCCTTATCTTCTGTTTCTGTGTATTCAACTGTGTATTTCATAATTTTCTCCTTTAACCTAATAATGCGTAACTTGCCCAAGCAGCAGCCAAAGCAGCAGGGCTTGGACTGTCATGATTGAAATTAAATTGGACATAATCGCTTGCCGCTAGATACCTAATATGAGATAGTGATGCGCCAAATGCTTTACCACCTGATGTATCATAAGCCCAACTCTCAACAACAGTTGAACCATTATGTAATAACGATATATTAAAATCTGAACCACCAGTACCAGCGGTTCTTCCGATACAAGTAAATAGATAATAACCAGCAACAGGAGCAGTGAGTCTATAAGTAGATGTATTCCAAAGTGTAAATCTTTCTTGATTGACTGTAGCAAAAGGAATTATGTTTCCTCTTGTAAGAGTTCCTGACCATGATACAGATCCCGCTGGCTGATACGGAGTAGTAATACGGCCTGATCCATCAATCTGCATACGAACAGCACCAGCAGAATGATCATATACTTGGAAGTTCCCACCATCAATACGAATACCACGTGTATCGCCACTATTTTGACAAACGAATCCAGAAATACCCGCTCCAGCAGCGCTATTTCTTGCCAATACAAAATTGGTTCCGTTATTATGAACTTCTAATCTACCATAAGCAGGAGTAGATGTGCCAATACCTACGTTACCGCCAGATGTTATTCGCATTCTTTCATAAGCAGTTCCGTCTTGTGTAGTCCAGAAACTTAATCTAGCATCTTGAGTTGATGCTGTAGTATTCCATGAACTATCACCATCAGCAACAACTCTTGCCATTTCAACAAGAGTGCCACCAGATGATGTTCTTGATTGAAATGTGATGCCAGCGCCGTAACCGTTTGTTCCACCTTCTAGTAAAAGTTGTGGTGCGTCACTAACAGAACCAGAAGCAAAAATATGTAATTTTTTAGATGGTGATATTGTGTTTATACCGAAATTACCGGACGCATCAATTCTTCCACGTTCAATTTCATTAATACCAAATAATAAATTGTTACTACTGTTTGTAGTAACCATACCATTACCTTGTAGTATGAAGCTATTACCAGATTGGATAGTGTCTCCTGCGTATATCTTACCGTTTACTTGTAATTTTCCATATTGAGGATTAGTAGTACCAATACCAGTGTTACCATTACCATCAATATAAAAAACAGATCCACCACCAACATTAGAAATTTGAAAAGAGTTAGCTGCTGGAGAACCTAACCAAATTCCATTAGTAGAACTATTATATCTCAATCCAATAGCATATGCTTCGCTAGATGGTGCGAATTGTGCTCTACCACCATTCAAATCGAATTTGAAAGCAGGGGAGTTAGTACCAATACCTACTTTACCATCAGTTTTAACAGTTAAACCATAACTCGAAGAGGTATCACCATACAAGGTTATAGAATTACTTCCTGTGATCCAGCCATCTACGTTTTGTAAACGAATATTACCACCATTGACTGTGAATTTATATCCAGCTAATGGTGTTGTACAAGCTATACCAACGCTACCATTAGCTACAACATATAACGATGAACCAATAGTAAAAGTATTAGTAGCAATAGCATTAATGCTTGCAGGACCAGTTCCAAAAGAAACATTAGAACTACTATTAGAAATAGTAAGAGTAGTTCCTGTAATAACAACATTTGATGTTGAATTACCAATTAATAAAGTAGAACCATTAAGAGCAATATTACCAGCAGTGATTTGAGTATTAACAGTGCTATTACCAACTGTGATACTATCAGAGCCAATAGTTACATTAGAACCAACAGTAATAGCATTAGCGCCAAGACCAACAGTTGTTTGATAACCATAAATGTCAATGATATTACCATTGCTTGGAGTGGTATAGAATCCAACGTTAGCTCCTGAAGTAATAGCAACATCTGTATTTGGCGCTTGTTTAACACCGTTTAAAAACACCAATAGAGTATTTGGTATATAACCGCCAGATATAGCAAAAGAATTAGCAGTTCCGTTGGCTGTGATCTGCTGATTAACAACAGTATTAACTCCTGTAGAATATAATCTAGATGGACCAATAACATCTATCAAAGAGCCGTTTGAAGGTGCTGGAGAAATTACAAAATTTGTTCCTGATGTTACTGTAACTTCTGAACCATTACGAAGCAACACACCATTAAGAAAAACTGAAATAGAATTGGGGATGTATCCACCAGCTACAGCGAATGAAGTGGTTGATCCATCGCCTGTGTATTGTAGCTGTAATGGAAGAACGCCGCCAATTGGAGTAAACCAATATGTAGAAGAACCATTAGTAGCAAGAACCTGACCATTAACACCAAGAGTTCCGTTGGAATAGATACCAGCACCATTAGCAAGAATTAGTTCGCCAGAAGTTTCAATACTAAGGTTTCCGGAAATAGAAGTTGCGCCTTCAACTCTTAGTTTATGTGCAGGAGTAGTGTTACCAATACCAAAATTACCACCGTTAAGAAACCTAGCAATTTCCGCCATAGATGTGCCATTGTTGGCATAAAAAATCAACGGAGCATTGGATGAATAGGGTAGTGATAATATTGATGCAGTACCGACACCCTGATTTTGAAATATTACACCACCGTCACTAGTTCCGCCGGCATTCAGAACTATTCCTGCTCTACCTGCTCCATTATTTTTAACTTGAATATAATGATTGCTACCTGTATTCGCTTGAATGTCTAGTCGGTAGCTTGGAGTTGAAGTACCAATACCAACATTACCATTGGCAACCACATACATGGTTGTGCCAAATGTGGATGTGTTAGTTGTAACGTAAAGGGTATTAATGTTGGCTGTATTTGATACGCTGAGGTTAGTTAGATTAGCGCCAGTTTCCCAAACATTGGTACCATCCGAAGAGAACAGTTTTCTATCTGTAAGATTTAAACCAAGTTCGCCGATCGCCAGCGTGGATGTATTCGGTACTTTACCTGCGACTGATGATCGACGCAGTTTGAAAATTGTATTTGCCATTCTAGGCTCTCCTGGAACTCAGTATATACCGAGTGTATTAAAATTCATCTGGCAATGTTGCCGGAGTTTCTTTCTTTTTAGGCTTTTTAGTTTCTTCTTCGCCTTTTAATTTTTGATTCTCAACATAAAGAGTATTTAGTTGGTCAACCTGATTGCGATATTCAGAATTCAATTCTGCAGATCTAGAATTACACAATGCTAATTCTTCTTCTAATTGTTTTATTCTGATTCCGGCATCATTTAATTTCAACTGCATCTCGCCTTGAGTTTCTTTAACTATTTTATCTTTTTCGGAAATAATCTCTTGATTTTTCTGCTGAAGAGCAGTATAATTATTCTGTAACGATGATCTATCAGATTTAACTTTTTCTAACTCTTCATGAAGTTTATCTCTCTCCACTGTAAGAGTCTCAATACTAACTGCTGCTTGACGCAGCATCTCGTTACCAATCTCTACCTGTCTCTGAGATTCCTCATAACGGGCATTAGCTTCATTGATTGTGTTGTTGAGGGCAATAATTCTAACTTCAGCATCGATGTTCTTACGCATGAAATCTAGAAGCAATTGTTCTTGCTTCTGGATGTAATGTATTGTATAGAGGTCTACTTGTTCTTTTTTCTCTTCGTCCATAATATATCCTCAGTTTATTAGAAACTACCACCATCTAGATAATCATATACTAGATGACTGCCATTTGACTGTAGAACGTATCCACTAGTTCCAAGTGACAATCTATCATAACCGTTTGAAGAGTTACCAACTAGCAATGCCTGGTTAATTGTTGTCTTATAACCAGTACCACCTTCTGTACCTGCGAGAGCAGTAGAAAGAACCAATGTATTGGCAGTGATGTTAACATTACATGTTGAGTTTGCAGTAATAGTTAGTGTGGTGTTGTTAGATACAATAGCACCAGACTCTAGGAAAGTTTCTAGAATTGCTAGTGTAAAGCCGTTTGCTGCAGTATTAACAACGTTGTTTCCTGAAAGCTCTTGTACCGAACCAGTGAAGAGCTTATAGATGCCACCATCAGAAGCATCGCGGAATAGACCAGTATGTCTTTGATTTAGACCGTCGAAGTAGTTAGCAGCAAAACCGATATCCAAAAGATCGCTGGTATAGTTGTTACCAGCAAGATAGATCATTGGATCAGAAACGATAACAGATGATACGTTAGTTGTTACAAGGTTACCAGTAACGATAATATCGCCAGCAACTTCAACGTTACCATCGAAGTAACCTGTTGTCGAATGTAGATTTGATGAATGGATTTCGTTCCATCTTAGAGCATTCGTACCTAGATTGTAGGTTACGTTAGCAGATGGATTGATATTGCCTGTAACTCTTGCAGCAACATTGATAACATCAACAGAACTATTACCTAATGTAGTGTTACCTTGAACAATGACGTTAAGGAATTCGGCAGTAGCTGATGTAGCGGCAATATTTGCGCCAGTAAATACGACTTTTGAAGAGTTGGCTGTGAAACTTGAACCAACGCTGACAAGGGAAGCATTAACTGTTCCAGTAACAAACAAACCACTTGAGTTACCAACAAGGCTGGTACCTACTGAATGAGAGAACGCATTAATAGTGCCAGTAGCGAATACACCAGCGCTGTTGGCTATAGTTGCGCCGTTAACATTTAGCCCTGCAGAAGAGATAACTGTATTAACGGTGTTGTTACCAACAAAGAAATTGGTTGTATTTTGTACGGAGCCGCCTGTACCAGTACCAATAGCGCCAGCATTGAATGAAGTTGAATTAACAACGCCAGTTACATATGCGCCAGTAGAGTTAACTACTAGGCCATTAGATTGTAAAATGGTTGAGTTAGCAATGAATACAGAGCCAACAGTATGAGAAGAAGCGTTAACTACGCCTGTGGCAAATACACCGCTGGAATTAGAAATAACATTTGTGCCAACACTGATAACAGCAGCATTAACTGTACCTGCGTCTGTCCACAAACCAGTTGAATTAGCTACTAGAGCTGTTCCAACAGAATGAGTTGCTGCGTTTACTGTTGTTGCGTTTACTGTTGTAGTGTATACGTTATTGCCAACAAATAACGTGTTCGAAACTTTATTGAACGTAAAACCAGCAGTAGCGTTAGCAACGCCTGAATCGTTAAACTGGACCTGTGTATTAGCGCCAGAAGTACCTGTACCCCAATATATCGCCGATCCGTTGGTAACAAGAACCTGACCATTGCCTCCTGGAGACCCATTGGCCACCAACGATGTAATGACCGCATTAGCTACGATAACCTTATCGATGCCGCCAGAAGTATTAGCTACAAGCGCATGATTATTGGTCAGGGTGCCTGGGTACTGAGCGCCGCCAATTCTGAGAACGCCTGAACCGTTTGGAAGACCTATATGAAGGGTGTTAGAGGCTTGGGTGAACGCTAATTCACCATTCGAAAGACCGCTAACTGTAACATTAGCCACCGATCTTTTAATTTGAATTCTGTTGTTGGCCATTTAAATAGCGCTCCTTGAAATTTTTATATATTTATAAATTTAGAAAACTCCACCATCTAAATCACCGTCTATATTACCAAAATCCAAATGTTTAACTTGATAGGTGTCTGTTGTATTATCGTAGATCAGTGTGGATCCATCAGTTCTTTGCGATAAACCAACATCCCTTAACTCATCAATTGTGTCAAGACCAGAAGAAATAATCGGAGTGTTCTTCAACGTCACAGGTATAGTTGTATCGATAACGCCAGCTGTGGCGTTAGTAGAAACCTTTACATTTCTTTTTCTCGAAACAACAACATTTACCATTTATTATCTCGTAACTTGTGGTGTGACCGTCACTATACCTTCGACTACTCTAGAAATAGCGTTAGTAGATGTTTCTCTTAATTCCACATCGTAAACATATCTTCCAGCAGTTAACAAATTAGTCTGATTAGCTGATAGGGTCAAAATGATTTGGCCCGAGTTAGTATTTATCGACGTGGTAAATGCAGTAGAATTAGAAGAAGTATACCATTTTCTCATCTGAGCGTTAGCCGTAAATCCGTCAAGATTTAGGACGTCTCCAGTGTCGTCGCTTAAATCTAATTCAACCGAAAAAGTGGTTCCTTGATCTATTACTAGATTAGCTTTTGTTGCCATTATCCTACAATTGTCCTAACGTATTTAACTGTGGTATTAGAAGAAACTGGAGTAAATTTCAATGAAACGTGAGACACGTTTGGAGCAGAGAAAGAGAAAGTTCCTACGTTTGTGTTTGTTGTGATTGTAGCAAATTCTGTCATATATCCTGCACCACGGTCGTGAGTTGTAAGGATCTTTGACATGTAACGGTTGTTAGCGACATTGTCGACAACGCTGATAATATATTCAGCTGCTGGATAACTAACCATTGAATAAGCATCAATTTCCTGGGCGGTTGTACCGGTAGTAGTAATTGATGCATTTGTGGTCGCTGATGCAATAATGCTCCAAACGCCATTTGCGTTTAAGAAATACTGACCGGAAGCGATAGCTGCTGAATTTGGAGTAGTTATAGATAGATTTACAGTTGAATTGGAAATCTTAATAGTTGAAGAATTCGCAACCAAATTAGCTGTAGCAGTGCCAATGAAAATATCAGTCAATACATCAATCGAAGCAGTGTTTATGCCGCTAGAATTGGCAGTGAACGATGTTCCAATATTCAACGATGTAGCGTTAATTACGCCAGTATAAACACCAGTTGAATTTGCTATTGTTGAAGTGCCAACGGTATGACTTGCAGCGTTAATAGTTGTGACATAAGCGCCGGAAGAATTAACAACTGAAGAACCGCCAACACTTATTGTATTACCAAAAATGGCGCTCTGAGTCACGTTTGCGTTAGTAACCCAAAGCAAAGCCCATTTGTTTGATGTGTTACCTAGAGTATAAGTGTCGTTTGTCGCTGGGACAACGTCGGCAGAAGATATACCAGTATATGTTAGATTACCAGAAACTTGTAGATCTCCAAGAACGTTCAGTTTACCAGCCACATTAGCATAAGTGCCGTTGAATTGAGCATTTCCACCAATGGTCATAACACCAGTGTGATTTATGGTAGTGGCGTTAGCGACAAAAGAAGAACCCACAGTAACAGAAGAACCGTTAACAACACCAGTATATACACCAGTCGAATTGGCAACAGTAGAAGTACCAACTGTGTGACTAGCAGCGTTTACTGTAGTAGTATAAACGCCAGTAGCATTAACGATGCTAGAAGTTCCGACAGTGATAGAAGAACCATTGACAACTCCAGTGTAAACACCAGTAGAGTTGGCTATTGTAGAAGTTCCGACTGTGTGGCTTGCAGCATTGACCGTTGAAGTATAAACACCAGTAACGTTAGCAATAGTACTAGTACCTACGGTAAACGAAGCAGCATTAGCAGTTGTCGCATACAGACCGCTGGAATTAGCAATTGTTGATGTACCAACTGTATGACTTGCTGCATTAACGCTAGTAGCATTAACAATACCTGTATAAACCCCGCTAGAATTAGCAATTGTGCTAGTTCCGACAGTGTGTGCAGAAGCATTAACTGTTCCTGTTGTCCAGAAACCAGTAGTATTTACGATTGTAGCTGATGTAACCTGTAAGGCTGTTGTATTAGCAGTAAACCCACCAGCGCCAGTAGTAATAACAGTGCTATTGACTATTGAAGTGCCAACTGTTAGGCTGATTGGGTCTAGATTAGCAGAACCAGAGTTGTTTGCCATAATAAGGCGATTAATGCTCTGAACAGAATAAACTGTAGTATTACCAACAAAATATGAAGAAGTATTAATCTGTATATTAGCAGCCACTTTAACCATGCTAGTATTAGCAATAAAACTGTTAGAACCTGTGGTAATAACAGTGCTGTTTACTAGCGATGAACCAACAGTCAAGCTAATTGGGTCTAGGTTGGCTGTACCAGAACTATTTGCTACAGTAAGACGGTTTGTATCTAGATTAGAATTTGCAGTTGTATTGCCGACAAAATATGAAGATGTGTTAATCTGGATATTTGCAGCTATTTTAACGGCGCTAGTATTGGCAGTTATACCATTAGCTCCAGTAGTAATCACAGTGCTATTTACAACCGAGGTTCCGACTATCAAACCAATTGGATCTAGATTAGCGGATCCTGAGTTATTAGCGATAGTGAATCGATTGATGCTCTGATCAGAATAAACGCTGGCGTTACCAACGAAGTAAGAAGATGTGTTAATTTGTATATTTGCTGCTACTTTTACTGCGCTGGTGTTAGCAGTTATGCCGTTAGCTCCAGTAGTAATAATGGTGCTATTGACCAGAGAAGTTCCAATAGTTAAACTGATTGGATTTAGGTTAGCTGAACCAGTAGAATTAGCAATTCTGATTAGGGTTGCATTAGATAGTGCATTAACAGTGCTGTTACCAACATCAACAGCTATAGCGTTTACCACAACATTTGAAGTAGCAACTGCAACATAGAACTGAGAAGTATTTGCTACAACGTTTGAACCAACGGTAATAGCAGTTGTATTAGCAATCAAACCACCAGCACCAGTAGTAATGATTGTGCTGTTTACTAGGGAAGTACCTACAGCAAAACTTACGGGGGTGATATTAGCTGAAATAGTAGAATTGGCAACCTTAACTAATGAAGAGTTAGCAAAGGTGTTTATGGTTGTATTACCAACAAGAATTGAACTAGAATTAGATAATACATTTGTTGTTGTATTACCTATAACTATTGTTGACGTATTCATGAATACGTTTGCACCAACGGTCACAGCCTGTGTATTAGCAAAAAGACTGTTAGAACCGACCATTGAAATAGAAGTGCTATTTACTAAAGAATTACCAATAGAAAGCGAATTAAAATTCAATACAGCTAGTGCAGCACCATTTGTGATTTGTAATTGAGTAGAATTCGCTAATGTATTGACAGTAGTATTAGATCTGAAAAGTAATGTAGTGCTGTTAGCTATTAGATTGGTTGTGGCGGCACCAGTATGAGTTATGTATAGTTGGTTGGTATTAAC
>B570J29032_109958354_pt1 | contig 12547 bp, 13 predicted proteins | sample LakMenEpi16Nov12_FD_29032 | JGI IMG/M metagenome (IMG submission 29032)
ATTTATCATACCTCATCCTCTTTAAGGATCTCTTTTGAGGTTTCCCATTAAAATCAATTGCATAGGGAGATTTAGATCCTCTCTCCACACAGTCGATAAAAGCGAGATGACAAACTACCTGGTTCCCGCTGTTTGATCTATGGGTTCCAGCTATATGAATTTCAATATCAGAGACTGGAGTATGTCCTACAACTTGCGAAACTACTTCAGGATCGTTTATCAATTCTCTTTTGTCTGCCCAGAAAATTCCAGGATTTCTGCTTGAACCACCTCTACCATATCCTGCATAAAAGATAGGTTCATAATTCATCTTATAGAGAATATTAAGAGCATCTGCGTAGTTTTCGTATCCGATACCCTCTTCATCTAGAAATCTTTTATAAATTTCCCAGCTTCCGCGAGTCAGTCCTGCATGACTCCATAAAATATCTTCGTGTTGATATGCAGCTTGAAAAAGATGAGAATTCATTCTCATAATTTCATTAAAATCAAACCACATCTCAGGTCTTATTCCACTACAGCGATATTTCTTATCAATATAGTGAATATCATGATTTCCCAACAAGAGAACTACTTTATCGCCTAAAGTCTCTTTCAGATGAATAATCTCCATTATGTTATGCTTCATTTCAGCATTTGAAACCGTGAAAGAATCAAAATAGTCTCCGACGAAGATAATTTTGTCATGCTTGATTACCGAATGATCTTGGTCAGATCTCCATTTCTCATATCCGCCGCTGAATATAAAATCTTTCCAATTCGAAAGACCGTGAACATCTCCTATGCTTAATATACTTTTTATCATACTTTATTTTATTTGGGAATCTCCCTTCCATACTCGATAAGAATCTGAATCGAAATGTTGAGTAGAAACTTCAAAGACTACACCATCAGTAAGAGCTTCTAACTGGTGAGGTTGTCCAGGTTTTTGTCTTACTACATCACCGGGTTTAAGTTTAACTTCTACAGTTTCTGCGCTTTCAGTATCAATCCATCGATAGATGAATTCTCCTTTATCCACATACCAAGTTTCGTCTTTGATCATGTGATAGTGCATTGAAAACTTGCAACCAGCTTTAAATATCAAAAGCTTTCCACAATAGAGCTCGTTATTTTCAATGATTAGCTCTTCTCCCCAACCCTTCGGTACTTGACATCCACAGGTTACTACAGGTTTTTCTCTCATAATAGAAATTTTAAAATTTTATCTTTAATTCCAGATTGTTTAATACCTTCAACTGATGACGGGGTTAAAACAAAATTATCTAAACCCCAGTCTTTCCAATCCTCGCCAGTTTTACCCATGTTCAAGTCATCAATTGAAACCCAATGTGTAATTTCCGGATGGTCATGCAAGTATTGTTTAATTTCGATTACTCGTGTCATTTCTAAATCCCACTCAGGTGACCAGATCCAATTATTATACCACGTACACTGACCTAAATTTGGTGTAAGAGCAATCGGTTTTTTAATAATACCCTTTGACTCATAGTACTCTCCCATTTCTTCGCAAGTTGCCCAAAGTTTCCAATCAGAGCTTACTACAATCTCTGCTCCTGTTTTTTCTAAGATTTCATTTAGAACTTTAACAGCCTTTTGATTAAAATTATCAAACCGGTACTCAACCGGCATTTCTAATGTGGTCATAGATAATTTACGACCACCCCACTTATTTTGTTTCTTAAATCTATTACCCCACTCTGTGGATAAACAGATTACACCATCATGATCTAAAAATATTACTTTCACTCTCTTACAATATATTCTGAGTTTTGAGTTTTGAATCTGACAAATTCTAATAGTCCTTCTTCATTCTTTTTTTCTTCAATAATTTCTGTGACTTTAGTAGTCAACCAATAATCTTGATTGGAATAAGATCTTGCGGTAACTGAACCTACTAAAAGAGAACATCCGACTACGGGTTTGTGATCTACAATTTCTTTAAAGGTTCCATCTTCATTCCAAGCTATTGCTTGAATGCGACCACCCTGCTCTTTAAATTCTTCTCTACCGTCTGGGTGTATTTTGATAAGTTTTGGCATATTATAAATTTAATTAAAAAAATCGAAAACAAAAAATAGAGCCCTTCTATTTGTTTAATCTAATTTTTCTCCGCAGCTAGGGCAGAATTTCCAAGTTTGTTTTTTAACACGAGTTCCACAATCAGAACAATAATTTCTAATCTTAGAAACTTCCACTGGTTTAGTAGATTCAGGTAAAATTTTCCACTCTGAACTCTGAAAATAAAAAGTATCAAAATTCATGTTACTAACTCCAAATGACTGATCAGAGGATTCTCCCATTTCTACTCTACCGGTTTCTAGGCTACATGTATTAGAAACTGTAGTTGTGAATGATCCAGCTACCGAGGTTGCTATATTAGCATTTGAAAAAAACTGGATGTTGTTGGGGTCTGGGTGAGTAACTGGAATATACGGAGTTCCTGTTCCGTATGTGTAAGTTGGTTTGTATGTCCAATCTATTCCAGTAGACCATTTAGGAACTGTAAGTTGTTGTTCTCTAAAAAATTCAACCCTTATCAGCCCATTGTTCGCAATAGCTGATGCCGTCTCGATTGAAGCATCGACTTTATAAGTCTCAAAGAGAAACTTATTGTTAGTGTCGATAAATCTGTCAAGAAAGAATCTTTGCCCAGGTTTTAGAATTAAACCTGAATTGCTAATGAGATTTCCGTTTAGCCAAATTTTGGCGAGAACATTTACAGTTTCACCATTGAATAGTTCGATTTCAAAATTACTGCCATCTTTCAGATAGACTGATTTTTCGTACGAACGAAGACGATTTCGGTTGAGCGCAATATGCGCAGAGGTGTTTGATTTCATATTTTTTCTTTTTGTTAATCTTTTTGTAGCTTGTTGGAGCTACTCTAGGGCTGTAAACCCAAGACAAACATTAGAAGGGCTCTATGTAGTTTATATATTAGAGAAAGAAAAAGGTTTAGGGAGAAGTAGGATAGAGTTTAAAGACAATAGTATTGGGTGATGGATTGTCAGTAACGACTGCCCAGAACATTATGTTTCCTACGCTAGGATCAGGTACATATCTAATACTATAAGGTGCTAATGGATCAGGTCCAATAGCTGGTAAGTTGTAAGGTGCTCCTAAACCCGTTAAATAGATTTGTTCAAATATTTTTGTATATGTAGGAGTACTTCCACTCGTACCAGAAGATCCCGAAGATCCACTTGTCCCGGATCCACTAGTTCCAGATGATCCCGAAGTTCCAGGTGCTCCGGTTGCTCCCGAAGTCCCAGAAGTTCCGTTTGTACCAGAAGTGCCGTTTGTACCGGAAGTACCGTTAGTTCCGCTAGTTCCGCTAGTTCCTGAAGAACCTGAAGTTCCTGCTATATTAGATCTAACAAATTTAGTTCCATCCCATTGTAAAACTTCTCCCACAGAAATACCTGTCAAATCTACATCTACTAGATCGCCAACAGAGTCTTCTCCTTTAATTAGATTGGAGTCTAACCAATCTGAGTAATCATCAGCAAGAGGTTTATCTCCTGTTTCGAATCTTTGTTTTAGAAAACTTCTAGATCTTTGGGACATTGTGTAGATTTTTTTTATATATCTACAGTCTAGTCTTTGCGGTTATCTATGTGAATAATAACTTGTTTGTAGTGTTCTAAAAAATGTTCATTCCACAAATCCCATTTGATGTTGACATTATCTATAGAATAGACTTCATGATTTGGGAATTCTTTTAAAAATACATCTCTAAAAAATCTGAACTTTTCAACATAATCATGATTATGTAGACGTATATGCCACTCGCCTGTTATTTTTTTCACATTATTTTTAATCCATTCTAGATTTTCCTGTGTAAAAATATCAAATTCTCCTCCTTCACAGTCTACTTTCAAAAAATCAATTTTTTCTATACTGTATAATTCTATGAATTTTTGAAATGTAATAGCTTCCATTGAGCTTTCTCCGCCGAATAGATGGTCATTTTCTACTGTGGAATTTACACTAGATATGCCTTTATTGATAGGAGTTGCGGGACTACCAATGATATTCTTAACTAAGATTTTAAATTCTCTTTCGCTAGGCTCAAAACAAAAAACATGTTTGGGTTTTTTGTGTAGAATTGAGTATGTAAAAGGTCCTACACTGGCTCCGATGTCGACTACTATATCATCTTTTTCTACTTCAAAAAATCTTTCATAACATTTGTCGATGAATATTTCTTTGGTTAATGATTCTTTGTGATATTGGCCCATGTGTTTATGAGAACCGTCAGGGTAAATGTGATATACATTAGAAGGTTCATCCATCCAACCCCATTCAAAATTTTCTATGTTCATAGGTTTGTTTTTTAGTATTATATCTACTAATTCGTTTATTTCTTTTTTATAATCATTATATGTCCTAGGACAATGCGCATCGATGTAATATCCTGATTTTAGTTTGTCAATGTCATAAATACCGTCTCTCTTCTGAGACTCTATTAAAATAGAATTTAGATTTGCTGTAGGAAAATTATGTCTATCGATTCTTTTTTCCGATTTCCACGGAGTTGTCCAATTTCTAACTAATTTAACAACATTTATTCCGTGATTAGTATTATCTACTTTGTCACCGAAATATAATTCATCTGTCCCCCACCCCAAATTAAGTTTTTGTAATGCATCAACATATTCTTCAAAACTCCTATCAGTGTTTAATACTTTATTGAAATTTTTTCCTTTGCCTATAATATAACAAATTGGATATCTGTTTTCACATGATTCATTGTGATTTTGGCACTCAATTCTTTCTAAATCATAAGCCTTGGAATCCATAATAATTAAAGACTCATCGTCAATGTTTTCTATTTGCTTTACGAAATAATCTTCGCTTATCATCAACATATCAATATCTGCGGTTAAGCAAATTTCATCAGGGAAGTATTTTGTGGCATACATACGAACCACCTGACTTTGAAATGAAGTTATAATATCTGAGCAATTATTTTTGTTTATCTTTTTAACTATTCCTCCATGTGCATCTTTGTAAAAGTCGCTATCTTCATTCGTAATGTGAAATAATACGGGTTCTGCTTTTAAAACTTCTCTAACCAATTTAGCCTGTATTGGCCAAAAATCAGCATATATTGGATTATCGTCTAACCCAAAAATTACTTTACTTATTTTCATTGCTTTTTAACTTTAATAGTATCAAAACCACTTTCAATTTTATAATAACCGTGATTTCTTAATGAATCCATAATACTTTGAAATTCATTTTCATCGGTCAAAGAATTATATTCAAATAGTATTTCGTTAGGTAATATTGAGTTGGACGATAAAATATTTTGAATTATTTTACAGTCGTGTCCTTCAGTATCTATTTTTAATAAATAGACAGAAGTTATGTCGTAAATATCTATCAATGTAGACCAAGTAATACATTTACACTTAGAAGTTTTGTATATTGTAGATAAATTATGTTCTGCTAACTCTTTAAACGCTGTAGGGTGAGGATTTATAATAGAATTACAACCTCTTAACCAATGGGGGAGATCATATTTTTTTATATCATCTGGAGATATCCAAAAAACGTCAGTTTCAAAGTTTGAATCGCTAATCGCGCAATTAACTTTAATGACATTGTCATTATTCGGTAAGTTATCTAAATAATATTTTAGAGGTTCTATAGATATTCCAATTTTACCTGTTGTAGTTTCTAGCAGAGTATCAAAATCGCTAGTTCCTATTTCTATAAAGTCATACTTCATTTGTTCTTTATCCAATTTTTTTTGATGTATTTTTCTTTATCAATAATACTAAAATCATATGAACGTATTAAAGCGTCATTAAGAAATATTTTTATTTTATTGATTTCTTCAGTTCTACCGAGGGTGCGAGTCATCCAAGTTCCTTTGTTGTGATTGCTAAAAACTTTTACAGTATCATCGTTTATTATTACGCTAATATCGTTTATTCCAGTATGATTAAAATCAAAAAGGACAAAATTGTTTCCATCAGAAACTACTGTTATCCAGTCTTCTTCGTTTGTAGTATATTTATTTGTTTCTATTTTTCCGCTTAATAAAGAAGAAACACCTTTACAGAAAGCTTTTTCTTCTCTTATCATTTTAAAATTAAAAGATTCAAGAATATTATCTTCTGATTCTTCTAAAAATAAATAGAAAATATTATCGCTAAGATCAAACCAATTTTCTTTGATTTTTTTAACATTAAAAGAAATTAACGGAAAGGAAGTATGTAAATCATGATGTTCATACCATACCACTGAATATTCTTCTAATATTTGAGAGTTCTCTCTAAATTCAGTATCATCTATTATAAGACCATCATACTCTAAAAAATGAACCTTTTCGTATCCAAAAGATTTAGCTGCAGAAAGGCCATTTAAAATGAGAGATCCAGCTGCTATTAAATGATTAAAGTTTTTAAATTCGGTTGTTGAAATTTCCAGAGATTCGTTTCCAAACCACCATTTGATTTTTTGATCTAAATCTGTCAATAAAACATTCTTTTTCTGAAAGATAAAATAGTCAGATTTTTCAACTACTTCATCTGAAATAGAACTGTGTGAAGAGATCATCACATCAAAATGTTCTCTGTCTATACTTTCTAAAAGATCATCTAATATAGAAATTCTTTCTGCGTCTGGCGTATATGCTGTTATAAGAATCAGATCCTTCATTTAATGTTGTATATTTTTAGGATATTTTTTCCTTAACCATCCAATAAACTCCCCATTTTCATCATATTCATTATCATAATAAGGTAATTTATCATTATATAGGATCTGCTTTAAGTATGGTTTTTACAAGGTCAGCTTGGATAGGCCAAAAGTCAGCGTAAGTCGGATTATCATCCATACTAAAAATTACTTTATCAATTTTCATTTTTTAACTTTAATAGTATCAAATCCCTTTCAATTTCATTCATTCTGATAGTAAATTCTATTTAGTTCTTTGAAAAGATCTATATTATTTTCATTTAATTCTATATGTCTTTTCATTTTATTGTTAATCAAAATTGTGATATTCTTTATATCATTTGGATGACCTAGTGTTTTAATAGACCACTGAAATTTTTCTATTTTATTAAAATTTACTATTTTTTCATTATTGACTATTACAACTACATCTGTAGGTTTTTCTGAAGCTTCATTCCAAACTAAAAATCTAATTTCATCTGAAGAATGATCATAAAAAGGAATTGCCCACTGCATTTCAAATTCGCCTTTATGAAAATCCACCATTCTAAGTATATTTCCGTTCTTCATTATCAAATTGTGATCTTTAAAGAGAACTTTTCTATTTTCAGAAGTGTATATTCGGTGAGTTCTTACTTCTGTAGTTTTAGAAGCACTATTTTCAATTTCATTTAAAATTTCTTCTCTGTCAAACTTAAATATGCTTTCTGGCATACTTGATATTTTCGCTGCATGAAAATTACCGATTCCATATTCTAAGGTATCAAAAACTGAATCATTTTTGGTATATAGAATAGCATCATATTCATCTAATGCACGAGAATTATTGTAAAATTCTGTAAAATCTTGGAAGTATGCATCATATTCAATAAATTGTACTTTTTCATATCCAAATGCTTTAGACATTGCATATCCCGTAATTAGTTGTTTATGCAGAGTTAAGTAAGTATTTCCACTCCCAAAAAAGATAGATTGAATTCTCATAGTATCATTAGGAGAAAACCACGGCTCATTCTGATATATCCAATCTTTCAACAGCTCATTGTCTTCATCATATATAGACCAGTTTACTCTTTCTTGAACGTCTGTGCTTATTGGAGTGTGACTTATTACCATAAGATCAAAATCCTTTCTAACTGGTTGTAGACCTATCACTAAATCAAGAAGAATTGCTCTTCTGTCTTCGGATGGACAATGAGCAGTTATAATTATAAGATCTTTTTTCTTCTGCATATACATTATCTGTTATAATACACTTGATTCATTGAGATTTTTTCGTATCTATCAGTAAAGTCTACCACTTTATTGTTATAAGTAAAGATTATGCTCCTAATATTTGTAGAACTGTAAGGAAATTCAATAATTTCCCATTCTTTAATATTTTTTATAAATTTTTCTCCATTGATTTCAATTTCAATTTCAATTTCATGATTAAAGTCATAAAGACAAATTCTTAAATTATCAGTTAAATCAATCCAACCTAAAGTATCATGCTCATGTTGAGTTTTATCATTTTTTGATAAAAACATTTTAAAATCATCGAACATTGAATAATTAAAAAAATCGAAATTTTCATAGTAATATATTCTATCTTTTACACAATGATTTGAAATTTTGATTGGAAATTTCTTAGTCCATTTTGAAGCTTCATTTTCTGCAAATCCATAATCATTTCGATATGAATTGAGATCTATTTCTTTCTCTATACTTTCCATTATTTCTCTATCAAAAATCATAAAGTGTAAAGTAGTTTCCCAAAGTTTTGTAGGATCTCTAGGATCTCTTCTAGGGTGTATTAAATTTACTTCTGAACCTATCAATTCACTTTCGATAATTTCATCAATTTCAACATCATAGATCATATGATAGAAAATATCATAATCGAATGTCAGCGCAATTTGTGATAATTTTTTTGTTTGATATAATGCAGACCATCCATAATCTGGTAAACATTCATGAAACATAATAGATCTACCGTCTTCTAAAGGTCTTCTTCTCCAGTGAGTAAATGCTTTATCAGGCCATTTTAATACAGGATTTTCTTTAGTATAAAAGAAAAAGTCACATAAATCTATAATATCATTTTTAATAGGAATGAAATTTGGTCCGAGTGCCATTACATCTACTCCCAGACTCTTGATTTTAATGATAGTTTCCCTTAAAACATTTTGCTTTTCTTCTGTATCACAAAAAGTACTTATAAGCGCGATCTTTTTCATAATTTTTCTTGAACTCGATAAAATTAAATTCTTTCATATTTTTAATTTTTTTGCTGGCAACCCTACATAAATTCCAGGCTCCATTACATTTTTAACTAAACCACAGTTCAAACCCAGAGTCACATCATCACAAACTTTTAATTTTTCTCTAATTGATGAATTTGATCCCATATATAACCGGTTTCCCGCTGTTACATTACCTGATATAATTGCTCCGGGCATCATGCTTAAATAGTCACCTACTACAGTATCGTGACCGATATGATTACCTCTGTTTAAGATTGCATGATTTCCAAGATGCACATTTGTGGTAATTATCGAAAAAGCTCCGATAAAAGAACCTTCTCCGATACTGAAATTTCCAAAATCAAAAACAATAGCAGCATTATGAATAAAGGTAAAAAATTCAGTTTCGGCAGGTAGCCTTTTAACCATCATTTCTCTATCTTTAGGATCTGCGACTGCTACCATCATCATCATTTCTTCTGGATTGAATTCTGAAATCGGCTTAGCTAGATCATTCGCATACTCATCATCTACATAGAACTGTAATTCTAGATTTTCTTTCTCAATGATGTCTTTCATCTGAAAAGAAACCTCTCTAGCATGGCCACCGAATCCATATATTGCCAGACTCTTACTCATCTTCTCTGTTTGCTTTTGTATAAATCTCAAATTTAGAGAGATCTGGATATGGAAGCTCTAGATCAGGATTGTGCTTCTTTGTTCCATCTGTGTTGTAGAATTGGTTAATCAAGAGGAGACCTCGAGCTGCTAGTTCAGGCATCATATAGAAATTCCAACCCAACATATCGAAGTGATCATCATGATAAGAAGTTTCCCTTCGACCTGAATAACGTGCTCTCTTGAACCACAGATATGCATCGTAGTTATCAGTTAGAATAGCTCCACCCTTTGACAACTTAAAATGTTTGTAGGGACCTGTAAAAGAAATACACATATGAGTTCCAGGTTTGTACATATCAGCAGTAAAAGCCAGAGCCGAATCCCAAACATTAGTAGGTTCAAGCTGATATGCACCTTTAATTTTTTTTCCTTTCACGGGAGTAAAGTTAACCTTTGCTCCTGCGTGAATAATTTCACAAGGAACTGATGGGTAAGTTCGGGAAGGGATTGTAATTTCTATTCCTTTTACTCCCTCGTACATAAGAGCAAGAAAAAGAGCATTAGACTGATTATCTACAGTTATTGCGAATTTTGCTCCTGTATACTCAGCAAGTTTTTGTTCAAAATCTTCAGTGATTTTGTAAATTCCGTTAGCCATTTTTTATAAAAAGTTTTTTAGTTGATAGATTACATCTTCGGGTTGAATAGATTTGCTACATTCAAATTGTCTCGTAGTTCCTTTCTGATCTGGACACCAATTCCAATCACCTGCATCTAATCTAAATCTATTGAAACATCCATTGCAGACATTTGGATTCCAAATTCTGAGAAGATTTTCATCTTCAAATTCAGTATGTGGTTTACTGAATCCAGAGATCATTACTACTTTAGTTCCTGATGCCCAGGCCAACCAACTTAAACCTGATCCAACTCCAATAAATGCATCTGCATGAGCCAGATAATTAATTCGATCGCTTAGAGGAAAATTACCAGATCTATCGATAATTCCTTCAGGCGCCGCATTGCCCATATAAGTTCCAGTTTCTTTGGAAATAAGGACTACTTCGTATCCTTCAGATTTCAAATAGTCTACTACAGTTTGCCATCCATGTGGATGATTCCAATATTTAGCTTGTGCGGTTGCATGGATTCCAATGCAAATATATTTTCCTTCAATTGGTCTTCCAGTTTGGGGCTTGACTAATCTTGGTTTGTACGTCTTTAAATCTAATCCTAAAATATCTGATGCAGCTTGTTGCATAGGAATATCTCTAAAATGGCACGGGTGCATTGAAGTATTATAAGTATCAGAATCTCTTTCATAGAACCATCCGATTTTATATCCTGCATAAATATTAGGTACTCCAACTCCTCTTTCTACAAACTGGATGCTAGGATATTCAGATCTGAAAAGATCATTTTTAAAAGTACTGACTATTAATTTGCAATTATGCTTCTTCTGGAATTCTTCTATTGGTGCAAACCAAGCGATAGTATCTCCTAAAGATTCAGATTCTAAAGAAATAAATACTCTCTTTTCATTTAGATCGAAATGATGTTCGAATATTACTTTGTCTTTACTTAAGTCAGTGACTTTTACCAACCAATCTACATAGTATTCTCTGCTACATCCTACCCAACAGTTATTTTCGATATTATGTGTATAAACAGCTTTGTTCTCTTTTTTATCGATAAATTCTACTCGATATTTTCCTTTCTTTACTCGAGTAGTTAGTTCTAACCAAGGGCCTTTAACAAAATGAAATGAAATAATCTCTGAATCTTCTATTAGGGATTCTGATTCAAATTCTTCAGATGTTTTTAGTCTTCCGGGATTATCTAGAGAAACTATCAACCGATTCTTTGTCTTCAGATCCTCTACTCTGATTTCTTCGGGTATGCTTGCTTCTCTTTCTAACTTAACAAATTTCTGAGTGCTAAAATCCAAGTCTAAATATTTGTCACCTTGTAAAATTCTAAAACTCGATTCAGATCCAGGCTTTCCGCTTAGATAAAGGAAAAGATCTCCAGATTGATTGATACAGGGAAGAACTATTGAACCTGACAAAGAAGTAACTTCAAAAGAAGAAAGAAGATCAAATTTACTATGACCTTGTACTTCAGATGTTTGCAAAATTGATCGAGTATAAGGTGAAGAATTTACCAGTTTTGTAATAACATTTTCTATAGAAGAGCTTTCTGGAGAATAATTTACATATTCTTCTGGTGTGTTAATCTTAAATAGAAGATTCATGAATTTTTGAACATCTACCGAAAAAAGACCGGTGTTTATGAGATTGTCTTTCCAATGAGTACCCACAAAAAAGTCACTACTCTCTTCGACTTGTTCTTCTAGAGTCTTTAGAGTCTTTTCATCAAAAAGAAGATAATCATAATTCACAAAATATATTCTCTCGAATCCTTCAACAAACGCAAATCTTAGTGCTCTTTTTAGAAGATCATAAACTGCATATCCATAGTCATTTCTTTGTGTATGAGTTAATTCGAAGGCCTCTCCTTTAAGCAAAAGCCGAGGAAAGGGTTTCCTATTACCCCACTCTTCAAGAGTAAAGACAGGATTCTCTTTAACTACCAGGGTATAATTTGAATCTACATTGGTAGGGATATGACTCATTACTAGAGTTTTATATCCTTGACGTTTGATCTCATGATTACATATTTTTAGATATGCTTCTCTCTCCTCGTTATCGGGGTGCGATAGAATAACTACAAGATCTTTAGTCCCGGACTTTCCAGTTGCGTCTTCTTGATTCATTAAGAGCTTCAAGTATTCGAAGCCGGTTTTTGCAACTCTTGACCATGAAAATTCTTCTCTGATACGAAGTACTTGTTCCATCGCTTCAGCTTTCTTTTCATTCCAATTCTCGTAAGTTTCTCTTAATGCTCTCTTTAGATCATCATAGTCTGGCTCACAATAGTCACCTGGTAAGTATCCTTGAAACCAAGACTTACCAGTACCTAGTTCAGCTTTACGCATTTCTGTGTAC
>B570J29032_109958352_pt1 | contig 12539 bp, 9 predicted proteins | sample LakMenEpi16Nov12_FD_29032 | JGI IMG/M metagenome (IMG submission 29032)
AAAATCCAAGACCCACGATTTACTTCAGTGGAGGTGGATGCCGGCGATCTGGCGGCTCTCGAGGGATTGATCCGAAAGGTCAATCCTGAGGTTGTAATCAACGCAGTGGACCCTCGCTTTGTCATGAACATCTTTAATGCAGCAAAAAATGCGGGCGTTAATTACATCGATATGGCTTTGTCACTTTCGATTGCACACCCAACAGATCCATTTAATAAAGTCGGCGTGAAATTAGGCGATGATCAATTTGCCCAACATGATGAATGGTTAAACCAAGGCAACTACGCACTTATCGGAATCGGAATCGAACCTGGTATGAGCGACATTTTTGCACGGTATGCCCAAGATTACTTATTCAGCGAAATTGATGCTGTGACAATTTTGGATGGATCAAGTCTTACTGTCGATGGGTATGACTTTGCTCCATCATTTTCAATTTGGACAACTATCGAAGAATGTCTCAATCCCCCACTAATGTGGAATGAAGGTTGGCATACCACTAAGCCATTTACTGGCGGTTTGACCTTTGATTTTCCCGAAGGTATCGGCCCGGTTGAATGTGTTGATGTTGAACACGAAGAAGTTGTTTTGATTCCACAAAAAGTTAAAGCAAAGAAGGTCAGCTTCAAATACGGCCTTGGCAATGACTTTATTGAGAAGTTAAAAACTATTCACGCACTTGGTCTTTCAAACAAAGAAAAAATTAACTATCGTGGAATGCAGATCGCACCTCGTGACTTCTTGGCTTCTTTATTACCTGATCCAGCAACAATTGGTCCTGTTATGCACGGCAAAACCTGTGCAGGTGCTCATGTTGCTGGTCTAAATAAAGAGGGCAAACCATATGCGTGCTACATCTATAACGTTGTTGACAATGAATGGTCGATGAAAAATTATGGCGATCAAGCAGTTGTGTGGCAGACAGCCATTAATCCAGTCATTGCAATGGAGTTGATTTCTAATGGCGCTTGGAAGCCTGCTGGGGTTGTTGGTCCAGAGTGGCTAGAACCAAAACCATTCTTAGACTTAATTGAGTCGTACGGCAGTAGCTGGCATATTCGGGATGAAGATCCCGCAGGAATCGTGGCATAAATGCAATCGTGGGCGCTCGTTACAGGTGCAACATCTGGAATCGGTGAAAGCTTTACTAGGTTGTTGGCGGAAAACAATTACAACATCGTGCTAGTTGCTCGCGATCTGCCGCGTTTGCAAGAGCGTGCTGAACAATTACAGGCTAAGTTCAAAATCCAAACCCACATTATTCAGGCAGATCTTGCGACAGCTTCTGGTTGCAGTGTGGTCGAGCAGTACATCGCAAACAATCAAGTTGATGTATTGATCAATAATGCGGGGTTTGGAATTAACAAGGCGTTTACTGTCTCGCAGCTAGATGCTGAACAACAGTTGCTTGACGTTTTAGTCGGGACCCCAATGCGCCTTATGCATGTGGCGCTTCCGCTGATGAAGCAGCGAAACAAGGGTGTTGTCATCAATGTTTCATCTGTTGCAAGTTTTATAGCCGGTGGCACGTACAGTGCATCAAAGTCATATCTAACTGTGTTGTCCGAATCACTTCATACTGAACTAACTGGTACTAATGTAAAGATCAGCGCCTTGTGTCCAGGATTTACTCGGACCGAGTTTCACCAGCGCGGTCGAATGTCCATGAAAGGTTTGCCGAGCTTCATGTGGCTTGATTCTGATGAATTAGTTGCAAAAGCATGGAGCGATGCGCTCAAGGGAGTGGCTATATCGATTCCGGGTTGGCAATACCAAGTATTGGTCTTTGTAATTAAAAGATTCCCACGTTCAATTGTCAGAAAAGTTGGCATGAGTGTGCGGAGAAAACAACGCAAGTAACGGTCATACCTTCTGATTCTCGGCGCGTTTTCAGTCTTCTTTAAGTAGCCAATCGATAGTATTGCCCCTATTACAACGAAGGGTTCATTCATGTTTCGTAAAATCGCATCATTATCAGTAGCACTCATCGTCGCAGGTGGCGTCATGGTCGCTGTTCCGGCACACGCTGCAACCAAGGTTTCAAATGGTGTTGCATGTACAAAATCCGGATCAACTACCAAGGTAAGCGGCGTGACATATAAGTGCGCGAAGAACCCACTTGTAACAACGAGTTCTAAATTAACCTGGCTAACAGTTGATTGCTTAACAACAGCAAATGCTGCTGTGAAAGCGCAAAAGGCTGCTGCAGCAACATCAGCACAATTCAAGGCGCAAATTCCTGTAATTGACCTTGGGATAACGACAGAAATTGCCAATCGTGCAGAGGTCCAAGTGAAATTAGATGCTGCAACTCTCAGACTTACCGGTGCCGAGGCAAAACTTGCGGCAGCAAAGACTGATGCAGACAAAAGAGTGCTAACAACTGCTGTTAATTCATGGAAATCGGCGACTCGAGCATATGCAAGCAAGATCCGTGGCATTGATCAGTTAATCAAGAAGCTAGAGGCATCAAAGCTTCTGGCAGTTAACAAGCCTAACGAGCTTGCTTCGAACGTTAACAGTGCTCGCGAAAATGCAAAGTTGATTTGTACAAAGGGTCTCTAATTCTTTAGATCTTTAGTTAAAACCCGCTACCTACCCGGTGGCGGGTTTTTTCTTACCTATGGATTCCCCTATTTCATTGTTGCTGTGATCTTCCTATTCTCACAACATGCGGGTAGTGAGATTTTCAGGATTCTGCCTGTTGGCTGTCTATCTATTCCTTCATCTGCTGTTCCCAACAGTATGGTCAGAATTATTTGCATTCAACATCATTCCAGCTGCGGCTATTGTCGCAATCTCGTGTGCACCACACATTAGCGACAGAGTTGCCAAGCCAAGTGTTGCTATCGCCGTCGGGTTTTGGGCAATTGGATCTGTTATTGCAAGCGTCGCAATCTTCTATTCATCGCAAACAGTTTCTAATACGGTCTCTGGCATTATGTATTTACTATTTTACCCACTTGCAATTGTTGGATTGCCACGCCTTCTTGCAGCAAACCGAAAACTAACAGTAATTGAGCTTGTAGATTCCTCAATATTTGGCTTAGGTCTAAGCACCCTATGTTCTGCTCTAGTTGCAAAACCAGTGCTTCCACATTTTGATGGCAACATTGGCGAAACCTTTTTTGCAATTATGTATCCCATTGCAGATCTGATTCTTGTGTGTGTCGTTATTGCAACTGTTTTTATGCAGTGTTATTCAAGACGCGGAGTGCTTCTAATGATGGGAGTAATACTATTTGCCCTGACTGATTTTCTCTTTTTGTGGCAAAATATTAATGGAAGTTATCTGATGGGCTCGATGCTAGACATTGGTTGGGTTGTCGCTCTTTTGTTGATTGCCGAAAGTTTTTGGCAGCCAGGAATAGATATAAATGCTCGCGAGGGAATCAATCCGGTTTTGGTATCAGTATCAGTATCACTGAGTGCAACCGTGTTGGCTTTAATTGCTATTCGACCTGATTATTTCCCTAGGTTTATTTTGATTCCAGCAATAGCAACGTTGGCTCTTGCATTTGCGCGTATGGCACTTGCATTGACCCAAGCTAAAAATATCGGCCAGGAAAGATTGTTGGCCAGAACAGATGAGTTAACGGGGCTTCCAAATCGGCGGCGTTTGGTGAGTGAGATCGATAGCTTTATTCAGAAAGAAGGAGCGTTGTTGCTTCTTGATTTAGATGGATTTAAACCAATCAATGACATCCATGGTCATGAAACAGGAGACAAGGTGTTGCAACAGGTTGCACTTCGTTTTGAGCGAGCTTTACCCCATGGTGCTTTATTGGCACGACTTGGCGGAGATGAGTTTGGGGTTTTATATGAAGGTGGTCATGAAAGCGCCATAGAAGTTGCTTTAGCATTACGCGCAACTTTGTCTTATCCATTTCATATCAATAACCAAGAGATACAACTTGGGGTCAGTATTGGTGTTGCTAAGAACACCGGAGAAAAGGATTTGTTAGTACGTGCAGATAATGCGATGTATAAGGCTAAGCGCGAGGGTCTAGGGGTTTGTCGGCTTTAATTTCTTGTAAGCGAGCAAGGGATTCAAGGCGCTCAGTGGCATGATCGACAACTCTTTCTGGATATCCCTTGCTGTAACCATCAAGGAATAACCACGGTTCATGAATTTCGGATGCAGAAAGGTGTGCCAGCTCGGGTACGTACTTTCGAATGTAATCCCCATTTTCGTCAAAACGTTTTCCTTGTTCGATGGGATTAAATATTCGGTAGTACGGGGATGCATCGGTGCCACATCCTGCAGTCCATTGCCAGCCATGGGCATTTGATGCAATGTCATAATCAACTAAATGCTGGGCAAAGAATCGTTCTCCAATTTGCCATTCCAGGTGTAAATCTTTCACTAAAAATGAGGCCACAACCATGCGGGTGCGGTTATGCATCCATCCTTCAGTTGCTAACTGGCGCATCGCAGCATCGACAAATGGATACCCTGTTTTACCTTCGCACCAAGCCTTGAACTGCTTACCAGGCTTGTCGTATCGCATCTCTGCAAATTTAGGTGCGTAGTACTCAAGATCTGTCATTGGGTTGTTAAAGAGGACATCTGCGTAAAACTCGCGCCATGCAATCTCTTTTCGGAAAGTGTCGTGAGCTTTACTTTCTCCAAGATTTTCAAGCAAGGTGCGGGGGTGAATTTCGCCAAACTTTAAATATGTGCTCATCTTTGATGTTCCATCAATTGAGGCGAGATTGCGATTTTCGTCGTAACTATCTAATCCAGATTTAGTAAATGTCTTGAAACGTGCAAGTGCGGCATTTTCTCCCGCTGCAATTACTTCCACCCCTGCCGGAACTGGAAAATCTGGAAAAGCCCGATACTTATCGGTTGGTTGAACGATTTCAAACTTTTTAGGTGTAACTGCAGGGGCTCTATAACCATGAGTCCGCCAACCACGATAAAAAGGTGTGTATACCTTGTAAGGAGTCCCATCACTTGGCTTTAGAACACGGCCCGGAGTAACAGCGTATGGACTTCCGGTACGGACTAACTTAATGCCTGACGCTTCAACGCGTGCATCGCGTTCTGCCCCATAACGCTCATATTCTGCGGATACATGAACCTCTTCCACGCCATATTGATCAATAAGTTCCTTAAGAATCGTAACCTGATCACCTTCAATTATGTGCAATCTATTTCCAAGTGATTCATCTAAGGCTCTTAGTGATTGACCCATATATGCCAGCAATTTTTCGCCAGCATCATTTATTTGTGACTTGTCTAGAATAAAAAGTGGAATGACTTGATCAGCAGAGTCGATCGCGGCAAATAGTGCTGGATGATCGTTTATTCGAAGGTCGCGACGAAACCAGATGATTGATGTTTTCGTCAGAGACATGGGATAATTCAATCATGATGCAAGAAATTAAGCGTTTTCAAGTTCGTGGGGTTCCGGGCGAAGTTGTACGGATGAAGTTTGGTGCCCGAACTGTTGATTATTGGAAGCCCCAAAAAGGCTCAGATAAGTTGCTTATTGCCCATGATGGACAAAATGTTTTTGACGGCAAATCCTCTACCCACCGTGGCCAGACGTGGGAAATGGCTCAATCAGCTATTCGCGTTAGCCGCGAACTAGGTATCTCAACCCCATCAATAATTGGGGTTTGGCATAGCTCGACTAAGGAAAACCCGTGGGGGCGTGGAAAAGATTTAGTGCCAGAAAAATACTTTCGCGAAGGTCTAGAAGTGCACAATGATTTTGCAAAAGTCTTAGAAGATAAGTCACTTTTACAGAGCGATAGCTATTTCAGGGAAATCTTCGAAACAATTCTTCCGGCACTAGAACCTGATATTGATCCACAGCAGACTGCCATGATTGGTTCTTCCATGGGAGCACTAGCAACTTTGTATGCCATGGCACAAATGCCGCAGCGATTTACAACAGCGCTAGCCCTTTCCCCTCACTGGCCATTTGGTGGCAATCCACTGGTGGAAAAAACAATTAACTCATTGCCTCAACCAGGTACGCATAAGGTATGGATGAGTCACGGAACGAAGGGTTTAGATTCCGAGTATGCACCTTTCCAAGTACATGCCGATACATTAATGACGAAGCGTGGTTATCGATCTAATGATTTTGCTTCTCGTGTATACCCACGTAGCGGTCACAACGAAAGATCGTGGGCTAAGTACTTGGATCAGCCACTTAGCTTTTGGCTAGATTCTAAAACCCATACACCTTGAGCAGGTTGATTTGAATTTATCGAAATTGTTGCTCCGTTAGCAGAAACTCCATACAAACCAGCCTTAACTACATAGCCAAGTTTGCTTAAATCAATTGTTGTTTTTACAGCTTTTCTAGAGACAAAAACAAGAATTGTTTCTTTCTTTGATTCACGCAAGAAAGCTAGGCAGTCATCTTGGACTAAAACCCAGCGTAATCCACCATTAATGAAGGCATCATGCTTCTTTCGTATTGAGATTAATCTTTTTACTTCATTGAGAAATTCGGTATCCCAGGCGCTTTGATTGTCCCAATTGAAAGTTCTACGGGAATCTTCACCTGATGATCCCTCTAATCCGATTTCATCGCCTGCAAATATTGACGGTACACCTGGGTATGTCAACAGTAATGTCATCGCAGTTAGATGCAATTTCTTATCCCCAAGCACAACAGTTCTCATTCGAGCTGTGTCATGAGAGTCCAACAAGACCATGCTGGCTACTAGTGATCTCCAGGGTATCGAGCCATTAAATGAACCCATGCTGGCAACTAATTGTTGTCCGTTGATCTTCGGCATAGAAAATGGCAGACCTTGGAAGCCGCCACCTATTGTCGTATTGAGATTTATCCAGTTCCACACAGGTCGCATGAAACCTTGATAATTCATTGCACCGTGCCAACCAAATCCATTGAGATCGCTTGCAATAAAATCTCCGTTTTCAGCAACAAGCCATGCATCAGGTTTTACATCATCCATAGCTTTTCGAATCCCATGCATTACTTCATCATGCATGTCATCAGCGCCTAAGCGACCTGTCATATTGCCAACATCAATCCGCCACCCTGCCATTCCATACTTAGGCGACAACCATTGCTTAACAATTGATTTCTTTCCTTCATACATTTCTTTACGCAAAGCTTTTGAATGAAAATTCAGTTTTGGCAGCGAGGCTAGACCCCACCAACCGACATATCCATGCTTTACCGATTTATCCCAATAAAAATAGCCGCGCTCTTTCGACTTTTTGTCGCGCTGTGCCTTAGCAAGCCATGGGTGGCCCGCTCCGCAATGATTAGAAGTTAGATCCCCCAGTAGCCGGATCTTTCTCTTATTCGCCGCTGAAACCAGCCTAAACATTGCTTTATCGCCGCCCAAAACGGGATCTACCTCGGTAAAACTACTGGCGTCATATCGATGATTGGATCTGGCCGGGAAAAATGGCGTGAAGTAAATGCCATTGACGCCGAGCTCTGTTACATAATCTAAATGCTCTTCTACTCCAGTTAAATCGCCACCATATAGCTCGGTACCTGTTGCTCTGCTACCAATTGTAGGAAGTTCATTCCAACCGCGCGGTATTGCCCAATCAGGAATTGAGCGCTTTGTCGAAGATTTAGCGAATCTATCCGGAAATATTTGATAGAAAACTGATGATCGGATCCATGCCGGATACGCGGGTATTGCAACGATTTGAAAATCATTATTGGTATGTACATCATGATCATAAAAACCAGCTGCATTTAACCATTCATACTTATTGACATCAACAAAAACGAATCTATATTGGGTAGAAAGATTTTCGATCGCAACCTTTACTGACCACCAATTTTCGGTTTCACCATTCTTTTCAAGATTTAACTCAAAACTGCGTGGTTCTCCGTCGTGATACAGACGGACAAATGCTTTAGCAAAGATATAAGTCTTTGGTACACGCACACGAAGGACGACTTTATCTCCAACTTTTGGAGCAGAATTACTTACATATAGTTCGCTACCATCATGGTGCGGAAATAGTGAGTTTGGTGATTGGGAAAACAAAGCTTTCTCCTTTCGAATTGCGCGCGGTTGCTTTCAATTCAAGTTTCTTCTTTGGGAAATCTAGCGGGTCGATGAATATTGAATACGGAGCGCCAGTATCTATACCTTGTGAAATCCACTTGGTGCTTCCTGCATTTCTGGCGAAAAACTCAACAGACAAAAAGTCCTTTGAACTAATTCCAGCTTTGACCTTGTAAAAACCCGTTAAGTCATCCGGGGAGGTGCTTAACTTTGAATGTTTAGTAGCAAATTGGTTAATAGTGTTGCTGGCCTTTAAAACGATCGTAGATAGCGCAGGAACGGTGAAACTGACCTTATTTAGATTAGTTGTTACCTGAGTAGAACCAAGGATTTGAATCCATTCCCCACCCGAAGTAGCGGTAGTTACTTCCACAACCTCATCAGTATCGGAGTTATTAAAGGCAACTAAGTACTCTCTGTTGTCTGCAACATCTTTCTTTGAAATTACATACAAGGCGTACTTTGAGTAGCGCTCGAGCATTGGACCATTTGCTAGGGCGGGATTACTCTTACGAATCTCAGCCAACTTGATCAAATAATTGGCAACTGGACTCTGACTGGTGATCGAAAAGGAGTCACCATTTCCAATCGGTGAGCCACCAACTCGAACTTCGTTTTTCCATAGTTCGATATCCGTTGGGAACATATCCTGTCGTGCAAATTGATCTTTACCAGAATTTGAGCCAGTCATTCCAACTTCGTCGCCGTAATACACGACAGGTATGCCACGTGAGAAGTACATCAAAGCGTTAGCTAAATTGGTTCTTGGTAGCAACTGATCTGCAGGTTGAATACGTTTGCTGGCAATTGTGTAGCCAACTCGACCAACATCGTGATTACCTAAAAATGTTACAAGGTTACTAGCTGAAGATTGTGCACTTGTGTAATAGTCATCATTTTCAAAGAGCGCAGACAGCACCGGCGCATTGGAATATCCCGAGGCAAATTCGGTGGCTTTGGCTTGGAATGGGAAATCTAAAACTGTTTCGATTTTGTTTTGTCGCACATAGGTCATGAGATTCAATGTGCTGTAGTCAAAAACTTCGCCAAAAATTGTAAAATCCTTAATGTCAGATTTTTTAGCCGTAGCCTTTATCAACGGAGACCAATTCTTAAAGAAATTATCATCAACGTGACGCGCAGTATCGACTCTAAAACCTGCTATCCCATACTTGGAAATCCACTTTCCATAGACATCAGCCCAACCCTTGTAAACGACAGGTTTTTCGGTTGCAAGATCATCGAGGCCATAGAAATCACCCAGCTTGGTGCAATTTCCAGCTCCCCAGCATCTGCCCACATCTCCAACATTGTGATAATTCCTAATGTCATTGAGCCAAGCTGGATTCTTCAAATTCTTAGATTCAGCTGGAAGGTAGGCTTCATTTCCAAGATACTTAATAACATCGCCGGTGTGGTTAGTTACGACATCTAAAATTATTTTTAGTCCTAATTTTTTTGCACAATTAGAAAAGTCGAGCATGTCAGCATTCGTTCCCAAATGCGGATCCACATTGAGAAAATCGGTACCCCAATATCCGTGATAACCAGAACCAGCGCCAATTGCTTCTTGCTGTGTCACTACGGGGGTCAGCCAGACCGCAGTAAAGCCCAATGACTTAATTCTGGCTAAACCATCATCACCCGGTTCGCATGTCCCAGTTAAACCTTTTAAATCACCACCGTGGTAAAACGCCGTAAGTGATGTGTTAAAACCACCATTATCGTTGTTCTTCTTATCTCCATCTTTATATCTATCTGGCATAACAAAATAGATCAGGTCTTGCGAAAGCCCAACCTTCGGTGAATTAAAATTCGCACCAAATGAGATCGCTGATAGAGAAAGGAAAGCCGAAACAAATAGTGCAAGTATGATCTTGCGTTTCACAGTTATCCCTTAACAGATCCGGCGGTAAGCCCATTCACAATGTATTTTTGTAGTGATAAGAAGATGATGACGATCGGAATAGAAGCAAGAATTGAGCCGGCGGCAAAAGCACCCCAGTTGCTTGCATACTGACCGCCGATAAATTGCTGTAGACCAACAGCAACTGTTCGCCCGCTCATTTCTACCAAGAATAAACGCGCAACAATAAATTCATTGAATGTGCCAATAAAACTTAGTAAACAAACAACTGCTAATACAGGCGTAGCTAGTGGAATAAAGATCAACCAGTAAGTCTGCATTGGGCTAGCGCCGTCGATCTTTGCCGCCTCATCTAGTTCGGCAGGGATTGAGTCCACAAAACCCTTGAGCAGCCAGATATTGACGCCCATGGATCCGCCTAAATAGACAAGAATCAAGCCTGCTTGAGTACCTAGACCAATACCAGGTGCGAATGAGTACACACGTTCCATGATTACGTATACCGCTGAAAGTGCCAAAATAGATGGGAACATCTGAACGAGAAGCAGTAATTGAATACCGAATTTCTTGCCCTTGAACTTCAACCGGCTAAATGCGAAAGCTGAAGCAGCACCAATTACTACCGAGCTGATTGCTACTGCAGAGGCAATAATCAAAGAGTTCTTTACCCACGCCAAAAATGGAATCTTAGGTGAAGAAAAGAGCATTTTATAGTTTTCAAAAGATATCTCGCGTGGCACGAAAGAAGTCAGGTTAAGACTTCCGGTTGGGTTAAAAGAGGACAGCACCACTAGGTACAACGGAAACAGAGCAAATACGCACATGATTATTGCGAATGTGTGGCGCCATAGATTTTCTCGAAGCCATTTTGTCATCCGAAGGTCTCCATTACTTTTGATTTACGCAAGCCATAGAAGGAAATTGAAGCCACCAGGAAGAAAATCAATACTGAAATTGCACTAGCAAGTCCAAAGTCAAGGACATTTCGACCAAACGCAATCTGGTAGGTATAGCTGATCAAGATATCTGTGGCACCTGCAATCTCACCATCTAAGGTGTTTCGCGGACCACCACCGGTTAAGAGATAAATCAAATTGAAGTTATTAAAATTAAAGGCAAAAGATGCAATAAGAAGTGGTGACAGAATCTGTAACAACAATGGAAGGGTAATGTTTCTAAAGACTTGTCGTGGATTTGCACCATCGATGGCTGCAGCCTCCTGCAGCTCTGATGGAATCGCTTGTAAAGAACCTGAGCAGATTAAGTAGAAGTACGGGAAACCTAACCAAAGATTTACCAGCAGAACCGCAGCGCGGGCAAAGTTGGGACTAGAGAACCAGGCGATATCAGTGTTTAAGAGATTGTTGATTGCACCGAATTCGGTGTTAAACATTCCTCCCCAAATCAAAATACTCATGATGCTTGGCATTGCATATGGCAAAATCAAAATAGAGCGATAAATACGGCGTCCTCGCATCTTTCGATTAAGCGCTAGTGCTAGCAAGAGGCCGAAGGCGAAGGTGCTTAAAACTGTTAGCGAAGCGAAAATAACAGTCCAAATGAAGACTTTGATCAACGGAGTTCGCACGCGAGAGTCAGTTACTAACTTTGTATAGTTTTCAAACCATACAGGAGCTCGCCATCCTGGCGTCAGCATTTCCTGCGGTGATCCTTCAAGAACGAAGTTACCTCTGTTGTTATCAACATAGATTTCTCCGGTTTGCAGATTCTTCATCGTGTCAGATTTGGCATCGTAAGCCAAAGATTGTCTAAATACTGCGCCCACTCCTTGACCTTCGATAACAATGTAATAGCCATCTAAGTATGTGTATCTAATTTTGGTGTAGGCATCACTGGTTGCTAATTCATCAGCTGAAAGCTCGGTAAAGCCAGGCGCTGTAGTTGCAACACCATATTCATTAATGGTTAGTTCACTCGCGTTTAAAGTAGTGAGTTCATCTGCAGTTGAAACATAGAATTTTTGATTAGCAATATCAGAAACCAAAATGGCTTCCTTGCCATTTGAGGCTTTTCCTGAAACAAGATCAAAAGTCGTTTGATTAGCATCCGGTTCAACACCACGGATTAGTACCTGCTCGATTGCAGCATCTTTAGAAATATAGTTACCGGTTTGATAATTGTAGGTAGACATCAAAACTGTAAAAAGAATTGGCGCAATTACGAAGGCAATAAAGAACAAAATGCCCGGAACGAAAAATTTAAGAGGGATTGAAATTTTTGTGAAGTAGGTAAAGTTAAGTGCCACGATCGCAACGACTAGAAATACGCCGATTGCGATTTCACCTGAAGCAACTGCGCTCTGAGCCAATAAGCTCAATATTGCTGTTACGAATGCAAGGATGATTATCTTGAGGATTAATGCAAATTTACCTCGAAAAATAGCGCTCACTTTTTACCGCTTCCTTATTTCTTAATTCTGCAGATTGTGAAAGTAGTAGCGTGGGCGGGATTTGATCCCGCCCACGCTATTGAACTTTTAGACTGTGAAAGTTTTAACTTCTAACTTTCATTCCCTAAGAAAAATCTCTTAGAGATCAGCCTTTCCTGCTGCGACGTTAGCCTTCCAAATTGCAGCAAGCTTCTTAGCTTCTACAAGTGGATTCTTTCCGTCTACCAAGACTGC
>B570J29032_109958350_pt1 | contig 12537 bp, 18 predicted proteins | sample LakMenEpi16Nov12_FD_29032 | JGI IMG/M metagenome (IMG submission 29032)
AGAATATCCCTTCGCATAAAAAACCCATTCTCTAAAGCTTTGCTTTTCTATCTGGAAAGGATTTTCCCAGTCTTTTAATTGCCCACCCCCGAGCTGATAAGCTTCTAGAGGAATGCTTCGGCAAAGTTCTAGAATCTTTGGATTTTCTAATATTGCTTCTCGAGCATTTTGAAATGGGTTCTGATCAGCTTTGTAAAGAATAGTAGATCTGAGATAGTTTCCTATTCCGTTGAACCAAGCCTGATTCATCAAAACGCTTCCAATATTTCCATTAAAGCTTCGGTGCTCAATACGACTATAGATATTGTTAGCAAACTGGTTGTACTCGTTAGTTGGATCTGGACCTCTTCCCATATTCCAATCAGACCATTTCCATTTTGCAAATCTACGAACATCTACAAGACAAAGAGTAGTTCCATCAATACTGTCGAACATTAAGTGGGCGTGTTTTACTTCGGCTGAAGTGGGATGAATTTCCCAGTGGCCTGACATTCCCATACTACAAGAAAGCGGAGTTTTTTCTCCACTTCTTGAAATTAGATCCAACTTTAGTTCCTTTCCTCTTGACTTTGCTTCGATTCTAAAGTTATCATTGTAAGGATTTTTCAGAGGAGTCTTTACCTTTGAAACGGTAGACTTTCTGATATTCCTAAAAACCTTTCCGCCAGCGTGTTCGTTAATGAACTCCGACATAATGCGTATTTCAGCTAGTTCCGGCATGTTAGTTTATTTTATTTATCAGATCTTCGTAAGTAATGATTTCTACTCCAACTTTTTCCGCTGCTTTCATTTTAGAGCTTGAGCTTGTGTAAGAATCGGTTACGAGATATTTGCATTCTTGATTAAGTTTGTGATGTTCATACCCTCTATCAGATAGAAACTTGATGAATTCTGCCTTGGTTTTAAATCCAGAGGCCCCTGGAGAACCTGTCATTTCGAAATATATGATACCATTATCCTTAGCTTTAGGTGTATCGTATGTTACCGAAATACCTGAGCGATTAAGGATATTGATAAAATCCATAAGAAATTTTCTCCTATCTGAATCTTCTTGTGTAATTGAACTTACCACTTCTCTGTTTAGTCCCTTGAAGTCATGATCAATTCCTGAAAGAAATTTTCCAAGCTCTTGAGCCGTAGACCATCCTAGATTTTCAAATTGGCAGGCCATGAGAGCTTGTGCAATTGTTACACTTTTAACTCCTTTGACATTTTCCATAATGATTTCCAAAGATCTACCCTCTTTAAAGAGGCCAGTTTTGATCAAGTTTTCTTCATTAAATTTTTCAAAATCGAAAATATCTAGAATGCTTTTGAATCCGGCTTCATAAATCTTTCTAATTGTAGACCCTCCTACATTTTCAATTTTGAAAGTTCTGATACCCCCTTCAAGTTTTGATACTACTCGACTAAAGCATTCTTGATTATCACACCAGATGTGAATTCCATCAATTCGAGTTTGGGTATTACAAGAAGGGCAATGTGAAGGTGGGGGAGTAGGTGTGCTGGAAGGTTCTACTACTCGATAAACCTGTGGAATAATATCTCCGGCTTTGGCGATTAAAACTTTTGCTCCAGGGAAAGTTTTCATTTCTTTTACTTTACCCCAGTTAAAAAGAGAAGCTCTAGAAACTGTGCTACCATCTAGATCAATAGGTTCCATTACTGCAGTAGGAACGATTTCTCCAGAAGTTCCAGTCTTCCAAGAAATATCTACGATAGTAGTGATAGCTTCTTTAGGAGGAAACTTGATAGCGATTGCCCATTTAGGATGGTGATCAGTATATCCAATATCTTTTCTATCGGATTCCTGCATTTTTAAAACCATCCCATCTAATTGGTATGGAGAAATGTTTTCTCTGTAATTCAAAAATTCAAAATAAGTTTCTTTGAATTCTTTTGCAGTTTTGATTGTTTTGCGATAAGGAGTTTCAAATCCCATATCACTTAAGATATTAGTAGAATCTTCCGGATATTCGCAAAGATTAGAATGAAAACCCTTTAACTCAAAGGCTACAAATTTAAAGTCTTTAACGGTATTAGGATCTGTTTCATCTCTTCCTAAAACTCCAGCTACGAAATTTCTTGGATTCTTAAAGTCTGAATACTTTTTGTTGAATACTGAAACCGGGAGAACTATTTCTCCGCGTATTTCCGCTAAGTTGTAAGGAGTAGTTACAATCGAAGGAACGATATGTTTGAGCTTTTCTGTAATATCAAAACCTTTCAATCCGTTTCCTCTACTGAGAGCAAGTTTTAATTTACCCTCTTCATAAATGAGATTTACTGCGTTTCCATCTAGCTTAGGAGTAATTTCAAATTTGTCTGAATCACTCATCCATTTTGAAATTTCTGAAAGTGGCAGATTTTCATTATCATAAACACTAACCTTTCCAAGTGAAAGCATTGGAGTGATATGATCAAATTTTCCGGCCTTAGTAACTCCTACGGTTTGAATAATTGAAGAGTTTGATGATTTCAATTCTGATTCCAAAGTGTCAAATTCAAAATCTGACATAATTGGCTCTCCTACATAGTAAGCTTCTTTTGCTCGAAGGTAAAGAGATTCTTTTTCTTGAATATTCATTGTGGTTGTTTTATAATGTAAATATAATACAAAAACACGAAAACGAAAAACTTTTTGAAAACTATTTCCAAAAAATCTGAATAAGAAGAATACCAGCAGCTAAAGATAAACAAACTGCAGTTTTTGCATTCACCGGCTCTTTCATTAGAACCCATGACATAATAGTAAAGACTATGATTCCGACTCCGAATCCTATCAAGCGACCTGGCCAGATTTGACCTTCAAACGCTATTGCACAGTATTTAGTGAAATTAATGAGTAAGTATGAAATGGGAAGACCTATCAGAGTAACCAGAAGAGTGTTTTTCTTCATCCACTCTGAAATGAACTGTCCCTGCAACTGAAGAAAAGAAATAATCTGAACTACCGTTACTATAAAAAGACTAATTAGGAGATATCTTACGTTCATCTAATCTTGCTGCTATACTTCTTGCATATTGATTTGTACAAGGCTTTCCTGTGTTATATGCGCCTAGTGCCAACTCCCAAGTTCCATATTTCTTTTTCAGATAAGAAATTATCCGCATAGAAAGTTCTACATTTAGATCTAAATTTTCCAAGAGATCTTTTGAAGTTACTCTTTCATCTGCAAAATGGTTTGCAGTAGGAACTTGTATCTGCATAGCACCATAAGCATTAGCAGAAGAAGTGAGTTTTGGGTTGTAACTCCAATGGAAAGGTCCTTGATATCCAGTTTCTTCATGAGCAATTCCGTAAGCTATCTGAAAGGGAACTCCGTACTTTTCAGAATGTTTTTCTAAATAGTAATAGAGTTTGAGAGAAGGAGCTTTTGCTGTGTTGATATTATTTCTCTCGGGTTCCAAGATGATCTGCTTCTCTAGAAACCAAACGGATCCTATTATCGCTAAACACAGAAGCGATATGTAATTTTTGAAACTCATTTTGTTTGATAATAGAGACGACTTGCATAAATATCAAAAACCATTTTTCCTACAGAATCTGAATAGATCGTATAGTCCCCTGTTACTCGATCTAGAATTAGTAGTTCTCCAGATTCATTAACCGCAGCACTTGTATTTTTGACAGTTTTAATGTTGTTAAATTCTGAAGTTTTTAGGTGACTCTTCATCTCGTGAGAGTAGTAACCTATGATAAATCCTGCTAGAATAAAGATAGCTACATAAGTCATGTTGCTGATCTTCTTAGCAATTGTTTTGGCCTGGTTAATCAAATTTTCTTTGTTCATATACTATTATAATTAAAATGTTTGAAAGGAGAAAGTTTTTAAAAATCGATATAGTTTTCTAAGAGTGAATCTTCTTCAATTAGATATTTGAGCAATGCCTGTTCTTTAGCCTTTGCTTCTATTTCAATATCCAGAGAAAGTCCGTAAGTTTTAATTTTTTCATATAAGAAATCTGCGTGTGCCTGAGCCTTTTGATCAGGAGATTCCATTGTTTTTCTGCTGCTTGAATAGTGAGTTAATTGTCTGACTTCATTCCAAGTAGAAGCTGCTAGATTTAGAGCCTCTTCTTCAGTAAGACCCCCGGAACAAAAACGATGGTGATGATAATCAAACGTAATAGGTATTCCAATTCTCGAATAAACTCCTTCGTACAAATCTTTAACTGAGAACATTGAAGCTTTATCATCATTTTCTACAATTAATCTTTTCTTTGCGCTTTCAGAAAGCCTTTTAAAATTTTCACAGAATCTAATCATACTAGATTCTTTATCTCCATACGCTCCACCTAAGTGTATGTTGATTGGATATTCGGTGCTCTGTGGGAGACCCATCAGATCCATTATTTCTGCATGTTGATTTAGATCTTTGATTGTTTTCTTAACTACAGGTTCATTGGGAGATACGAGTACATTGAAAGGTCCTGGGTGAAAAGTGAGCCTTTGCTTCTTTTCGAGAGCAATCCTGCCAACACCCAAAAGAAGAATTTGAATTTTTCTAAATTGCGGAAGTTCAGAAATTTCATATTCTGACATCCATGGGAATATTGAAGAAGACATTCTATAGAGAGATATCCCACTATCAGAATTCCATCTAATAATCTCTCCAATATTTTTTATGTTTAGTAGAGCAAGTTCACCGGCCCCTACTGCTCCTACTTTATCAAAGGTTCTTTTAATCATACCTCGATTGGTGGTGACTCCCTTTCCTGAAAGTTCTAAATTAATACATGCATACCCTAATTTTCTCATTCTTTTATTTGGTTATAAAGCTGTTGCTTATAAGCAGCTTTTAGTTTCATTTCTCTAGACTTTACAGATTTTTTGGTGAATTTCTTTCGTTCCTTTAACTCTTCTGTAATGAACTTGCTCTTTTCTTTAAAAATTTTTAGAGCAGCGTTTAGCTTCATTCCATTTCTAAGATCTATTTTAATTCTTGCTGCGCTCATTTTTGTCTAACTTCTTCTTTATTTTTTTCAAGTCGTAGCATTTTTCATATTCCTCTAGATCTTCGAAGTATTTAATCAAAATGTCAACTGCATTTATTTGAACTTCTCTGTCAAACAAAGCAGATTTTAACATTTCTGGATTTTGCACCATGTTGACATAACATGTCCTCATGAAATTGTCCCTGTTCGGGCCTGCTAGCTCTTCTAAAAGATCTTTCGGGTTGAAAGACATTATTCCTTTTTCTTTTATTTATCTCTCTCATCAAGTCTTTATGTGAGTGTAAATATGTGGTTGTTAATGTAAATATAATACTTTTTTTCGAAAACAAAAAACTTTTCGAAAACTAAATTATTAGGTAAGTCCGGCCTGCATTTTTTCGAAAAAATCTCTTTCTATTGAGCTTAGAGAAGTAGGAATTTCAACTCGTATCTTAATGTACAAATCCCCTCTTAGGCCTACCCTGGTCATCATTCCCTTACCCTGAACTCTTAGCGTGGTATCTGGTTGAGTTCCAGGCTTAATCTTTATTTTTATTTTTTCCTCGAGCACCTGAACATATTCACTACCACCAATTGCTGCAGTAGGAAGACTTATTTTCATAGTAGTATGAAAATCAACACCTCTAACTTCAAACTGATGATGTCTGAGATAAGATATTTTAACAATTAAGTCTCCATTTAACTCAGGCGTACTGCCTTTCTGACCTCTTCCCGTTACGCGATGAGTTGAACCATTTGATAACCCCGGAGCTACCTCAAATTCTATTTTGCCCATTCCGACATAAATATCTTTTCTGGCTCCAAAAAAAGCTTCCTCTACCGTAACATAAAGGTCTGTTCTAATATCTGACCCCTTTCTTCCCGTGAATTGTTGACCATATCTAGAATCAAACCACGCGCCAAAATCAATATCCCAAGTTTTAAAATCAAATGCTTCATATGGGTTTCTACTCTGATCGTAAAAACGTCTCTTTTCAGTATCACCTAAAATTTCATACGCAGAAGCTACTTCTTTAAACTTCTCTTCTGCACCTTCATCTTTATTTCTGTCTGGGTGATATTTCACAGCCAGAGATCGATATGCCTTTTTAATCTCTTCTTGAGATGCGTCGCTCGAAACGCCTAAAACCGAGTATAAATCTTCACTCTTCATCTAAAAACAATTCATATCCTTCGTCTTCCATGTGTGATCTGAGATGTGTTGGAAGATCTTTTCTTGTAACCCAGACTCCCTTTGTTTCTGCATTTTTACTTTGTCTTCTTTCAAGATTACAGAACCAATACTCTTCTTCGGGATCGTCTTCGGGCTCCCACCAAAAAACCCAAAGAGCTCTACCCTTGGGTTTTTTCATATAGCCTCTTCTCTCGTGAGTGAAACTATTCATCCATTCTCCGAGAGATCCTTCATGTTTAATCACTCCTTTTTCTTTCTTTTTTCAAAAATACGTTCAGCAGCTGCTTCCGTAAATTTAGATTTCAATCTATCTTTTTTCTCTTGCAGATTCTTTTCTTGATTTGAATCAATAATTTTTTCTAAAGAATCTGCAATTCTTTTCATCTGATAGATGAGAGCAGGAAAATCCTTTTCGTAGAACTTTCTGCCTCTTTCTGTTTTAAAAAATTCTTCTGGCATATTTTTTATATTAGCTATTTAGAAATGGTTTAGATATCGACTATTTAGAAATGCTTTAGATATATAATTTATGGAAACTCCTAAAGAGAAACTCGAAGATCAAGAAACTCTAGATAAAATTAGAAACTTTCAAGGATCTTTCGCAGAGTTTAAAGACATGATGGATAGAAAAGCTGGAAAAAATACAAATGCTTACGATTCACCTGTCTATCAAGGATACGGAGTTGTAAATATACCCCAAAGAAATATGGTAAAAGATTTTAGTACATTCATCAAAGAAGAATATGTAGCCTACGGGTTTACAGGTCCCAAGATGGGAGCTGCTTCTTATGGAGTTAGTTTTTCAAATCCCTATCAAGGCTATAGCGGATACGATATGACTCCTGTTGCAACTGTTTTAGATGATGCAACTCAAAAAGCTATCAAGGAAGCACAACTATACGGTGATAATGATAACGAAAGTCATACCTGCGAAGGATATCTAAAAGAATACAAGAATTTAGTTAATTCTAAATTGGCTGACGCTTTTAGAGCTCATGGTGTTGATTCTTCATTAGCCGATTTAGACAATATGAATCAATAATGGCTTACGCTAACGAAAACGAAATTAAAGGTGCCGGTGATCTTGTAGCTAAGGTTACAGAAATTACGGGCATTGATAAAGCAGTTAAGAAAGCGTCTAAGCTACTAAACAAAGATTGTGGATGCAATCAAAGAAGAGAAATTTTAAACAGACTTATACCCCTTAAAAAATGAATGAAGAAACAATCGAATCTACCTTTGAATTTTCAAAGAGACCAGAAACTTTATCTTCGATAAGAAGAGCAGCAATCGTTGATATTATCCATGAGAATCTTTCTCTAGATGATGAACAGATCTTAAATATGATCAGAGGCTATTTTATCGAAAAAAACAATCCATATAGAAGTGTATGCATGGAAAATGGAAGATTTGTAGTTCACCTTTCAGGAACTTCATATTATTTCGGAAAGAAATGAAAATATCAAAAGACATAATTAAAAAATATTCTAATGACATGGAATTGGGATCTTATGTAAGATCTGTCTATTCTAACGAAAAAATAGTTAAAGAAAATTCTAACAACTTCGTGTTAGGAGCGCTAGTCAGAAAGCTAGCATACGAAAAAAAAAAAATCTTATGAAAAAAGTACTTAAATTTTTAAAAACAGCTTTCACATTATCTAAGAACTGGATTGTTTCTAATGGTGTTGAAGGCGTAGCAGGTCTCGGTGCCGGATTATTGCTTTGGGCTTTTGGCTACAAAATCTATGCAGGTTTTGCGTTCGGAGTTTTCGCAACTCGAAACTGGGATATTTTTAAGGCCTGGGTTCAAAGCAAAGTAAAAAAATAAAATTATGAAAAAACTTATTTTAACTATTGTTGCAACTACATTCTTATTTAGTTGTAACACGGTCAACGAGACCGAAACTGTGGAGGATATTAAATCCGATAAAATCGTAAAAATACACCAGGGTTCTTTTGCTTTTTGCGGAGCATCAGGTGCTATTCCTACCGGGAAAAAAATTATCGTTCAAGGTGTAGAGTACGATGAAGGTTGTGCAATATGCCCCGTATTAGACGGACCATCTGTTTCTAATTTAGCAATGGAAGGGTTTAGTGGTACTTATGGAAAATTTAATGTTTCTAAAAACTTTGAATCTCCCGACGGAACCAACAAAACTGTATGGTCTTTATTTTGGTACTATGACTCAACTACAAACGTTCCTCAATTTAATCCTGAGAATAATCAATGGGAAATGTTGCCACCTACAAATCGAGCCTTTATCGTGAACCTTGATTCTCCAAGTACAAGTGAGAGTAATATGTTCGCAATGCCAGGTGTTATATTTGATACAACATCTACGGGTATCGTACTGGCAAAAGTATATGGACCACTAAATGAAGCTGCAGTTCCATTACGTAAAGCAATTCCTGTTAAATCAGGAATGACATCTATAACAGCGGCTAAGGTAGGATTTCCATATCCAGTAGGAACACCAGTTCCTGTTGCTGAGTTTAGTAAAGAACTACAAAAATCAAAATAATCCCTAATCATGGAAGAGAAAATCAGAACTGGAATTTCAAAATTTTTTCATGAACTAGTTTCATCAAACGGAGAGATTAGCAGCAAACGGTTTATCTCTCTTGGTGGATTTATCTTGATGGCAGTTGGCTATTTATCTAATCTATTCTTCGATCTAGATGTAGATCCTTCTTTGCAAGAATCTATAGAATTTATAGTAATTGCAGGATTAGGTACGGTAGTTGCAGAAAGATTTGCTAAGAAATAGAATTTAACCATTCATCTAGTTTTGATGGATGAGTAAGACCTAGATCCATTGACTTGGATTCTTCAAATGATGAATATTCATAAAAATTATTATCAAAGGGGACCTTCTCAGAAGGTCCCTTTCTTATTAATCCAACTCCATAGTCCGTGTCTATAACAATAGTCTGTAAGTCTTTTCTGTGCGTTCTAAACCAGTAGATAGACTTCCAAACACTTCCACACCAGTTGTTGTTATTTCCGCTCTTTGAATAATCTTCTCTTGCATGCCAAGAATCTGGTGGGTTACAATCGTGAATTACAACATATCCATTCCATGCTAAGTGATCTAGAGCATTCTCTATATCTCTTTGTACTTGATGCGAAACATGAAGACCGTCTATAAAGATCACATCCCATTTTTTATCTGGATGTAGATCCAGCTTATTTGCATTCAGGGATTCAAAAAACTCATCAGAAGTCATTTTATACTTCACCGGATTAGCTGGATAATCAATTCCTGGATCTACTCCTGCTTTTTCTTCACATTCGATTCTATCAAAGCAGTATTGTGGATTATTGACTCCCACTTCTAGATAAGTTTTGAATCCGAACTTCTGGATAATCTTGTTGATAATTTGATCTCTGGAAATTTCAGAAGAAACTTCAGGGAATATTTTACCTTCTCTTTCTAGTCCTTCTACTGCTCTTTGGTGATAGTTCCGAGGCCATTCGCTAGTATCAGGATACGCAGAGTTATGCAAAAGAAACCAAACATTCGGAAAGGGTGTTTTTCTCTTCAGAATCTTAGAAGTAACATCAAAGGCTCTTCTATAATCACCCATGTCGAGATATGTGGTAGCTATTCCTTCCAAGTGTTCATTTCTGAGATCGCAGAAAGGTTCTGCTTCTTTAAAGTATTTAATAGCACTTGCATATTCTTTTAGAAACTTATAAGCTCTTCCGATGAGATACATCGAATAATACCCCTCCTCGTGAAAGAACGCAGGTTTTCCAGTCTGTTCGTAATTGTGATGAACGTTTAGATATTCTTTTGCATAAAAAATAGTTCTTCTTGCGAATTCTTCGGAGTGTCTTCTTCCCAGAGGAAAATTTTCATATTCATAATTGTCACTATAGCTCTTTGCAATATAGAAGAAGTGATAAGAATTATCTAGCAGATTGTTTCCCACTACTTCAGACTGTTCCAATATCAGAGCATCATTCAAAAACTTCATTGGATTAGTCCATGTTTGACCACCACCTACTAGAACATGTCTAAAGTTAAGCGGTAGATTGACTGGAAAGAAATCACTTCCGTTGTTTGGGGCATCTTTGAGTTTAATCACTTCATGTCTATCTCCTTCGTGATACCAGGGTAGATATGTGTTCCATATCCAAGTTCTAAAAAAATGCGATCCCGGACTAAATGCGGGAACATTGAAAGCTGTAATCTCCTTATTATCAAAAATGCTCCAGTCAAAGTCTTCTGAGATTTCAAGAATTTCGTCTGCATCCATTCTAAGAACCCAATCACAACCGTGATCACATCCCTGTAATTTTTTGAATGCATCATCTCTATTCCATCCGAAGTTTTTCCATTCTGTGCTATAGAGAACTCCGGGTATTCCCTTTTCATTCATAAAATTTTGCACCAGATCTTGTGTTCCATCAGTAGAACCATTGTCTTGAATAACCCAATAATCAATGTACTTATAACATGATTCTAACATTCGAAGAACGGTTTCTGCTTCGTTCTTGAACATTGAGTTTAATACGAATTTTGTTTTTCTTTCACTCATAAATATAGTTCATATATTGCTCTTCTTCAAAGAGCTTGATTTCACCTTTGTTAAAACTGTTAAATTTTCTGGCATGTCCTTCTTTTTCCATCCATACCCAATCCGTCTTTCCGAGTTTCAATATTCTATTATGAATCTCTCGATCGTAGTAATCTCTGATTAGTCTTGCCCTAAGATTAATGTTTATATAATTGTTGTCAACTGTGCTGTTATGATTGTTGTATTGTAGATACAGCATTTTCTTTACATGAATCATCTTTGTCTCAAGAAATGTTCTGACTATCAGGTCAAAGTCATCAGCAACTGGAAGCTCTTTGTTATGCCCACCTATCTTGTAATAGATATCTCTTTTCCACATCCGAGCATGATTAGGCATTGTAATGTTAAATCGTATCGTAATGGGATTAATTTCTGCGTAGTGATGTCTCAGATATTTCTTTCCATCTGCTTCTTCTATTGTGTGACCGGAATATCCGAAATTAAACCAATTGTCTTCTCTTCCGTAAAAATCTTCTCTTACTTCGTAGTAAGATCTAAAATCTCCATTTTCATACAATTCACAGCAATCTGTATAGATGAATCCTGCACCTGGAAACTTCTCAGACGCCTTTTTGCACTCTTCTAGGCATGTACTGATTAAAGCATCATCATGATCTAATTCAAGTAACCATTCCCCGTTACAAAAACTGGCTGCTCTGTTTTTAACAAGCCCAATATTACCGAAAGATCGAGGAGTAACTCTATAAACTTTTACTCTTGAATCTTTTTCTGAAATTCTATTCAAAGAATCCCAGGTTTCGTTATCGTCATCGGGAGAGTCATCTAAAACAATCCACTCCCAGTTTTTATAAGTTTGTTTACAGAGACTATTATATGCTCTTTGGATAGAAGACTTTGGAGTTTTATAAGTAGGCGTAAAGACAGAGAAATACGGTCTGTTTTCTAGAAGCTTAGAGGCTACAAACGTGGACTGACATGCAATATCATTTGCAAGCACATTATCAAGAGGCGTCTCTTGATAGACAAAGTATCTTAATTTTAGATGCTCAGGTACCTGTATCTCGAATCCTATTGAGATAATGATGTCTGCAGAATGAGCACAAAAATCTTCTTCTACTCGATTTCTCCATTCTAAAGAAATCACAGTAGATTCATAGAAGAGATCCTCTTCAAAATAGACATCTGTCGGAATGTCAAATATCCCGACAGATGTCCATCCATAAACTATTGCTTTAGGCTTCTTTACTTTTAGCATCTTCAGAATTCGAATCTGAATCCAATCTATTTAATTCATTCATATAAATAGATCGTCCCATCAATACAGTAGCTACAACTAAAATACCAAGAACTGTAGCCATCGGATATTTACCAATGAGAGCAACAAGTAAAACGCATGCTCCTAAGAATACAGCGACAGTAGAAACAGAAACTAACAGAGCTCTAGATTTATTATTCATAAAGATTATATGAAGAACAAATCAATTGTTTACCAAGAAGGGCATTTTTCGTACCTTTTATCCAAAAACTTTTCCCTTTTAGGTTTCCAGACTTTTTTACTTCCGCACGAAGAAAAAACAAAAAGTAGACTAAGAATTATAAAGCGCATCTCCGGCCTCAGATATAAATTTCTTATCTTTCATCAAGTAAGCTTCAAGCTTCTTTGTGATATCTTTATATCCTTTAGGGTCGCCCTTCGGATTAATCTCCATATAAGTATCTAGAACTGAAACATGTAAAGTAGAAATTGAAATGCCGTCTACGACAGCAGTATCTTTCCCACTCATCCAATCCTCGGGAGCTTCGTCTCTGTTACCGTAGTCTACCGTTCCTTTTACGTCTACATCAACCATAAAAGAG
>B570J29032_109958351_pt1 | contig 12537 bp, 25 predicted proteins | sample LakMenEpi16Nov12_FD_29032 | JGI IMG/M metagenome (IMG submission 29032)
ATAATATTCATGCCGAATGACATCAGTATCTCATGAATGTCTTCATAAACATTCATGGTCAAATGAACGTGTCCAACAACCCAAAAAGGAATTGATAAGTTGGCTGAAACCCATTTGAGAAAAAACTTTACGAACTCCATACAATATCTCTTATTTTTATCTCTTCGGAATTAAGAGATTCTTTTAAGTCTAAATATTTTTTAACCGTAGGATAACTGAAACCCCACCTGTTTTTAATTGTCCAATCATACTTTATGTCTGACCTTCTAACTATTCCATCGAGCATGTAATCATAATTAGTGTTTCTTCTTGCAATTTTTCTTACGGTGATTTTTGTTTTTGTTTGGAACCATTCTTTAAGAAGGGGTGAATATTCTTTTGAACCTATTGAAAATAAATTGAAAAAATTACTAAAGAATTTCTGATTGAACCAAACGGTTCCATCACTGTCTCCAACAAAATACCAAGTTTTGTCATCCATGGTGACAAGCCATACTTCCTTACCATAGGGATGAAATATAACATCCGCCAAGTCCTCGTCTATTTTATTAAAAATGATTTGTTTTAGTCTCGGATTTACATCCACCATGAGAAAAATATTGAGTATATCCTATAGATAACATAAATCAGGTATATTGTAAACCCTGACATGATAGCGAACAATATGTTGTTAAGTAATTTAGATTTTTTCCGCATTAGTGCCTATAACTATGAATGATGTTCCCGTCGGGTCCCCAAACAATAAAATTTGTTATTACCTTATCAATGTTGAAATAAGGCATATAGTTTCTAATATGATAATCCACAAGATAATGAGGGTCAAGTTCCTTCGTATACATGTTAGCTTCGTTGAATGTGGGGTCATTGAGGATTATATCTATGTTAAGATTATTTAGACCTTTGTAATTCGGATTGTTATCTTCAGGAATACTCAAACGAATATTATCCACCATCGGGTAGATATCCTGGATTACTCCTGAATTGAGTAATTTCTCTAATCCTCTTAATTGAAATTCACTAATCATTTCCCTCATAATTTATATCTCCTTTGAAATCGAACCTTCCAACATTTCCTAACCCAACATATCCTAAAAGTTGCATCATTCTATCTCTCAGGTTATAATCAAAATCTTTACCGTATGCGTCGTTAAACATCTCAACAGTGATTATTCCTACTCCATCCCAACCAGCTCGTCTAAGTGGTTCCATATCAATAACAACATCAACATCATATCTTAAATGTTTTTCTGTTATATGATACGGTCCAACGTTTTTTCTATGCTCAACCCACTTAACACCCTTGGTTGTGAATTTTTTGACATAATCCTCAGTTTCAGGAATAACCAAATCCCAAACTTTTTTTACTTCTTGGGTGTGGTCAACAACCTTGTCTTTGTCTGTCCATGTATATTCCTTGTCCGCCATATTATAATACTGCTACCGTTTTAACAGGTAGGTCAAAGTTTTTAGTGAACCATTTTTTGAATGGTTCATGCCAATTGTCACCAAAATAACCATTTAGTTTTTTGTCGAATGGGTATTCGATTGATACCATGGGACAAAGGTCATGGGCAGAAGCTCCTTGATTAAAATATTGACAATCATACCATCTAAAACAAGCGTTATCATCTTCGTAGTCACCCATATAAAACTCAACTCTATTTTCGTCATCCCCTTCCTCACCTGTATCTTCATCATAATCATATGGGTGATACCAATTAACATCTTCTACGGGAAACATTTCATCAAGGATATCGATGATTGCCGATTCAAGTTTAGATTCTGTTATTATGTATTTCATGATTACTTTTTAGGTTTTATTCCCTGACTTTTCATTTTAAGTTTAGCTTGTTTTTCAATCCATTTTTCGAATGTGTTTGTAGCTGTTTTTTGTCTTGATAGTCGAATCAAATCTTCCTTATTCTTAATTCTATTCTCAATCTTACCTGTTCTTTCTCTAAACCCTTCTATATCAAATCCTTTTTCAGCACCTCTTGGGTTTCTTGGTTTTTGTATCTTTGGTATGTCTTTTTCGTCTCCTTGTAGTTTCTTGAAAGTAATTCCATATTTAAAAGCACCTTTTTTAACACCGAAGGTTTTATCAACCCAATCAGAAATTGCTGATTTCAAATCTTTATCTGAATCATAAAAAAGGTTGTTCTTCAAATCGTGATATATGTCAGCACTTATAGAACCCTTAGTTGGTTCAAGTATTGCCAAAAGTTTACCATTCACATAAATATTTCTAGCATTTTCTTTGAATACAACTTCATATCCTTTGAAGGCATCATCTAACATTGATTCTAATACACTACCTAACTGTTGTTCTGTCAATACTATTTTCATAACTTTTCTCTGTTTTTAATATGAATTTCTATATCGAGTGGCATTCCATAATACGTTATGTCAATGTTGAAAAAATTCCTCAAATCTCTGACCACCTCATTATAATATTTAGCTCTTGGAAACATAAGACTTGGTTGACTGAAATAAAAATTAATCAACCATTTCTCGGACGAATGAAGTTCATTTCCATAATGAACCCTTTTTTGACCAATCTCAACTTTTTCTAACTCATCACCAAATTTATCTTTGAAAAAGTCAATAATATTTGGTAAAACCATACCTATTTTTTCTTTTCGTTTTTCAATATTTTCAATTCTATCTTTTTTTGATGTTAGAGAATTAAAAACTTTGACCCACTCTGGTGCGTCATCAGGAATTTGTGCGGCCTCTCTTAATATTTTACGAATTAAATGTTTCACATTAATAAATATAAAAAAACCCCTCTTTTTTGGAGGGGTCTTAATTTATTCACTATTTTAGTCTGTGAGGATTGTAATTGAGTTAATTTTATCTCCTCCTCTAATTGCATCAACAACTTCAAGACCTTCGATAACTCTACCAAAACATGTGTGATTTCCATCTAAATGTTGGGTATTTTGTCTGTTGAGACAAATAAAGAATTGAGAACCACCAGTATCTTTTCCAGCATGAGCCATTGAAAGAATTCCTTTATCGTGATATTGTTTTGTTGCAGATGTTTCACAAGGGATTGTATATCCTGGTCCACCTCTACCAGTTCCTTCAGGGCATCCTCCTTGAATTACGAAATCAGGAACAACCCTGTGAAAGGTTAATCCATCATAAAATTTTTTACCTGCAAGAGATACGAAGTTTCTAACTGTGATTGGAGTTTCATTTTCATACAACTCAGCAATCATATCGCCTCTGTGTGTTGAGATTTTAGCTTTTACCATTTTTTCTATTTTCTATAAGAATAATCTAAGTTTTTGAATAAGACAAATGAATACTAATTTTTTTTGATTATTTCTTTTTCCTAAAAAAAATATTTATTTTCAAATAGATTTGGTAATTTCAAAGGTTTGAATTATTTTAGCAATCAAAAACAAAAACTCATGAAAAAAATATTTCTTATTATCTCAATCCTCACTTTTGTTTACGGGTTTTCAAATCCCAAACCGATTTTTAAATCCCATAGTTATGTTACTAAAATAAACGTAGATACATTGAAACCCGACGAAAGGAAATATAACTGGTATGGTAAATTTCTTACCCGAAAGGAATACTTAGATACCCTATCGAAGAAATTCAAACAATTCAATGACTCTCTTCGAAAAGAGCAAGGATTAAAATAGTTTTCAGAATTATTTTCTAGCGACGAAGCTCTGACTGCAATTATCAAAGAACGGACCTTCGAAGAATTCTGATGGTGGGTCCTGAGATAATTGTTGTAATTTCACAACTCCGTAAAATTCACGACCATCGGGTCCACGACTTTCTCTATATCGTGTATCGTATCCCGCAGCTCTCATTCTATCAGCCATTGCTATCATTTCTTGATAGGTTTTGAAAAATTTGATTCTGTCACAAACTCTATCTAAAGTCCATGAAATCATAAATTTTGTTTTTTGTGGTGGAGGTGGTGGTGGAGGCGGTGGCGGTGGAATTGGAACTTCTCTTAATGATTCAACAGATGCGTTGACATATTGTTCTTTTTTGTAATCTTCATGGTCTTTCCCTTTTTTATCATCCCAAGGTGTTTGACCTATTACAGGTGTTGTAACCTCAATCACAGGCTTAACCGGTAACACTGGTAACAAAGTTTTTTCTAAATAAGACTTAAGAACCTCAGCTCTTTTTTTTGCCAATGAACCTTTCTCTTTATCAAACGGAGGTTGATTTGGAACTTGTGATTCACCAGAGTTAATGACGATTTTAAAATCTTTAACGTTTCCGTCTTTTATAAAATCTGCTATTTTTACAATCTTTTCGTTGACTGCATCTGTATAAGATGGATTAAATGAATACTTTCCACTATCAAATTGATTCCCGAAATTGTCTGTATAAAGAATTTTGTTTGATTTTGGTTGTTCTTGTTCACTAATAACTCTACCGGCTTTGTAATTTACCAAATATTTCATTTGGTCTATCTCACTAAGAATATTTTTCTCCATTTTTGGTTTTTTATATAAATACACAGGAAAACTACAATTTTGTTCTGAATTGCCTAATTGCAATATTTGTATTCAGAAAATTTCGGACATACATGTTGAAATACTCACTCATTCTACGAAAAAACTCATCTTTGGTTACAAAATTCCACGAATTTAAAAGTTCTTCACCTTCTCGATTGACACCGAATTCAACAATCACAGATATTGAATCTGACCACTCACTATACCCCTCAGGGATGATTTTAAGGTGGTTTATCCACGTCGGCTTCATATGTGGTGTAAGTTCCTCCAAAGCGGATTCAAACGTATTATATGACCAATTTCTACTACTTGACATGTTAAAAAAAATAACTTATGTCTATAAAGATAATAAAGAGATATTGATTTGTCTAATAGGAGTTTATTACAAAAACTTCTGCACCAGTTTTTTCTTCGAACCACTCTTTGAATATTCCCTTCCAAACATCACCAAAAAAACCATTGAGGGCATCTAATACAGAGGGGGGTATCATGGCAACAGGACAGGCTCCTTCGGGAAAAGGATTTTCAACATAATTTGGATTGTCACAAACAGAATAATAAATGTGGTTACTCCTATTCAAATCCCACTCATCAACATCTTTGATAGGTATGAATAATTCACCACTATTTTCATCGAGTTCTTGTTCATATTCTTCGATACTTTTCCATCCACCGTAAGGTGTTAAATTGTCGTCGAGGAATTTCAAAATGTATCCCGCAATTCTATCGTTTTGTTGTTCTGTAATTATATATCTCATTTACCAATCGAAGTTTTTGTTAGTATTTGTTGATTCATAGTTCAAAATAAATGGCATCCCTGTGGATTTGCGTATCATTTGTTCCAAGTCATAAGTTAAATCATCCGCATCGAAATAACCAAATTGATGAATTGAACGATAGTATACCATTAGTTTAACACTCATGTATTTATGTTCTAATGGTTGGTTACTATGCATCACTGTAACCCAATCAGCATCAGTAACTGTAACTTTTTCAACACTTTCAAGTTGCTTACATGATTCATCACCAACGTCTCCCTGATAATTGTCTGCACCCATATCACAAACTTGACGCATGTATTCCAATCTATCATCAATGAAATCTTGGAAAAATTCAACATATTGTTGAGACTCCAAAATAAGTCTATATTGTGATTCTGTTACAATGTATTTCATACCTATCTTTCTACTCTTAATATTTCAGAATTATAACCCAATGATTCGATATAATTTTTTATATCTAACAACAATCCAGTTCTTTTTCCATAACCCGCACTATCCTTGAATATTATCCTCAAAGTTGCATATCCACCGAAAGTTTCGAATCTTATAGAATGAATAATATTTGCGTTAGGTAACTTTTTAATTTCTTTTTTTATTTTTTTATTCAGAACATTTTTCACCCACTCATCAGCACCTACATAATTCAAACTACTACTCATACTTATTTGACCATGGGCTGGATTACCAAATTCAACACCTAAAAAACCTGAAACATAGTTTCGGAATTTTGCATCCAAATCATATCGATTGATTCTTTCATATTGTTTTGAATTTAACATTTCAACGAAATCTATGTTGAATTTAACATGTAGTGAGTTAGGTCTATCTTCTTCTAGCACCACACTAACAAAATCGGGATAATCCAATTCGTCTATAATGTGAGATATAACATTTTTATATTTATCAATAAATTTTTCTTCTTTACTTAAACTTGGAAGTATGTGTTTTTGGTTTTTAACGAGACTTCGACCGCCAGTTAAAACTCTATATCTATCGAAAGACTTACCCCCTTCGTAATCCTGAAACTCGAGTATACCCATATCTTTTTCGAAATCCTTACCATATTTCTTTAGTAAAAGAGACATAGGGTATTTTTTATACTCATCACCTATCTTTTCAAAAATCCATTGTCTGAATACAAGAAAAAAAGCATCATAAAAATCTTCATCTTCATAATACTGCAAATTTTCAACTTGTTCCATAATAGTTGAAACAATCATCTCCAATTTTTTCTCAGATATTTTTACAATTCTTTTCATTTCTTTAGTTCTTGTTGAAACGAAGTCCAATATCTCCTCCGTCTTCGAATTCATTCCATGATAATAATGTTTCACCACCGTTTTGTGATTGAGTGAAATCTTTTCCGTTTGCATCTGCAAACATTGTTATTGATTGGTCATCTTCTGCCATCCATCCTCTATCAACATATACACCAGCCTCAGGTCCAAAGGAAAGATTACCTTGCATATAATAAACATTAGGAGTAATCCAAAATAGTAATGATTTTGAGTTATTAACTTCTGTAGAAGACCAACTCGTATTTTGTCCTGGTTCTAATGTAATATTACCAGGTCCAACACCATCAATTGTCAGATTATAATCTGTATTGTTCTTAATTACAACATTTGCTTGCCACATAAGCTTTTACTTAAATTTTTTAAGAATCTCGTGATTCTTACTTATTGTTTTCATTGTTTTGATACCCGAACGTCTACTTCTCACCGATTTTGGTTTTTTAGCTTTAGTTCCCTCGTTGAGACCATTCTCATCTCCAGATTCAAAATCCATGTCTCTTATCATGTCATCACATATTTGGTAAAGTGTTTCGAATTCATCATCAGTGATGTCATCATCTTTTTCCGCATAATTTAATAAATGGTTCAAATCATCTATTGCACCATCTAAATCTTCTTGAGTTAGTTCATTACTATGAATTAAAGCAAAAATGTCTCGATAAATTTGGTCAATTTCGTGAAGATAATCCTCCAATACTTCTGAACTTGGCTCTTCGTGTTGTTCATTAACCGCTTTTTTAATCAAATCTATTAATTCAGATTCTTTTAATTTTACAACTTTTTTCATTATTTTTTTTATATAAATAGTTTAATTATCAACTAACAATCGTGATTACTTAGTTGGATAGATATCAACCTCGTCGACATCGACATTTAATTTTTCTGATACCCAGTCGGCAACATAATCTAACACTTTGGTTTGTCTTACCGATAACAATTTTTTTATCGTATCATTAACCTTCCAATGTAAATGAATGGAACCATGTCCATCATGCATATTTCCATCGTCATCCTCTCCTGGTTGTGCATAAAAAAAAGTAATAAAATTTTCACCATTTTTGTCATACAGATTAACTCGATAACTTTCCTTCCAATAGGGATTATCAACTTTCTCAACTTTTCCTCCTTCGGATAAATCATCTAAAATATTGTAGACGATACTATGGAATTGGTCTTTTGTTATAACGTATCTCATATTAATTAATCATTTTGTTCATTCAACCCATACCCGTATTCCTCTGCACAGGTTTCTCTATAAATCTCGAAAAGATATTCACCAAACCAATCTTTACATTTATCAAGCACAATTTCATGAACCTCCTCATATCTATCATCTAAAATAACATCTTCATTTGAAGATAGAAAATCATCTACCGCCCAATTAATGACGCTATCTGCATATTCAAACTCATCACCAAAGTCATCACATAATGTAGGGTAGTTAATTTCTCCATCAGAAATATACTTTTTCATACTTTCATAAGTAACTCTCCTCTTTACCCATAAGAGAGTAGAACTTTCTGTTAATAAATTATATTGTGATTCTGATATGATGTATTTCATCTTAACAATAAATAGTGATGGAAATAAAAAACCCTCCTCTATGTGAGAAGGGTTCTAATTATTTTATCTGATGATTTAGTTAGTAAAACCTTCAGGTTGAGGGAATCCACCAATAATGTGCCAAATAGCATTTGGGTCTTCAGGACTATATTCAACACGGTAAAATCCGTCAGGAACAACCGATGTTAAATTAACGTCTTGGAAAACTTGTTGTTCAATTGTAAGACAAGACCAACAACTTGAAGTGATGTCAACACATGGTTGACAATTTCCCAAATCTTCAGCATATACTGTGGATGATACTGGTGCGGTCTTAACACTTTCGAAGTCTGTTGAAAATGCTACTGAAAAATTTAATGTTGCCATAATATTTTTTATTATAAATATTTCAGAATTGATAAACTACAACTTTTGAACCAATCCCGGAATAAATTTCATCACATCTGACACTTTTTTTAAGTTATGTCTCTCTCCAAACCAATCTTTAGTGAACATTGCAGCATTATCTTCCGAGATACAAAAAAAACCTGCGAGTGTTTTAGTTAGTTCCTCACTTCGGAATAACTTAACATGTTCCCCACTCTTATGAACTCTAAACGTGATTATTCGAGTTTTATTTTCGGAGAATATGTTAAAAAACGACCGGTCTTCATTATGTGTAAAATGAATACCAGGTCCGACATAACAATCTAAAAACTTATAAATTTCCTGTTTCATGAGCATTTTTATTATTGATGTTGTTAATTACACGGTCCATTTTGTCATTAAATTTTCTTTCCGCAAATTCTATTTCTTTTTCAAGGTTAACCTTAGCGAGCTTAGAAATTTCTCTCAAAAGGTCCATATCCAATTCGTGGGTAATTCTTTCCATGAGTATTTTTTCTGGGTCCATTATTCTACAAAATAATCTTTAGGAAACGAATCTCTATACTGAACTACTTGTTCTTTAACTCTCTTGTCGTCATTACTCAAAATAATACAATTTGGAAAAATTCTTTGGTTGGTTCTTTTTTTCCACAAATCAAAACAAAAGTCCATAAACTCCTTAGCAGAATCAGTATACTTTATCAACTCAGCCAAACTTTCATCACAATATAATTCACCGTTATCATATATGCGAACGTATCCATGACCATCCATGAAGGGATTTTTATCTGAGGGATAAAATTCTATAACCCCGATAGCGTTTTTACCAATGTAAACTACTTTAGGTCCTTCCTCCCTGACACGGAAAGAATCAAAAAATGCGTGAAATAATTTGGACATATTCGATTAATCTATGTCTTCAACACTCTGAACTGTAAAGTCTTCACCACCACTTGTTTCTCTTTGCCAATGGTCATCATTGTCATTAATTTCACCACTTTCAACCATTTCGATGGCATCGTCTTCTGTTTCTGCTTCAACGGTATATGTAACGTATTCATCAATCGTTCTTACACCTACAATTGTAAATCTCTTCATAGTATTTTTTTTCAAAGATATAAAAACATTTTGAAAATAAAAAATCCACCTTTTTGAGATGGATTATTCTACAAATTCTACATCAACATTAAATTTTTTTCCGAACCAGTCAGCAACGAAAACTCTAACATCTATTTCATTTTTTCCAAATAAATCAATCAAAAGTTTTGTAATTCTTTTACTCACATATAATCTTCCATCAGTGATATCATATTCCATAATAACATCCCAATCCTCAACTTCATGATTTGGTTCCTCAATTACTATAAAAGGGTCATTACGATAAACCGTTCTTGATTCCGCCCATCCGTTGAGATATTCGGTCATGATTTCATTCAATCTATTTTCGGATATGATGTATTTCATTATTTGTAGTTTTTAATAATCCATTTCTTCAGGAGCCTTTTTGTTGCTTCATTGCTCAGTAAAAATCTTTTGGAAAGTCTCTTAGTCAAATTCTGATTAACCCACAAAAATCCATTTTTGTCCAACTCTAAATTGATAACATTATTCTCATCTACCATGAAGAAAGACAATGGGTATCTTTTAATTTTTTTCGGTGAAAGATTAATCAACTCCTGAGCAAAAGCCTCGTCATGGTTTTCCTCAAACTCTTCATGTAATATTTGTCGGATTAAATTTTTCATCTATAAATAAATACTATTCACGGACTATAATTTAACACCACCCTCAATTGCATCTTTTACATACTCGGTGTGAGGCTTGGTCCTATCTTCTTTTGTGTTATAATAATCACTATACCCTCTTAAGTCCTTTATGGTCGGGAGGGGAATAACTTTTATTCCGCCTTGAATCACATTGTCAGCCTTGAACTCGTCCGACCAATCATAAACGTCGGGGTCCTTATCAGGATAGATATTCTTTACTCCATTTTTAACAATTGAAGAAATATCCGTGGTGTTTCCACTACACATAAGGTCACTAATTTCAATACCCCTTTTTGTTGTCCATACACTTGGCTTAATTTCTTTAACACCTTCTTCAATAACCTTTTCAATTTTTACATGGTTCGCAACACAATCAGGATGAAAAACGCCCGATTGTTGTGAATATTCAATATTCGGTTTAACTTTTTTAACACCTTCTTCAACAATATCACTTAACATCGTAAAGTTCGCTCTACAATTAGGGTCATAATAAAATCTATCCATTTTTTCATTAACAATAGTGACACGATTTGGTTTAACATCCTTAACAATTCTTGGTATTAAATTCTCAGCTCTCATCTGCCTATGAGTGGAACTTGAATCATATATTTCCTTAATACCTTTATCGATTACTTCTCCAATAACTCCCGAGTTGGATTCAACCCTAGATGATTGTAAGACTTCCTTCACACCATTATCTATCACAGCACGAGTATGCCATTCAAACTCGTCACCATGATTTTTACCTCGTCCTTGAGTATCCTTAATTCCATTTTTAATAACATTGGAGGTTTTGGTTCTATCCCGATGATATGCTACCGAAAGATGAGCACAATCCTTATAAAAGAAATTATTAGCCCACTGAATAATATACCCATCCATTTCGGTTCCAACGGTTATTGAAACATATCTGAATACGTCCTTGAAGAATTTATAATTATACCATAAGGTTCCCTCATCGGTCAACTCAACAACCCATCTTGTTTCATTCGTAAAGATTAACCATGTGGCATCTTTCCATCGATAAACATCCACACCCTTAATGGAAGAACTTATGAGTTCATTAACTATTTTTTGCATAGGTTCTTATTGAAGGGGATTTAACACCTCTTGATTTCAAATGTTGTTTTGCTTCCTTAACAGTATCATGTGATTTGTATGGATGGCGAGGAAGCTCTAAACAGTTGACTTCATACACATGAACGTATTGACTACAACCAAATGTCACTATTTTATTAATCATAGGTTTTTTTGTTGCAAAGATATGAAAACATTTTGAAATAAAAAAACCCACCGTGTTAGGTGGGTTATATTAAATTAACCTTTCTCTAATTCTTCTTGTGTATATTCTTCTCCTGAATCAATTTCATAAGGGTCCATCGATTTCCATGTCTCGGCACCAACAATTCCTGATTTATCCTTTAACCCTTCACTTTTCTGATAATCCTGAACGGCTTTTTTTGTTTTGGGACCAAATATTCCATCACATAGAGAGGGTTTGTATTTACCATTTTCATCTTTTTTACAACCTGCATTAGTTTTTCCTCGAGTCAAAACTAGAATTCGAAATTGAGTTCTTTTTACCAAATCATTATTACTACCCGTATATAATATTTTATTATTTTTTTCTATATCTTCGTCTGTTTGAGCATAACCCACCGCTTTTCTTGTTAATGGTAAGTTTAAAACAGGTTTTTTTCCATCCCACTCCCATGTTGCAGTTAAAGACCTACTAGTATCTTTTGGTTTATAGTGTAATTCACCATCAGAAAAAAATCTTGACTCACTACCATCTTTATTTATACCAACAAACTCATAAAATTCCTGACATTCTCTTTGACTTAAGTCATCTACAATAGTCGACCCATCGACTTCTGTGAGATAATAATTATAAATTTGATTAAAACCATCTTTGCGATTTGTCAACTCAGGGGTGGTAAATATGTTTTTGGAACAGTTAGCCTTAGCTTTAGTTATCTCCTCATAATTTACATTCATCTGTTCTTTATACCCACCTTTTCCGCACCACTGTATTTTCTTAGGCTTTAGATTCTCTACTAATCCAAATTTCACATTACACCATGCAGCATTTATTTTTTTCTGTCTATCAAGTTGTGCATCAGATTTAGATAAAATAGTAAAATCTTTGTATAAATTTTTTGGACCAAAATTAAATGGAACACCCAAATCTTTTAATTTTTTTGTAATTTTCTTAATATCAGGCTCATTAGTATACAATCCCAAGATGCCTCCGTATTCAAATTCA
>B570J29032_109958349_pt1 | contig 12519 bp, 13 predicted proteins | sample LakMenEpi16Nov12_FD_29032 | JGI IMG/M metagenome (IMG submission 29032)
ATGCTTGCTTGCGAGCGGCATTTAAATTGTAGCCAGCACCAGTAGCCTGCGCCCCTGCGGACAATGCCGCCTGACGCTCTTGCTCTTGCCTTTGTTGGTCTGCCATTGTTTGTGCGCTAGAGACGGCAGATAGTTCCTGCTGTGCTTTGGATTCTTGTTGCCTGCGAAGTTGAGCGGCGGCAACATTTTGACTTTCAATTGCCGCTTGTCGTTGTTGCTCTTCAATTCTTGCTCGTTCTTTTTTTTGCTCCTCCATTATCCGCGCTTGCTCGCTTTCAATTCTCTGACGCTCAAAAATTGCATCCTGCCTTGCTTGTTCAGCCTGCTGTTGTTGCAATTGCGCCATTTGTGCTTGTTGAGCCATTTGTTGATTGAATTGCGCTTGTTGCATCTGCATTTCTTGATTTCGCAATCCCTGCTCTGCTTTAATTTGAGACTTTGATGGTCCGCTAGGTCCGCCGCCCATAATTTTATTTTCCTTTCGTTTATTTGTTATGCCCCGCCAAACTTAATGTCTGACATATTAGGCAATGAAAATGTATTTGCAGTTGCAACTTTTGAAGTTGTAGTTGGTGGTTTATAACCGAATTCTATTGGCAAGTCGGAAGCAATAGCTGTATCACTACTTTTTGTTTGTGCAAGAGTAGCAGTTGACGGAGCAGTTGACGGAGCAGTTGACGGAGCGGTTGCTGAAGCAGATAAAGTAGCTGGCACTTGAGCAGTTGTTGTTTGAGTAGCGGCAGGGTAAGATGGTGCTTGTGATCTCAAATTAGCAAGTTTACTTTGTTGCTGTGCTTGTTTAATCTGTTGCTGTGCTTGCATATTTTGCAACATTTGTTGTTGTTGCTGAAAATATTGAGCATTTGATGGCAACCCTTTTGTCATTGGTGTATATGAACTTTGCTTTGGATTTAACCAGTTCATTAATGGCGCACCAAAGTTTTTATCCCATGTCCCAATTGGCTTACCGCTTCCCGGCAAAACATTTAATGGGTCCATTATATTTAATGGATCAATTACTTTTCTAGCGGATTTAACAAATTTAGAATTCCCAAGGTTAAAAGGATCAACAACTTTAGTTACAACTTTTCCAAATGATGAGCCACCCATAATTATAATTCTATTTTAGACCTAGCTTCCAAGCAAAGTTTTGATCCGGGTTCAAATAACCTACACGCCTGCGGTCTGCAATTATAAATAGAACACTTAACTGCGGTTCCAACTTCACCTTCTAAAGCAACGCATCTGTTGTTTTCAGTCTTCATTATAGGATAATCTGTTCGTTGCATTTCCGCAGGAATGCCAGTTGCATCTGATCGATCTCGTTTGAAGATCGGCCATGACCACTTAAAACTGCAACAGGCTCCGCATTTTTGGCAATCATAATTCGTCACTTCTTATACATCTGACCAGCACCAGATACTGCACTTCCAACCAATGTTTTAACAGCATCTGCCCAAGCATTATTAACTAATTCAGGGTTTGTGCTTTGTAAATTAAATGGCATTTGCGGCATGAAATTTAAAGAGTCAGAATCTTTTTGAGATAATTGCATCTCCATTAATTTTTTATAGTTATCTGCTTGATTCTGACTCGCTAAAGCGGCAGATGCAGGAGTAGATGCAGGACTGCTATTAGCCGTGCCTGAAATTCCTTGTCCTAAAAAATCTAGTCCTTGAGCAATTCGTTTGTTTTGCAACTGCTCTGCATCGAATGCCGCTAAATCTGCGGCGGTTGCTTGAGTTGCTTTTTGAACTTGCGCTTGAGGGTTAAATGCCCCTCCCGGCGTTGTTGAAGTGCTTGATTTGTTTGCTCCACCCATATTATTTCTCCCAATTAACTGGTTTGAATCCTAACTCTGGTATCACGATATCTTCGTATGGTGCAAGATGTGATATATTTGTCACAGTTGCTTTTAACTTTGGGCAATACACTTGATTGCCTTGATGTCGATCTACACAATTTAAGCAAGTCGGATAGAAGTCTGCGTTTAAAGACTTGTCAGGATTGTTTGCCCATCCAGATTTTGTTTTAATATATCGAGTAGGATCGGCTTTTACTTTGTTATCCTCTAGATATTGATAGATGTCGCGATCAGTCCAATCGCGCATAAGGTAAAGCGATACAGGACTGCCATCAGCATGGCGAATATCTTGCGAAATAGGCACATGACCTTTGATCAAATCAGTATCGGAGTTTTTAGTTCCGATCCAGACTGACTCCCACGGCCAATTAAAGGTTCCTGTGGGTCGTTTTAGAAAGTCACGCACACCGCACATGAACTTCTCACCTTCCTTTGGACGCTCGGTTCCTAATGACAGAACAACAGCTTTAGTTCCCCATTGGAAATAATGTAGAAGATCAAAGCGCACCTCGCCAGTCTCTGTATCAGGACCATCTGCTAATGCAAATCGGCTTGCAGGGTAGTCAAAGACAGTCAAATCCCAATCTCGGATCAATTGATCTGAATACGCATATCGCTCGCGAAATTTCGGTTGCCGAAACTGAATTACAGGCACATCGATTCCAGCTTGAAATTTAAGCAAATGAAGCATCGCAGTCGAGTCTTTTCCACCTGACCACAAAACGACAGAATTGGGCCAATTTTTTGCCCATCTTTTAGCTTTCTCGATTGTTTCGCTAATAAGTTGATCCATATAGACAGATTTTTTGTTTATATAATGATTGCCGCCGCACCGATTGCCGCACCACCAATGCCTGCGCCTGCCGAAATCATGCCTGCTTTTGAAGCATTCTGCGATTGTGCATTTTGAACTGCCGCATTGTATAAAGATTGATCATAAGCCTGACGATTTTGCTTTTGAACATTGGATAGATTTAAAATCTCTCCCATATTCTTGCTTAAATAGTCAAAGGCATTTTGATTTAATCCCATTCTTGCTTGCTGGAATGAATCAAGCGTTGATCCAAGTTGTCTTGCCTGTTCAAATTCTTCTGCTTGTTTTAATTGATTAATTTGACCAAGTTGTTGCGCTCCTTGTAAAATACCTGATTGCCAGTCTGACATTGCACCACGATTTTCAGCTTCTGCTGTCATTCTTTTGTTGATCAATGCGCTAGGGTCTAATCCTCCGATTGGGCGTTGCTGGCTAGTAACAAACTTATTCCGCAGTTCAATGTCTTCCAGCATCCGCTTGCGTCCCTCTTCAGTTGATACATCTGCAAGCATGGATCGGCCAAAAGATGACGAAGGATCGACGCCTGTTCCACTAACTGAAGAAATGCCTTTATTTTTCAACCAAGCATCCATGCGGTTTTTAAAAGACTCGTCAGATGTCACCGCTTCGATTTGTTCTGGCAATTGATACCGCATACGAGCAGTCGCAGGAGAAAGCAATTCTTCTCCCTGCCTTGCCCTCGCTTCATTAGATAAGCCAAATTGCGCGGCTTGCCGAGAGGTCTGCTCGGCATCAAAATCTTGCATCAAAGGTTGCATCTTTGATTGCAAATCAAATACATTTCTTGCGGTGCTTAAAGTGTCTCCTCTTGATTTAAGTAAATTTAATTGTGTACCTAATACTCCAGCTTGAGCGGCATTTAAATCAGTAGACGCAATATCAAGGGCGGTATTCCCCATCCCTTGTTTTTGAGATAAAATTTGAAAATCTGTTTGATAATCAGGTCGGCTCATGTATCGACCAGTAGGTACTGTTGCGGCTCCACCCATAATTTTATTCCTTTCGTTTAATGTAAAATACTTCTCGGTTTAATCGTTCCATGCCTAACTTTTCCATGATTTCATTGGTGAATGTAAATCGCTCACTTTGCAATGGCACTCCGACATAGCCGGGACCACCTGTAAGTTGATTGTAAACTCTCCAGTCATGCATGGTCTGTATCACATCTCGTGGAGTTGTAAAATCTGGGTGGAAAGCAGGATAAATTGTTGGAATGAATACATGGTCACTATAGCCAACTAGCTTATTATCTTTGTAATGACCATAAACATTGATTTGAGGATGATCTACAATCTTATGATCAAATGTTTCCGCGAAATCAGAAAGTTCAAGGAACTCTGCTGAATCTTTTGGTATTAGCTTATATTCAATTGTTGATCTCATGTATTTATTTATTAGTTAAAACCGACAAAAATTTCGTCTGGAACTGGTCCTTGCTTGAATCCCGTATACTGCGAAGCAACTTGATCCAAGACATCTTGGCGATCATTGTATGTGCCGCACAACGCACACGGCAAGCACTCATTTTGATTTTTTTCAAAAGGAATAGACGAGTAGACAGGAACCAGAAATTCATCTGTAAAAGGCGAGATAAATTTATTCGGAAAATCTGTCAATCTTATTTTTGATTTAGCAATGGAAGGCATAATTAGCAGGGGTTATTTGCCTTAAATTCTTGAGCGGCATTGGTTGCGGCTTGCTCTGCCAGCGTTTCAGCCTCTTCTCGCGCATGAGCATAGCTAACTGTTGAAATATATGAAGCAGATGCGGTGGCGGAAATCGTCTTGCTAGAACTTGTGCAATTTACAGTCACAGTCTTATAAACTTTGGCACTCCAGTTTTCTTGTGACAAGGATAAATTTTCATACGGACTTTCTTTCAAATCGATAGTAAAATTGTCACCATTCTGACCTACAACGCAAGATTTAGTTTCGACATATTGAGGAATTCCAGTAGCTTTTTCGCTCCAAGGGTCTAGGAAAGTCCTGACAATCTCGATGCCCATCTGACCACACCATTCGATCAGGATTGAGAAAGCCTTGTCTACATCGTTAGTTAATGGGCTTTCGCAGGTTTCGTAGGTAGCTAACCTGTTTGCTGATTCTGTAATTAATCTGCGATATTGCGTGTTAAGAAAGCCAGCTTTCTCTACTTGGCTTTCGTAATCTGTTCCCCTCCATTGATAATCATTAGTGACTGCTAAAATCCTAGTATTCAAGATCGGCAAATATCGACCCTTTGACCCCCTATAACTTACATTTACATCTACAGTTCCACCGATTTCAGTAGCTTCAATTTCAGAGTAGATAAATTGTTTCAAGTCCATGCCGTCTCCAAGCATTGGAGTTTCAAGTTGGCAATAAATGCGATTGTAAAGATCGGTTGTAGTGCCGTCAGGGTTTATCTGAAGATATGTATCGTATCGTTCAGGTTGGAATGCCTCCCAAAGATGATTGTAAGAACCATCTGCCGTTGGTGCATAATCAACAGAAAATTGAAAGCATCGATTTTGACTTTCAATCTTCCCAACAGTCCATTGAACTGGTCGAGTTCCAGTCCAGACTCCAGCCCATGCAGGTTGCCGTCCACTTCCCCACTCTGCGGCGGGAGCATAGTCCATAACCATTGTGTCAGTATTAAGTTTTGACAGGTATGGAACGGAATACATTAAATAGTTTTCAAACGCAACGGCACAAATATTCGATGGATTCCCATCCATCAAACGCTTTGTTCGCGCCATTTCAATATCCTTAAACAATACTTGCGAACTTAAATATGATGCCGCCGCAACATCCGCCGCAACAAGACCACCATCCGAATACCACCACATCTGACCTGCCTGAAACGCAATTGACCGAGGCGCAACGCATCCCACAGTTGGATAAAGCGTATTCTGAAAATTAGCAGTCGTAGTCCATTGCGTCCTGTCCAGCACACCAGATGCAAGCGAATATGTGGCGCGATCTGTAAACACGATTAGCCGGGTAGAGGTATCTTGACCGACATACGAAACAAGACCAGTAACAGGTCGCACAAACGCAAAATCGCCCCTCCCTGTGCCTTGTGTTCGTTCCTTCCAGCTAGTTGGGTCGCCAAGATCGGAAGCAAGAACGATATTCTTCTCTGCAACCCACATTCTATTGCCAGAATATGCCATGTGTGTCCCTACAGGGATGGACGAGTCCTGCGTTCCAACTTTATTTGAACCATCCCAGTAGGCAGGCGCAGAAATGCCATCCTGCATCATTATGATGGTATGTGCTGGAGTGACTAACTCATTTTCGGATGTAGCCAAATTTGCCGTTTTTGTGGCTAGTGCGAAGAAAAGATTTTCAACATCAGGATCGAACTTAATGCTGTTCAGTTTGTAATCATTCCAGTTTTTAGGCTGAACTAGTGGGAAAGGTGCGTAGTAAACATTGCCGTCTACTGCAAAGACCATGTAGCTCAATTCGCTTGCAATGACTCCTTCGCCATTTACATCAAAAATCTTCGCAGGAACTGCTGTTTGAACTCCATTTTCTTCGCGGCTAAAAGATGCGTCTTTTTGCTTGTTTGCCTGAAATATAATCCCGCCTTGCAGGTTGCCGGGAGGTAGAGAAAGGCGCATTGTGTAGCCGGGTCGAGTCTGGGCGATTCCACCGCGAATAGAAAGGTTAGTTCCCCATTTAAACTGGTTCTCTGGCAATGCCCAAGGATTGCGAACAGAATTGACTCCCTGCGTCCACCCTGTAGTGATCTTTTGCAGTCTGCCACTTGTGATATTCTCACTTTTCATGTCATCACGGGATCATGTCCGTCAGCATAGACGAGATTTTGAATTTGCGGTGGCTGGAATGAGTGACCATCCAGATGCTCTTGCTGGTTCTTCAGGTAATTAAATGCTACACCCCAGTAACGAGTCGCCTGCTCGGCAAAGTCTTTATCTTCCAAGTCGCAAGCGTGAACCGCAGTAATAATTGCGCGTTCATGCTCCAGAGGAATGTAATCTTGCTTGGAAGTCACAGTTGGAGGCGAGACACGATAAATGATTCGCGCCCAAGCACATTTCTTGCCAATGCGAACTCGTCTGTAACTAGGATTAATTTCGTCTGGATGATACTGACCAATCAGAGTCAAATCATTACTGCGTCCGTAATCCCATGCATAGAGACTCACATATCCATCTGTTACTGGTTTTTCAATATGTGCGATACTCTTAACTAGGACTGGGCCTTGAACATTATCTACAAAGAAAGTAGAGGTAGTTTTATTTCCAGTTGTTAAATATTCAACTCGACCAGTAGTCGAAGATAAGTTTCTAGCGTTATTTAAAGTGTCATAAAGCTCAAATTCATCGCTTTTAATTTTGCGAACATAGTATGTAGTGCCTGCAACAAGACCACTTGGTAATACATCATTTTCAGTTGCACGAACAGTTACGGAATCGCCAGTTTCATACAAGCAAGCAGGCGCATAAATGCTAGTCGAAGGCTGGACTATCATTACTCTGCGAATATCTAGCGTCAATCGACCTGTCCCCGGCGTTGCAATTGGAACCAACACACCGCCAGAGTATACTTTTACACGATTGCCGAATAGCTTTACAGTATAATTAGTTCCAGCAATCAATGGAGATGGCAATGTGCCAGATGTGCTAAAATTAACTATCTCATCATCTGCAATAAATTGAATGTTATCTGGCTCAATTAAATCATCGTAAACGCTAGGAGTTACAGTAAAACGAATTCCAAAATATGTTTGACCTGTTCCAAATGCAGTTGTTACAACTTTACCAGTAGTTCCTCCAGCAATTGCATTTGCTTCAGAAGTATAAACTCGTCCAGACTCATCAGTATCTTTTCGTAACCAGAATTGTGTTACACCATTATCAATTGATGGAGTAGTTGTTGGAAGAAGAAAATCAGTTCCAAAGTAAAAACCTTGAGTTTGACCAAGAGATGCATAGTCACCTCTCCAGTTTCCAGTAAACGAAACTCCAAAAGCCCTAGAAAGAACTACATACAATATTCCTGAACCAGATGATTTAATATCAACATCCGAATAATCTGTGTTTTTAATTGTAAATGTATTGCCTGCGGTAGGATTCTCTGCACGATACACAGTTCCCGCAACTAAAGGTTGCGGCAATGTTCCTGTACTTTGAAATTCAATGAATACTCCAGTAGAAGGAGAAAGTATAACACTAGGCGGCGATGTGTAGCCAGTTCCTTGAGTGATGATATCAATCGAAGTTACTTGTCCTCCAGAAACATTTGCTTTTGCAGTCGCTCCAGTTCCACCGCCACCTTCAATTTTAACCTGTGGTGCTTCAGTATATCCAGAACCAGCAGAAATTTGAGTGAATTTTGAAATAAATGATGTAGTAATGCTGGCAGTAGCAGTAGCTTGGTTACCTGATGCAACTCTAGCGGCAGTAATATTACCAGTAGCATCTGCTAAAGCTGAACCAACAACATAAGTAAATGTATTAGTAGATACATTCGATATTGTTTTTGTGCCATTATAATCATTTGGAGACGCATTAGAAATTAAAATTTGATTTCCATTAGCAAATCCATGAGCAACAGCAGTTGTTGCTGTTGCAATTAAAGTGCTTGGATTTGTAGTAATTCCAGTAACAGTAAAATTTGTAGTTGTAGGAGGGTCAATTGTTACTGTTGGAGTAGACGAATATCCAAGACCAGAATCAGTAATAATAACTTCAGAAATTGTATTAGTTATAGAATTTCTAATTGCATATCCTTTTGCAACACGAGATTGCTGACCAGCAGGAGGAGTTGGTGGATCACTAAAAGTTACAATTGGTTCGGTAGTATATCCAGAACCACTAGCAGATACGCGAACAGAGGTTACAGAACCAACTGGTACTGCCGCAAATTGCGCTCCTGCTCCTAATGGTGCTGGTATAGACAGACCCGGAGCAGAAATCTGATTTGTTTTACCAACGCTTGCCGTAGCGGGAATTAATTTCACTAACGAAAACACACCACTACCGGGCGTTAAAAGAACGATAGGATTTACAAAGAATGTTCCAGTTGATGCAACTGCGTCTGCTTGATTTTCGTGAAGTGTTACCGAGGTTGAATCAATAATATTTACAAAGTAATTCTTGTTGCTGATCAATGGACGAGGCAATACGCCACCAGATGTGAATGCCTCAACTTGATCTCCATCAACGAACAAGTGAGGGACTGTAAATGTTAACTTTGTTTCAGGAAAAATCTCTTTACGAATATCGACATCGATAGGATCAATTGATCCAGTCGTGTAAACCTCGTTGTAATTATTTTGAGCGTTCTCTTCAGTCTCGAAAATCTGAAGATTTGTAGAATCTAAAAGATTGCCAAAATAAGTTGTTCCTGACTTCAAAGGAGCAGGCAATGTCTGTCCAGCAGGAAACACAATGGGATTGGCACTACTAATGCCAATCGTTGGAGCGGTTGCAAATCGTAATGCAGTAACAACACGGCTTGCCCTTTGATCAAGAAATTCAAGTGGATCAGCACCAACAATTGATTGTAATGAAATAGGGTAATCTCCTGCTTGAGCGTTTAATGAGTCGTTGTAAATTTTAATCGTGAACGCATCAACAACGCCGATGTAATAAGTTTTGCCACTTGATAATGGAACTGGAATGGTCCCAGAGATTGGGATTGGCGTGACCGACATTCCTTGACCAGAATTTAACTGATGGGCAGTAGCAGACTTAAATAGCTGAATCGGCGAAATTGAGACTTCGCGTGTATTAACATTAGAACCAGATGGCGCAATTGTGCCGTAAGGAAAGTCAGAGATGCTGTTGATAGGAACAAGCAACCCATCTACACCTGTGCCGTCTGGAAGTTGACTGCGGATATCTCGATTTAAATTGTCTGTGCCAATAATACGAAGAACTTTTCCGACATCGTTGCTAGATTCGGCAATCGCAACCAACTCGGAAGGCTGGATGATTTCCATTAAGGTAGCAACATAGCCTCGGTCATCCCATGCCCACTCGACGGAGTTGTATTTCCCACCCTTGTTTACATGATACTGAAATAAACGATTGCGAAAGTATGTAGGACTGCCGTCTACATTGACTGCTAACGGCACAGAAACGCCGCGAGGCAATGCAATAGAGCAACCATCCCAACCCGCGCAGACATCGACTTCCGCAGTCGAATGCATCCAATGTCCAGACTCCATTAAAGTCTGGACTGCCTGACTGATCTTGCGGAAAATTTTAGTCTGGTCTGTCGTGCCTAAAATTTCCGCGCATTCCTCGAAAATTTGCGAGACAAACATGATTAGACAGCACCACGGGAAAGTTCTTCTGCAAATGCGGCAAGATCGGCATCTTCCATCTCGCCTTCAGGAGTTTCAGGAGGCATCATCTCGCCACCTCCTGCCGCCTGTTGCTCGACATTGACAGCAAGTGCGTCAATAGCCTCTGCCAATTGCACCACGATGCCGTGTAATTGGTCGAAGGTCGATTTAGGGATGCTCATCATTACCTCGCCCTCCGCAGGCATAGGAGGCATTGCGGACATTTCGTCAGTCATAGCCTCTTCAGGCATGGGTGAGTTAGGGTTTTTCATAAAATTAATCTTCTTCTTCAGCTTCGTTTAATCCATTTTCAATTTCGTCTTCGTCATCGTATTCCTCGGATTCCATTTCGGATTCAGAAATAGAACTAGGTTTGATACCACAAATTTGCAATTCCACGCAATGCCTTTTCTTCTCCTCGCCATCGCGCATCGTAACTTCTTTTTTCTCCATGACTTTTTTGAAATGGATAACAGCAGTTCCTTCTTTTGGCAACTTACTTAATTCTTCTGCATTGTCAAAATACAACGATGGATAGTGATATTCGCTTTTCGGAGTTTCAATTTCAATTTCAGTCATTCCCATAGAAGGAACTTCTTCGCCTAAATCAATAAAACCTTCTGGCAATTCTGCTTTTTGTGTAGTGTATGGCATATTAACGAATCCTTCTTGCTTCAATTGTTCCGTAAGCGGATAAAGTGGAAACTGTAAAAGTTCCTGTAGCAACTAAATAAATTGTAGTTTGAGCAGTTAATACAATTCTTTGACCACGAATTGGAATTCCAATATCATTAGCCGCAGTTGGAACAACTGCCGACATTACAGATCGAGAAAATGTATCTTGCCCTCCAAGTGTTGCTGATGTTTGACTAATACCTTGTGCAAGAATTGTAATGCTTGTTGTTGCGCCTGCACGATAATCCACTTGACCATTTACATACCATTCTCCAATAGGTAATGAAATACTCGTTACATTTGCAGTAGTATTAGTTGTCAATGCAATTGCACTTCCAACAGCAACAGTTGAAGATACTATTTGACCAACAAATCCAGATGCTCCGCTTGATCCATCTATTACACCATAAATTAATGTACTTGGTAATTGCGCTCCGGTAGCCCCAATAACAATACCAGAAATAATTGGAGATGTAATTGTTGCTCCAGATGAAATTGTTGCAGGAATAACAATATTTGAGCCACCATTAAAAGAAGTCGCAGTTCCAGTAATAGCACCAGAAATTTGAATAGTTCTTTCCGTTTGTAGGATTGTTGCCGTTCCTGCATTACCAGTAACATTACCAGTAACATTACCAGTAACATTACCATTAATTGAATTAGTAAATGTTTTATTACCAGTAATTGTTTGCGTTGTATCTGTCGTACAGATATTTGGAGCAATTACTGCTTGAGTTGCTTTAGTTAGCGGCATAATAATTAGTTTTATTGAATTACTGAACAAAAAGCATAACTTGGGTCTGTGCCAAATCCTGCTGATCCATAACAATTTATAGAAAATTGACTTGATGTAAATGTTGTGGTAGTTGTTGTTGATCTTACATCTGTTACAGCAGTAACACAATAATTCGCATCACTCATTGGAGTTGTCATTGTAATTGTATAACCACCATTTGATGTTCTCAACACACTCGTCACATTGCCACTTGAGCGGATGAAACGATTTGTATTTGCTGTGCTAACCGCACCAGTAGTATCGCGTGTTCCGTCAAAGTTCACCCATGCACGGCAGGCGTAAGTTGGAGCAGAACCAGTCGTAGTTGAGAACTTCGTAGAAGTATCAGCGTTACCAGTCACATTTCCAGTCAAGTTTCCAGTCACATTTCCAGTCACATTTCCAGTCAAGTTTCCTGTAATTCCACTCGTAGTGAATGTAGCAGAGGTTGATCCATTGACCTTGAGATACCCTTGAGGCAAAGCAGGATCGTTTTGTAGTGTAAATGATGTTGCCATAAAATTATTTAGTTACTTCTACCCAACTTAAAGTTGCTTCGTCCCATGTGTAATCTTTTCCATCTTCTGGATAAGGAGTTGGTGCATCCCAGAGACAGGTATCTTCATTGAGACTCCAGCTTTCAAATGGTTTTGGAGGAATGAATGCATCTTTTACTTTGTCGTAAGAAAATCCAACGCCAGCATAGTTCTTGCGAAGTGGAGTTCCGCCTAAAGCATGAACGCCACCATGAGTGTTGTAGGATGTTTGAATCCATTCTCCGGGTGTGTTATCCACGAAAGTGTCGAAGAATTCTTTTTCAGCAACGATTACACTCGTTACTTTGCAGTCTGTTATTTTTGCGTAGTGTGCCATAATATTAAGCTACATAAGTTCCTGATGAAGTGAATGTATGAATTGTGTATCCGCCAGATGTAGTAACTGTTCCGCCAGTGCCGCGTTGTGAACCGAGATAGCGAAGAACCACGATTCCAGAACCACCAGCACCGCCGTTATTGATGATTCCACCAGCACCACCGCCGCCTCCAGTATTCACACCGCCAG
>B570J29032_109958347_pt1 | contig 12514 bp, 11 predicted proteins | sample LakMenEpi16Nov12_FD_29032 | JGI IMG/M metagenome (IMG submission 29032)
CCAAAGCCACCTGCCTCTCGGATAAACACAGATGAACGTGTGGAGTACAGCGGCTTGCCAGCGGCATCGGTGGCTTCTGCTTCCGTCACGATGACTGCAGCCTTTACCTTGTCATACATCGCCACAAGCTTGCTTTGCACGGTGGCCGTTCCTTCCACAGGAAGAGGCTGATGCAAAGTGATTGCTTGTGATGCATGTACAAGGTTTGCAAAGTTGAATTCACCCACATTGCGCATCGGGTTCGACGCTGCTGTTGCTTGACCAGAACCCAACACCACAGGCATGGTAGGTAGAGCTTTTTGCACGACACCGGTTGAGTTTTCAGTGACGTATTGCAATTGATCAGAACCCACATTCAAACTCACTGCATACAACAGAGAGTCTTTCGAGGACCAAGAAATTTGATACGGCTCACCTACTGAACCGACTGCTTCTGGATTCAAAGCCATGATGCTGACCTACTTCTTTCCGATGGTGTTTTGTGGCCATGAGCCATCTTTGCCGTCCATGCCGGCATTTGGTCGTGCGGTCTTGAGCATCTCTGACACAGCAGCACCAATCTTGGTGGGGTCATCGATGGGTGACACGCTTGGTCCACGATGCCATCCTTCGGCAATTGCCAATGTCTGACCACTTGCCTCAAATATGCGACCAGTAACGTCGCCTGCTTCGCTTCCTGCCAACCAAGTAACAATCGGTGCAATCCAGCGTGGTGAACGCATCTCGCGCTCTTCATCGGTCTCTGGTGCGTTGCCCAGGCCTTCAGTCATACGAGTGAGAGCAACTGGTGCAACAGCATTTACAGTCACACCAAAACGTGCCAACTCAAGGGCCGCAATCACAGTGAACGATGCAATACCTGCTTTTGCTGCACCGTAGTTTGTCTGACCCACGTTGCCGTAGATTCCCGACACAGATGTGGTGTTGATGATGCGGCCGTATACCTCTTTGCCTGCTTTGGCTTGTTCACGCCAATATGCAGCAGCCCAACGGCTAGGACCAAATGTGCCCTTCATGTGCACCTTGATAACTGCATCCCATTCTTCTTCGGTCATGTTGGTCAACATGCGGTCGCGCAAAATTCCTGCGTTATTCACCACAATGTTGATGTCACCAAATGTCTCCACTGCAGTGTTGATGAGACGCTGTGCACCTTCCCAGGAAGAGATGTCATCACCATTTGCAACAGCTTCGCCGCCCATTGCCTTGATCTCATCAACAACAGATTGTGCGGGGCTCACATCGCCACCACTGCCGTCAATGTTGCCACCAAGATCGTTCACTACAACTTTGGCGCCTTGGCTTGCCAAACTCAATGCATGTTCGCGACCAATTCCGCGACCTGCTCCTGTAACTACGGCAACACGGCCTTCACACAACTTCGCCACGACGGCTCTCCTCTTTGTAAATGGGACAACACCTCATGGTGTCCGCCTTTGATACTACGAACTGGTGTCACAGCCGACATAGCCCAAGGCCCCCTAGCCTCGAAAGCGTGGCAAAAAAGGTCCTCATTATTGGTGCTGGCCCCTCTGGCACCGCGTGTGCCCTCACATTGCATCGCCTTGGCCACAGTGTCACCGTGGTGGATAAAGCCACTTTCCCAAGAGAAAAATGTTGCGGCGATGGTCTCACCACCAATGCATTACGCATATTGGAACGTCTCAACTTCTCCCCCGAGACCGTGCCTGACTGGAAACAGACACACAAAGTGATTGTGCGATCACCTAACGGGAGCACACTCGACATGGATCTTCCAAAGGGTCAGGGAATGTTCGCAGCTGTTGCTCCTCGTCGACAACTTGACAATGCGTTAGTAGACCAATGCATTCAACTTGGAATCCCTGTGCACCAAGGGCACAGTTTCCGCAGTGTTGTGCGCAATGACACCGATGCGATCACCGTTGATATTGATGGATTGGGCATGGTTGAGGCCGACTACGTGATTGCCGCAGACGGCATGTGGTCACCGATACGTAAATCGTTAGAGATGTCCACTCCTGGTTATCTCGGTGAGTGGCATGCATTTCGCCAGTACCTCAGCAATGTAGAGGGACCAGCAACAGAAGACTTGTACGTGTGGTTTGATGATGATCTTCTCCCTGGGTACGCATGGTCATTTCCATTGCCCAACAATCGAGTGAATTTTGGTTTCTGCATGATGCGCAGTGATGCAACAAGCATGCAATTTATGAAAGACACGTGGAAAAATCTTTTCGAGAGACCCCACATACGTGCTGCACTTGGCAACCACTTTGTTCCCGAAGATCGTCACACTGCTTGGCCTATTCCTGCACGCATTGACCACGCCGTCAGGTCAACTGGGCGCATTCTTTTTGTGGGTGATGCAGTGTGCGCTACCGACATCATGACTGGCGAAGGAATTGCACAAGCTCTAGAGACAGGTATCGCTGCGGCACATGCGATTGCACACAATGAGACTCCAAGCGATGTGCGTCATCACTACTCAACGACACTCGACAAAACTTTGCTTGCGGATCATCGCATGTCAAAGTTTTTGGGCAATCTACTTTCGTCTCCGCGAACAACACAGCGTGTTCTCGCCCTTGTGAACAGCACAGCGTGGACAAAGCGCTATTTCGTGCGCTGGATGTTTGAAGATGAGCCTCGAGCCGCACTTTTCACCCCACGGCGTTGGCACCGTGGGTTTCTGCGCCGACCTGGGGCATATCGCACACTCTCCTGATTAGGCCACCACACACCACCGAGTTGTACGGTAAGTATCTATGAAAACGCGCCTCACTGAAATGTTTGATATCGAGTTACCCATCATGCTCGCCGGTATGGGTGGTGTCTCGTATAGCGATTTAGTTGCGGCGGTTTCTGACGCAGGTGGTATTGGAACTTTTGGTGCGGCCCCGATGACCACTGAATTGCTCATCTCGGAGATGGCACGTGTGCGCACACTCACGAATAAGCCATTTGGCGTTGATTTGCTCACCGCATCTCCTGATTCCATTGAACGCAATCTCAAGGCAATCATTGAAGGCGGGGCCAGCATTTATGTGGCCGGCCTTGGCGTACCGCGCGAAATTGTGGATGAGTTGCATTCGCACAACATCTTGGTGGGATCAATGTGTGGCAAAGTACGCCATGCAATTGCAGCTGTTGCTAGTGGATGTGACTTTGTGGTTGCTCAAGGAACAGAAGCAGGCGGACACACGGGCGTTGTAGCCACCATGGCGCTTGTTCCTCAAGTAGTAGACGCAGTGGAAGGCAAAGTTCCTGTTGTTGCCGCAGGTGGAATCTTTGATGGACGCGGACTTATTGCCTCACTTGCCCTTGGTGCTGAAGGTGTATGGATTGGTACCAAATTCATCGCCACACACGAGGCACACACGGGGCGCGGATACAAAGAAAAAATGCTGGAGATGGCAGAAGATGACACCGTCATCAGTAAGGCCTATACGGGCAAGACATGTCGTGTCGCGCGCACCGAGTGGACACAGCATTTCGAAGAGCACCCAGAAGAACTCCAAGGTTTCCCCGGTCAAGCAATTGCCACTATCCAAGCCGGCATTCATCACTTGGGTGTGGGACCAGAAGTCGAACTTGATACCAACCGTGCATTCATGGCAATTGGGCAATCGGTTGGTGCAATCGATGAGATTAAACCTGCACGTCAAGTAGTCGCCGAGATTATGGCCGAAGCCATCCAGACTCTCGAGCGTCTCGATTCGATGCGCTGATTTTGTTAGATCTTCTTCGTCGCAATCGCGACATTCGATTTCTCTTTGGTGCCCAAGTGGTGTCCTACCTCGGTGACTGGTTCACATTCGTCGCCCTTGCAGGACTGATTGATGATCTCACGGGTTCAAAATTCTTGGTGTCGCTTGTTCTGGTGTCACTCACATTGCCCTCGTTTCTCATGTCTCCTGTCGCAGGCTCGTTTGCAGATCGCTTTGATCGGCGCAAGATCATTTTTGTTGTCTCGATTGCTCAAGCAATTGCAGCACTTGGGTTTTTGCTCGTGGATAAAAACACCGTGTGGTTTGCATTTGTGTGTCAAAGCACCATCTCTGCCCTAGCGGCATTTATCGGACCCGCATCAGGAGCTGCAATTCCCAATCTGGTAGATGACGACAAAGATCTGCGTTACGCCAACTCTTTGTTTGGAAGTACATGGGGAATCATGTTGGCCGTGGGCGCTGGACTCGGCGGAATATTCTCGTCTGCCTTTGGTCGTCAAGCATCATTTGTGGCCGATGCGCTCACATTTGTTGTTGCTGCATTTCTTGTGTCGCGTATTACGCGCCCCATGCAACGTGAAAGGGCTCAGACTCCAATTCGTCGAGTTCGACCACTTGCAGACATGAACGAAGCGATCACGTTGGCGCGTCACAACAAAGTGATCTTGGCACTGCTTGCATCGAAAACAACTTTTGCAGTTGGCGCAGGAATAGTGAGTCAGCTTGCAGTTCTTGCATCTGATGCATTTAGTGCCGGCGATGCAGGACGCGGTGCACTTCTAGGAGCTCGTGGTGTGGGCTCGGGGCTTGGCCCCATCCTTGCTGCGCGTTTAGTGCAACGCGACATGGCCAAGCTATTACGTGTGTGTGGCTGGTCTGGCCTTGGTTTTTCCATCGCATATCTCGGAGTGGGACTGAGCCCGAGTCTCATGGTGGCGGTGGTCTTTGTTGCACTTGCACACCTTGGTGGAGGTGCACAGTGGACACTGTCCACACTTGGATTACAAATGGAAGCTCCCGATGAGTTGCGCGGAAGAGTGATAGCTGGTGACTTCGCCCTTGTCACCTTGATGTTGAGCCTTACAAGCATTGCTGCAGGATTGGTGTCTGAATCAATAGGCGTACGAAGCACCATCGTGATGTTTTCGTGCCTTGCTGCATGTGCAGCAATTACCTACTTGGCTTCTACGCGCTCGCTTCGACAGCGTCTGCGCAACGCTTCGCCGCAGCAATAAGGCGTGCACGACGCGGGTCTTCGTCATACACCGTCATCATTGTGTTCATCACATAGGAAAAACCTAAATGCCGACTTGGATCTGCAAATGATGCAGAACCACCTGCGCCCGTATGACCAAATGCTTCAGGCCCAGTGAACTTGTAGTGCTCGTTGTGACGCATAAAGCCCATCGCAAAATCTGTCTGCGACAACAACACCGAATCGGTTTCACCTTCCGGAGTCATGCTCGTGGTTGCTTGTGCAACAGTTCCAGGCGTGAGCAATCGCACACCGTCAACTTCCCCGACACACGCTGCATAAATTTTCGCCAGCGCACGTGCATTTCCAATGCCATTTGCACCAGGTACTTGTGCGCGATGCACTTCAGGCTTATTGAAAGCTCCAGGAGCAAAAGCTCCATTTAACGAGAGTGCGGCCTCGCCTTTTGTTCCCGGACCACCACGATCAAGCATGATTTTTGCAATCTCAGGCGGAAAGCTAGGAAGAGGATGGGCCATAAGTCGCGCCACACGTGGCTCTAATTCTTCGGGCAATCCAACGAAGAACTCGGCACCCAATGGACGAGCAATTTCATCACGCACAAACTCAGACACACTGCGCCCATCTACACGCCGCACCAACTCACCAGAAAGCCAACCAAACGTGATGGCGTGATATGCATGTGCCGAACCCAACGCAAGCAACGGTTCAGTTGCTGCAAGGCGCGTCACCATTGTGTCCCAGTTCAACGCATCGTCAAGACTGACCTGATCACGCAATGTGTACAAACCAGCTCGATGTGCAAGCAGTTGTGCCACCGTCACATCTTGTTTACCTGCTTGAGCGAATTCGGGCCAATACGTAGCAACTTTTTCTGCGTAGTCAATGAGGCCGCGTTGAACACATATAGCCACCGCAATGGACATGATGCCTTTAGTGGTGGAGAACACTGTTTGTAACGCATCTGGGCCGTAGGGAATCGTGTGTTCATAATCTCGCCAGCCGCCCATCACGTCTACAACACATGTTCCCCGGTGATATACCGCAACGCCTGCTCCGTGATCTTCACCGTTGTGAAAACCTTCTAATAATGCATCACGAACTGGCTCCCAACCAGGAGCTACATGTTCAACAGTTAACAGAGACACAATCAGCCATCCACAATGGCGCGTAATTTTTCAATTTGCCCCACTGGATCTGGGCCAATCGGGTTCACAGATAACACAGTGACACCAGCCTCTTTGAATGCAGCTACTCGTTCTTTGATGAAGCCCGCAGAACCCACCAAGTTGGCATTCAAGATCCATTCGGCGGGAAGAGCCGCTGCAGCTTCATCTTTTTTGCCTTCGAGATACAAATCTTGAATCTCTACTGCTTCTTTTTCGAATCCATAATCACGACATACGTCGTTATAGAAATTCTTTCCACGTGCACCCATGCCACCTACATACAACGCCATGTTGGGACGTGCCATATCCAAGATCTTGGTCTGTGCATCCCCCGTTAAGGATTCATCAATGGCCAACATGCCACCTGCAGAGATATCCAACCGTGCACGATTGGGATCACGCTTGGCAAGTCCAGCCTTGAGTTGTGCTCCCCATACATTGTGATATTTCTCGGGATAGAACATGATCGGCAACCAGCCATCTGCCATTTCTGCAGTCGCTTCAACGCTCTTGTCTTTCAACGACGCCCACCAAATGGGAATGTCTTTGCGCACAGGATGATTAATGATCTTTAGTGCCTTACCCAGACCAGTTCCTTGACCTTCGGGTAATGGAATTTGCACGGTCTTACCGTCGTATTGCAACGCTTCCTCGCGTGCCCACACCTTGCGACACACTTCGATGTATTCCTTAATGCGTTGCATGGGTTTGTCATAGGGCACTCCATGAAAACCTTCAATCACTTGAGGCCCCGATGCACCAAGTCCCAAGATGAATCGACCATCGCTGACGAAATCGCATCCTGCGGCTGTCATGGCCATGAGGGCTGCTGTACGTGAATACACATTCACGATTCCCGTTCCAATTTCCACGCGCTCTGTCTTGGCTGCGAGATACCCCACTTGAGAAATTGCATCAAAGCTGTACGCCTCGGCAATCCACACCTGATCGAGGCCTGCCTTTTCCAGCTGCACCACACGATCTACGGCTTCTTTGAATCCGCCCGAATAGTTAATCCCCATTGACAACTTCATGATTCCCCCTTGGTTGGTGTCCCCTAGACCCTATGACGAAACAAGGGACACATACGATTCCTGGTGCTATTTCGCACCTGGGGCGCGACAATGGAACCGTGAGTTTCTCCTTGGCTTCGTCTTTCGTCACGGCACCTGACGGGACCCAACTACGAGTCATCGATTGGTCAACCCAGGCCCTGTCGGCTGGTGTCCCCATCGTGCTCTTACATGGACTTGCCTCAAATGCTCGCCTCTGGGACGGGCCGGCTCGATGCCTCACCCAAATCGGACATTCCGTGGTCGCTGTTGATCTTCGCGGACACGGTCACAGCGAGAAGCCTGACCATGGTTATTCAGTTCCAGAAATTGCCGCCGATGTGGCCCACCTTATTGAGGCACTCTCGGCCACCAGTTCGAAATGGAAACGCCCTCTCGTCATCGGCCAATCATGGGGTGGCAACATCGTGGTGGAACTCGCGTCCCAATTTTCTCATCTGATTCGTGGAATTGTTGCTGTTGATGGCGGCACTATCGATCTCTCGCATTCTTTTACCGAATGGGATGAATGTGAAAGAACACTTCGACCGCCTCAACTTGCGGGCATGCACTACGACCGTCTTCGTTCCTACATTCGCGCCGCACATCCAGATTGGACCGAAGAAGCCATAGACGGACAAATGCATAACATGGAGAAGTATTCCGACGGAACGATTGCGCCACATCTCACCATGGAACGCCACATGACCATCCTGCGACACCTTTGGGAAGATCGACCTGCAGAAAAATGGGCCAATATAAAGGTGCCTGTCATGTTCACTCCTGCATCAAAAGGACACGACGAGCACACCTCCATCAAGCGTCAACAGATTGCACATGCAATTTCTCAATTACCTCATGCCCGTGTTGAATGGTTTGAGCCCGCAGACCATGACCTTCATGCCCAGTTCCCCGACCGATTCGCCGCAGTAGTCGATCACGCAATTTCTACAGGATTTTTCTCATGAGCCTTCCACGCATTCTCACCATCATGGGTTCTGGGGAAACCACTCCAACTATGGTGTCCACCCATCGAGCACTCGTTGCTCAACTACCTTCCCCCGCACGAGCAGTTCTTCTCGACACGCCCTACGGCTTTCAAGAAAATGCGCCCGAGCTTGCCGCACGCGCAGTCGCATATTTTCGCACCTCAGTCAACATCGACATCACTGTGGCAGGACTTGTGCGCATGCATGACACTCACCTACCTGCAGATCCTGTTCTCATTGAACGAGGACTTCGTGCACTCACAGACTCTCACTACATTTTTGCTGGACCAGGCTCACCTACCTATGCGCTGCGCCAATGGAGTGGAACGAATGTGGCGTCCATTATTGAAGACAAGATTCAACATGGTGGAATCGTCACCTTTGCTTCTGCCGCCGCACTCACGTTGGGCCGATCCACAGTTCCGGTCTATGAGATTTACAAAGTCGGCCAAGACGTCGAACGTCTCAATGGTCTTGACCTACTTTCAGCACTTGGCATAAACGCCACAGTCATCCCCCACTTTGATAACGCCGAAGGCGGAAATCACGACACAAGATTTTGTTACTTAGGCGAAACACGTCTTCGTTTGTTTGAATCACTTCTCGATGACGACACCTATGTTCTTGGCGTTGACGAACACACAGGATTAATCGTTGACAGCAAGGCCGGAAACGCCCGCGTTGTAGGAAACGGAACAGTCACCATCCGACTCCGCTCTCAATCTCACACCATAAAAAATGGCGAAACCGTTGACATTGCTGTCCTGCAAAATCCTTGGGCCCATTTCGGTTCTACAAATTCGCAGACCAACCCGAACTCCCATGCAACTTCCTTAGATGCACCAAGCCCACACCAGATTGATACTGGCGAAGACACACTTGAGGGCACACTTGCTCGTCTCAATAACATCTTTAGCCTTGCAATTGAGGCCCGTGATGCAGACTCAGCATTGCGGGCATGTCTTGATCTAGAACAAGCAATCGTGGATTGGTCTAGCGACACATTGCAAGGCGATATCGGAGATCGAGCACGGGCATCACTGCGTTCCATGATTAGCCAATTAGGTGATGCATCTTCTGGGGGTCTCAAAGACCCACGCGAAGTCGTTGGGCCATATGTGGAAGCAATGCTTGAAGTGCGTGCAACCGTGCGAGCAGAAAAAAGATTTGATCTCTCAGATGTAATTCGCGATGCGTTTGCCAACCTCGGCATTGAGGTGCGCGATACACCCAATGGTGTGGAATGGATCCTCGACGAAAAGAAGTGAACTACACGTGATGCACATGGGCGATGCGGGAACGCCCACGAATACCGCTCACCGTGTACACGACGATGAACATGGCAGTCGCTACCAAGATGATAGTTGCACTGGCTGAGGTATCTAGGTGGTAGGACAAGTTCATTCCCAAGAATCCAGATAATGCGCCGACAATGGGAGAGATCCACAACATGCGTGCAAAAGAGTTAGTGGTCATGCGTGCAACTGATGCAGGAATCACTAATAGTGCAGAGATCAATAATGTTCCAATTACGCGCATAGTCACCAAAATGGTGAGCGATAACAGAATCATCAAGAGCGCTTCAATCCATGCCACTTTCACTCCTGAAACCTGCGCAACATCGGGATCAAAGGTGGCGAATAACAAGCGCCGATACAGCACTACCACTACAACCACCGTCAAAACAGTTACGAGCGCGACAGCAATAATGTCTGTGGTGCGCACACCCAACACGCTTCCGAATAACACTGCTTCAATACTTTTCTTTGCTTGACCAAAACGATTCAGTAGTGCAAGACCAAGTGCAAACGATGCAGTCGTCACAACACCGATCGCCGCATCAGCACCAATCAAACGACGACGGGCAATGCGACCGATGATGACACCAGACGCAACACCCCATATTCCTGCTCCCACAAAATAATTCAATTGCATAACAGCAGATGCTGCTGCACCGCCAAAGACCGCATGTGAGAGACCGTGACCGATGTAGCTCATGCCACGTAACACAACAAATACACCCAAGAGTCCACACAATGCGCCGGCAATTGTTGCCACAATCACCCCGTTAGTAAAGAACTGATATCGGTAGGGCTCAAACACCCCAGCAATCACGAATGAGGATGTGCTCATCGGGTGCCGCCAAGTCGCCGCGTGACATCATCTGCGCCATGTTCCAGCACAAGTGGCATTCCGCCATGCACAAGCACTTCCATAGGTGCGCCATAGGTCTGTTCCAGAACTTCGGAGTTCAAAACTTCAAGCGGTGGGCCATCGGCAATCACATCTACATTCATGCAAATTAAGCGCGGAAGATGTGCGGCCAATCCGTTGAGATCGTGTGTGGAAAGAACAATAGATACTCCATCATCGTGAAGATCAGCCAGCAAATGCAGAACTTCGTGTCGTGTGCGCACATCAACGCCAGATGTTGGCTCATCGAGTACCAATAACTCAGGGCGATGAAAAAGCGCGCGTGCAACGAACACTCTTTGTTGTTGCCCACCAGAGAGTTCACGAATGTGACGATCATGCAATCCGCTCAAGCCCAATCTCTCCAACACATCTAATGCATCTCGGCGCTCATCGGGTGAAATTCTTGGAAAATATCGACGAGTCGTTCGAGTCATTGCCACGACTTCAAGCACAGTGACGGGGAAATTCCAGTCCACCGATTCCACTTGAGGCACATACCCCATGCGTAAGCCAGGCTTTTTTGTGACGTGACCCTGTTGAGGTGTGACTGTTCCAAGAATGGCCTTCAATAGTGTTGTCTTACCAGACCCTGAAGGTCCAACGATTCCTACAAAATCACCACTACGAAAAGTGACATGAGCATCACGCACTGCAACAGTTGTTCCGTATGCACACGTAATATGCGCACACTCAACAAGGATTCCTCCACTCACTGCGGATAAAACGCTTTATCAGTCACACCCGCATTTGTGTTCACTGCCTTCAATGCTGATGCGTTTCCACCAAGCGATTCCACCATGGTGATGAAGTTGAACTTCATGAGATCTGCCCAACTGTGCTGTGCATCACCAGGCTCACCCAACAAATCGTCGTCACGAAGAACGTCGACATAACGCACACCAGTCTCCTCACCAATTTGGGCCAAGACAGGAGATGGGAATACTTCGCTTCCAAACACAGCCTTGACTCCAAGTTCCTTCACTTGATCAATCAGGTCTGCAATTTCTTTTGGCGAGGGCTCTTCAAACGACGAAGGCTGAATGGCGCCCACCACCTCAAAGTCATACCGCAGCGCAAAATATGCATATGCGTCGTGATAGGTGAGCAATTTTCGGCTTGCCTCAGGCACAGTTTGTGCTGCTGTTGTCATCGCATCATCAAGTTCTGTTATCACTCGAGAGATCTTGGCATGGTTGGCGTTGTAGCCATCGATGTTTGATGGATCGAGTGCGACCACCACATCGCGAATGAGATCAACGTATTGCTGCACCATTGGTGGGTTGGTCCACAGGTGAGGGTTGGGCTTGCCGCCTTCTTTGGGGAAGGAAAAGTCATACACCCATTCATCACTGGGGAGAACTGAAGTTCCCAATTCACAAATCACAGCATTTGCTGCATTGTCTTTCGCCAACTCAATAGAAGGATCCTCAAGACCAAGACCATTCACGAACACCACATCTGCATCTTCCACTACTGCTGCAGCACTCGGCGGAGGCTCAAAGGTGTGGGAGTTTGTTCCTTCTGGAACTAGACCATCAACTGTGGGTCCAAGATCACCCACCACCATGGCAATGAGATTGGTGATCGGCGCAACGGTCGACACAAGCTTTGGCGCACGACCAGTTATCTCTTTCACCGACATGCAGGTTTCCTTTGCTACGACATCAGCATCGGTGGGCAAAAGCGACTCAGACTCGGAAGCGCACCCCGCAATACCAAATGCTGCAACAACTGAAATTGATAACCATCGTGAATTTCGCATGACTTCTACGCTAACGGGGAACCACGGCCAAAGGGTTGAAACGTACTACCTCGGCACTACGCGAAGATGGAAAGATTTCACAGCACGGGCAAAGATATTGGCTTCAACATCAGGCTCCGAGATGGGCTCAAGATGCGAAATCCGAGCAGACATCTCGGCAAATACTGTTTCTAATACCAGCCTTGCCAAATTAGCCCCCACACATAAGTGCGTTCCGAAACCAAAAGACAAATGTGGATTTGGAGACCGCGTGATGTCAAAGGAGAACGGAGAGGCGAAGACCTTTTCGTCTCTATTTGCCGATGGGTACAACATCACCACTCGGTCGCCTGCCGCAATTGCTTGGCCACCTACAACATCGTCTGTGACTGCCATACGGAAAAAATTGTTTAACGGAGTAACCCAACGAAGAACTTCTTC
>B570J29032_109958345_pt1 | contig 12501 bp, 17 predicted proteins | sample LakMenEpi16Nov12_FD_29032 | JGI IMG/M metagenome (IMG submission 29032)
TTTTTGTTTTTGTTCATAGTGCCCTCGGTTGGATTTGAACCAACGTGTCACCAACTACGGTTTCTACACCTTATAAGAGTGGGCCGATACGAGGGCTGAATGAGTAGCCATCCGTACATCGTTCCCACTAATGTCAGATGACTACTCAATCCTTAGTTGCTTATCTTGTTCTTGGAATTCTTCAATGAATTAAGCTCAACGGAGAACAGTTTGACAAATTCATCTGAGTAACGGTGCTGAAGCACTAAGGCTGCTCGACGACGTGCCTCTTGTCGCAAGCGATTCTGCTGTTTCTGGATTTCAACTCGACATTGCTTTTCCTCCAAAGACAATGGCTTTCGGCCACGCTTCACTGTTCCCTGAACGACATTCTCGTATTCACTCATGATTTTCCCTCTTTCGGATGTTTCTTGTCCCATCAATATAAATGCTCACGGGTAATAAATCAACCCCAAAACAATGTTGACAAAATAAAATCTGACCTGTACAGTTCCATCAACCCAATAAAACAGAGCTACATAGAAAAGGAAACATATGGCATCAAGGACTCATGGCAACAAGGTAGTGAAAGAGCTGTTCAGGCAACTGGCAGCACTCGGCTTTGTAATTGAACACAAAGGAAGCACTGGATACAAAATCACACCACCACCGAGTATCCATGGACCCGTGTACTACACGCATGGAACACCACAGGCAGTAAAGCCAATCCTCAATCAGTTCCGCAAAATCTATGGAGTAGCACTTCATGACCCGGCGAAACCACCAAAAAGCAAGGTGAAACAATGAGCAATGCAGACATTCCATCAAAGAAATTCAACTTTTCAAATGATTTGGCTTACGGGCATATGGGTGAGTCTGTAATTAAGGACTTTCTTGAATCTCTTGAGCAAGGCGACTTTGAAGTCAAGACAGACAGGTTTAGGAATGGCAACATGGCAGTTGAGCTATACCAGAACCCACGAAGGCAGCTGGACCAAGACCAGAATCAGGTTTGGGTTCCAAGCGGACTGAATATCACAACAGCGAAATGGTGGGTCTATCAGTTCACTCTGGGCGAATCGTTTATTGTCGTCTCGGTTGAGCGTCTTCGCAGGTTTATCAATATGAACAGCCATGACTTCAATGAAAACACATTTACTCCATTTGCACCCAAAAGCGATAATCCGGCTATGGGCTTCATACTGAAACCACATCACATAATCGAAATGATGATTAGCCCAAAGTACGACGAGTTGCCGGGGGGATGACATGTCAGTGGTTGATACCAAGCAATACGACAATCATGTTTGCGACGAATGCCATCAACCAATCCTGCTGTTTATGCCAGAGAACTACATAGAAGAGGGATACAAGCAAATCATTGGTGGAATGTGCTTTGATGCCGGCGGAGCCTATTCGGAGTTCAATGACACATCTCAGTCGTGGTTGGTGTCCACATGGGTTGACGGGTACATATCCCTGTGTCATGACTGCACTGCTCGTTTGTGGTCAGTGCTACCTAGGGCCATGACCAAGTTTGGAAAGCCGCTACATTTTTCGACTGACCCAGAGAACGCAATGCCTTGTTGTAAATGGGGGTGGACTTGGCGTATGGTTGATGGAGTTAGGAAGCTGTTTTGCGCAGGACAAGATGGTCTTGAATGGGAACAAGTAGAAGATTCAGGAAGCCACGAATGAGCATCATAAGCAATCAAGAATAGGACTATGGGTACTCGCAGTACTAAGATTTCAAAATGCAACAAGGGACGATTGGATACTATGCCTGAGAACATTGCGACGAAGACATTCACAATCGAAGTAAACAGGTTTAATAGCGACATCCTCACATCAATCTATTCAACAGAAGAGCTAATATCCATGTTGTTGCAAAAGGGCGGAATGATGAGTGTCTCGGTGGTTAAGGAAAATGAATAAAGCTGTTTCGATATACAAGAATGTCATTACGGGCTCGATACCTCCTACTCCGATATCACTCGATGTTGATGCTGAGCTTTTTACTGATTGCGACGAGACGCTTCTTAGCATTGCCGACACAATTGGTCAACCTGTTGCGTACCAACAGGAACAAAAAGGTTCTCTTGTCCAGAACATATTCCCAATACAGAAAACCGAGACAATGCAAATATCAAGCAGTTCAAAGGTTGAGCTTGGTTTGCATACAGAGACAGCATTCCATCCATACAAGCCAGACATTGTTGCTCTACTATGTGTTCGTGGAGACCCTACGGGCATAACAACTATCGCTGAAGTAAGGGATGTGGTTTCTAAGCTAGATAGTTACTTGATTGATGAGCTGTGTAAGCCGAACTTCACCACATCATTGGACCCAAGCTTCATGCTTGAAGGACAACAGGATGCCACTATACCCATATCTGTTTTGCGCAATCACAATGATGAGTGGCACCTAACATACGACGAAACTCTCGTGATAGGAAAAACGAAGGAAGCAAATCACGCATTACTCCATCTCAAGGTAGCTATACGAGATTCGATTGTTGATTACATACTTGAAACGGGTGACCTGATGCTCATAAACAACAACACGGCCGTACATGGTAGGAAACCTTTTATTGCTAGGTATGACGGAACAGACAGATGGCTTAAGCGCGTTCTCATAAGAACCAGCAGTACTCCTTCAAATCAAATTGAAGGCAATGTCATTACAACTAAATTTTATTAGTCAGTGAACCTCTTACCGCACTTCATGCACCTCTGCATCCACGGGTAAACTTTTCTATCTTGAGGTAAATGTTGGCATCCCGTAGTACCTGCAGCTTTGTTGCATACATCCCTAACAAACTCAGCCAAGGAAACCCCAAGCTCTGCTGCTGCTGACTTCCATCTTTCATGGTCTTCGTCTGTAGCCCTAATTAAAACTTGTTTGTTTGCTGGTAGACCAGGTTTTGCGCCGGTGTTTGCCTTACGGGTGAGTTCTGTGACACCCATGACATCATCAACAGCTGCTCGAATATTGTCTTGAACCTCTTCGGCACTGTCTTTGGATGATTCATTTTTGTTCATAGATAACAAAACTACCTCATGGACATCTAGTTCTGGCAGTTCTTTGTGTTTATTTATTCCCTTGAACCTGTTGCTGAATCCCAGGAGACCCTTGCCTATTGATATTTCAAATTCTTTTACTTTTTCCTTTGATGTCCTATATTTCCCCTCGGTCGATAGCGACTTCCTCGCCGCCCCCTCCGTTGGATACGGTTTCCGCAACATCGATTACCTCTCCATCTTCTATTTCTGATTCACCAAGTATTGAATTAATTACGTCTGATGGAAGCACGCCGCTTCTTCCCATTATCTCCAAAAGCTTACGGGCTTCTGATTCTGGAGAGAACTGACTAATAGAACTTACATCTATTGCGCCGGAAAGGGTTGACCTAACATTGACCTGCGAATTAACATCCATCTGCACATTAACATTTGTCTGCTCCATACCGAGCAACTTTGAACGCCTATCCATTATAGACAGAACTTGCTGGATGGCTTTTAAGTCTGGCTCTGCTGTCACCTCAGTGCCATCATCCATTTCCAACTTTCTATGCTGAGTCATGGGCCATATTGCCGACTGAAGAGAGTCAAGTCTTTCAAGCTCCATTCTCAAAAGCTCTGGATAAGCAAAGAGTGCTTCTGAGTTGAGCTTTTCAAGCTGTCTTCTAATCGCAGTTCCTACAGCTCTGCTTGACATACCAAACCTACGGGCTATCTCACCATGGGTTACACCGGCTTGTCTTAGCTTGAATATGCGCAAGTCCCTTTCAGCAAGGAACTCCCTAGTTAAACCGCCTTCGCCTTTTGACACTTAGCCAACTTTCATATATTCAAGAACTTCAAATGGGAAAATCTTCCCACGCCTCATTTTAGTAGGCCACGGGCGCTCATCGCGGCCACCCCTAAAGTGTCTCACATCGTAGACATATCCCTCCATTGAGGTTGGGTCTGGTTGTAACGAAATGCCGAACTCCGGCCAACGAGACCAGACTGCAGAGCCGAATGGGCGTAACTCACGGGTTGTAAGGCTTGAACCAAGAGGGGCGTGGTGTTCGAGCCATAAGGCGCATCCAAACTGGTCACGAATGTAGTCAAGAAAACGAGCCACCTCTACTGCAACAGCTTCGCTTGTCCTGTTTCCTGAATCAATAAATGACTTATACAAAGGACCAAGAACAAGTAGGTCTGGTTTAGTCTTCTCAACAGTCTCCTCAACTAGGAGCCTGTCAGAGACGCTAAGCAAATCGATACCAGCCGGCTTGATAAGAAGATGGGCTTCAACTTGCTGAATCCGGTTTCCATTCATCAATTGCGTACGGGCTATTGCGGCATTCATGATGCTACGGGATGTTCGGCGGATGATTCGCTCAGGGTTCTCTAGGTCAATAGTCAATGTCCTAATTGGTGGCATTGATTGATATGTAAAAGGATTAACTCCAGAGGCAGAAAGTATCGCAACCTGCCTAGCAAGCATTGTCTTTCCAACGCCCTCAGCTGCAACAACTATCACGCGCTCCTTACGCTCCAAGAGTCCTGGAATAACCCAATCAAATTCGTCGTTGTCTGATTCGGAGATAAAGTTTTCCCAGTTAACCAAACGACCAGTATCGGTGCGCTCACTGATTGTCATCGATGTAAGAGCAATGCTTGCCCTGTTCAACTTCTGAGAGTCGCTCAGGTTCTCGGAATCAAAAATATCGTTAATCTTTACAAGGATTGAATCCATCTGAGATGGTTCTTCTTGCGGTTCCTCTACGGGTGACTCCTCGTAATCGGAGAGGGGGATGAAATCATCAAAAGACTTACCGGCAGCAAAGTGGTCGTATGCATCTTTGCCTGAAGCCGAAAGCCATACACCTCCCGTACACCTCGCCTCATCCAGCTTTGAGCGAACAATCATGGCAAAGGACTTGCCGACATCATCGTTATCAGAAATAATTTCGACATGGGCTCCAGCTAGAGCTTTTGTAAAACTGTCTTCCCATTTGTTATTGCCTGCTCCCCCGGGTCCTGTGGTGGCGATTATTCCCAGCTCGATAAGAGCATCAGCATCTTTTTCGCCTTCAACAACCCAAATGGGCTCATTGTTTTTTACTCCCTCAATGACTGCGGGCAGATTGTAGAGAATCTTGTCTATTCCGGAGAGAGAGTAAATCCAATCTCCACTTTTTTCTGGGTTTGGCCGGCGCTGCAAGAAAGACTTGCTCCCATCTTCACGCAAAAACCGTTGCTTCTCGTATGCAAGATTGCCATTTGAATCAATGTATTTGTAAGTCTTTACAAGACGTTGCTTTGGTTTGTTGTTCTTGTCAAATGTTGCAGACGGGGGGAAGAGGTCTTTCTGGGTTATGCCAATAGCTTCGCATATCTCTGATGCACTACAGGGCTTGCCCCTATGGCAATACACGACAACTTTTCCATTGTCATCTTTGACAGAAAGGGACGGGTTGCTGTCATCATTCCTGCACGGGCATCGAGCTTGCCACTGTCCATCACCACCACGAACGCCTTGAAGCTTGCTTAAGAAGTTTGAAACTGTAAGTGAGGCGGCGTAGGTCATTATGTACTCATCAATTGTTGTAGTCGGACCGTCTCATCATATCGTCGTGTTTTTAAATTCATCTTCTGCCTAAGGAATTTTCGCTGACTCTCTGTCATACCTCCCCATATCCCAAATGGCTCCCACTCCATTGCATATGTGAGACATTCCATTTGTATGGGGCATTTAGCACAAACGCTTTTTGCGTTGTTTATCTTTTCCAGCTCACATCTAGTTAATGGCGACCCCGGGAAAAACCAATCTGTCGGACAAGAAGTACAAGCTCCACCTTTTGGGAAGTCTGGAGGGCCATCAAGATTCAATGTTCCGTATCTACCATTGAACTGTTGGTTTTCTTTCTCATCTATTGTCATGAACGCAAAGAGTATTACTTACTAAACCTCAAGTCAAGTGCCTTCCATGTTGACCACAAGAATTTCCTAATTGACGCTCTGGTTCTATCTTCTCGGCTCACGGGTTGCACTATTTCCTGAATTGCCAAATCTAAAGCTCTACCGGATATGTATGCAACCTTGTAAATTGCATCTTGCCACTCATCACTGTTCTTGACTTTTTCCCAAGCGTACGGGTCAAACCTGTTGTATTTGCTAATCATTTCGTCATCGACATTTGAACGAGAACCCATTATCTCCATGTGCCAGCCAGTTGCTTTCTCTATTGCGAACAACAGCTCTATTATTCCACGGTCGCCATCTGAATCCTTCAGATTTTTAGCCATACGATTAAATTTTCGCTCAGTAATCATCTGGCAATAGACATCCAGCATGTTGGAATAGTCTGTTGCTTCAGCAATAAATGGGTTATTTTCCATGTCAGTAAAAGATGAATCTTCAATCATCTCCTGTATTGCGTCTAGATAGTCAGACTCAGCTGCGATTGGGTCAATGTCTGCGTAGTCCTCAGAGTCTTCATCCATTGGTTCCCAATCTTCCATTTCTATGTACCAAGCAATGCTCTTTGCACTGCCAACTTCTTTTTTGTTGCAGAAGAATTTTCATCCATGCTAGCGATTGCAAGTTCTTCTGGGCTAGTGAATCTATAGTGGTCTAAGTATTCACAAATAGCATTATATACCGACCAAGCGTTGTAACCATATCCGGCAGCATTTCTCTCGTTTTTATAAATAGAGTTAATTGCATCTTCTATAGAGTTCCGGTGTTCTCTTTGTCTCTTTGTTTCTGATTTTGTTCGAGGTGCAATTATTTTTAACACTGCATCCGAGATAGATGACACGGGTGTCTTTATAGAAAGAAGCTGCTCGGCACTACGGGTGAATTCATCTCCCCATTTAGTGGAAATTTCTAAAACTTCTTGAGCATCGTCAATTATCGAATCCATGTTTCGAGTATGTCTGGCTGTAAAAACTCTTCTTGCTGTTTTCTCACCTAGAACAACAGTGTTGTTGCACACCGCTCGTATTTCGGTATTTGAATATCTTATTGGCCACACACCATCGTGGCCTGCTGAGATGACTAGGTATCTAGCAAGCTTATCGTTAACACCAAGCGCATCAATCACAAGTGGACCGAGGTCTATTGTTGCAAAAAATCTTGAACCGCCCTTAAGACAGCCGCATGTATCAATAACTGCGTCACCCTTTGAAGCACCCACTACAGCAAGGGCTCTTTCAAGAACTTCGCTGTTCTGTCTTACTTCGTACCTTGTTCCAACTGTCGCCAACGGGTCAAAGGAGCCATCAAAATTCTGTTTTAGGGTCGCCCTACTGTCATTGATGACCACTGGTGAACCATCCGAGTTTCGGATTAGCTCTCCGGAATCATCTACGGCAGCTACCTTGGTGAGAATAACGTCATAGTTCGCACTGGCGGCCTCAAGCATTGCCTCCATGGTCTGTAGGCCCTTCATGGGCGTTCCAAGCCGGTGCCAAGGCACCTGTCGGTCGTTGTAGGCCATACGAATCCTGCCATTTTTGGTTTTATCTAGTTCGTGAGCCATTTTTCCTCCACCCAATTATCCCACAGCATTACTTTAGTCAAAATACTTGCAATTATTAAAAAGTGGCTGTATTCTTTTGTCATGACAACAACTTACTCCCCAAAAACCCAAGAATTCCTCACTAGCTTTTCCGACCAGGCTATCCAAATGATGATGATGACAAAGCTCATGGGTAGCAAGATTGAGAAAGGCCCAGTAGACACCCCATCTGTGCTCTTTTATGCAGTTCCGGGAAAAGACAACCCCCTCGAAGAGGAAGTTGGAGTTGTTGAGATTAACCCGGACGACGGGGCACCCGCAGACCACATTTTCAACTGGCTCATTGGCGTATACAAGGATGTTTCCGTTGCCCCAATATGGGGAGGAATCATTTCTGATGTCGTAGCCCATTGTGGGAGCAAAAGCGAACACGACACCGTTGAGCAAATGAATGACATTAAGAGCAGGTACCCAGGAAAGAACCTGCAACAGATTTTTAACGAGAATCCGCTTGAGAGCTCGCTGACTGAAGGCTTGACAACAATCATTTTTGACAGCTACGGGAACTTCGCCACCAATCTCACAACCTATAAGTATTCCGACGAGGGAACCCCTGTTTTTACTTTCAGCAAAAGCGAATTTATTGGTTCAATGTTTGGCGATAATGCTGAGTCTTACTCAAATCAAAAACTGACCTCACAAATTCAAGCTTTTATCATTGCGGTTGAAGTTTCGGAAAGCATCAAATCAAATGGAGAATAACGAAGCGTACATGGAGTCGGTTCTTGCTCAATCAGCACATGTCTTGCGACGTGTTGCCGTTATCCGAGACCACGGGTTCACATTTGATTCAGAAACATCAACTCTCTTGGACCAAACATTGGAACTTATTGATGAAATTTCAGAAAATGAAAGCAAAAAGTGGGGATTCACACCAGGACCATCATGCGATGGATACCCAGGTAAGCGATGATATTTTCATTTGAATTCAACTTGTCTAAGCTGCAGGCAGAACTCATGACCGAAGCGCTTCTAGGAATGATTAATACGGGTAAACGCCTAGCTGCATCATTGGATGAAGAAGGTGGCTTGCGCACTCATCTGAACGGCCGGAATTTGAGCGAAAACGAAGTATCCCAGTTAATTCTTGCTTTTCAGCAGGCTAACTCAATACTCGGAGAGATTGAACAAATTGAAGAAGAAGAGAATAAAGCTGAAGCAAAGAAAAGTGTTTCTGGAGTGATTGACGATATTTATGAAATGCTTCAATCATCAGAAAACCCTCCACCTTTCAATCTGTAAACTCCGTTCTCTAAATCGCTGCTTAAATATTCCCTCCATCTAACACTGAACTCTGCATGAGTCTCATTGTCTTTGGGTGAATAATCAAATGCGGTGTTGGCTTCCTTGAGTTTTACTTTTTCATCATTGATAATTCCGTGTTTTGAATAAAGGTCAGACAATGCGTCGTTGGGCGAATCACCAACACCAATCATCTTTGCTTCTTCTGAATCCCAAAAATCTAATGCATCACAGTCATCGCCTGATATGTAATTAGATAAACCTTCAGATTCCTCTGAATAATCTGCAATTGCAAACCACTTGCCACCTTCGTAAACGCCCGAATAACGTGATTCCCTTATCACTACTGGGTAAAGGGATATTGCATCACTCATCTTCGTATGATTCAGCTGATAAAACTTTCTCGAGTTCCGTAACAATAAAGTCCGGTCCAGCAGCTCCGACTATCGTTGAGACGACTTCTCCGTCAGCAAATATCAGAAGTGTTGGAATACTCATAACATTGAACCGTTGTGCCAACGCTCTGTTCTTATCAACATCAGATTTAACAAATCGTATTATTCCTTCGTATGCGGTACTGAGCTCCTCTAGGAGTGGGGTCATGTATTGGCACGGCCCGCACCATGTGGCCCATATGTCAAGGACCATGGGGGTTCCGCTCTCCGCTAGAACTGAATCAAATTCGTCTTGGGTTATTTCTCTCATATGTCCATTGTATTCCCTATTTGTCCACCCACAAATATGCCTTGCGGGTTGCAACTGGCTAGGTGGGTGGCTATATTGACTGAACACCCATATTAAAGGAGCTTTATGATTTACTCAGGCGATAACTGGCGCTCATCACGGGCGTGTATTGATGCCAGCACACTTACCTTTTTCCCTAGCAGCCGAAAGGTGCGATTACAGGCTCTTGCCTATTGTGGAATTTGTCTTGTTCGTGGTGAGTGTCTCAAGTATGCTCTTGATAATTCAATTGAGTTTGGAATCTACGGAGGAAAGACTGAAGACGAACGAAAGGTTATCTTGCGTCGCAGGCAATGAACGAAAAAAGACTCTGGCTAAATGACGACCATCTAATAATCGACTTTCCATACGACCCAGATGAGGTCGCAGCGATTAAAAAGATACCTGGGGCTAAGTGGGACAAGCTTGCCCATGTTTGGCGTGCTCCCGCTACGAGCCTTTCGCAGGTTCGGGATTTTGCGATACTTCATGACTTTGAAGTAGATACATCCATAATGCTATTTGATGAGCCAAAACGACTAAACAAGTCATTTGGTATGTGGAGCGACGATAGCTGGATTTATCTTGGCTTTAACTACGACCAGGTAAAAGTTCGTTCGGTTAAGCAGCTTCCCGGTGTTACATGGGATTCAAAATCAAAAGCCTGGAAAGTCCCCAGAACGGCAGTTCGTGAAGCAATTCAATGGGCGACAATGTTCAAGATGGATGTATCAGCAGAACTTCATCTTGACGCAGAAGAGTTTGCTGAAGTTAGCAGAAAACGAGCAGATGCATCACGCGCTTACAGTGCAGAAATAGAAATACCGAACATTTCTGGTTCTCTTCTTCCATACCAAATGGCTGGAGTGTCGTATGCACATCAGACTAGAAGGTGCTTCATTGCTGATGACATGGGTCTGGGTAAGACTCTTCAAGCCCTAGCAACACTCGAGTACTGTGCGTCTCTTGGAGAAGATGTTTATCCAGCAATAGTTATGTGTCCATCAAACCTTGTCCTTAACTGGAAGTCAGAAGTCGAAAAGTGGACACCATCCAGGACCGCTACTGTCGTAACAGACCGTTCTGATTTTCCTGAAGAAGAACACGACATAATCGTAATTGGCTATGCAAACATTCATCACTGGGTCAAAAGCCTCAAGGGATACAAGTCATTGATATGCGATGAATCTCACTACCTAAAAACTCCAACTGCCCAGCGCACCAAAGCAGCTATAAAGATTTCAAAAACCATTAAGTCTGGAGTTGTTTTGTGTCTTACTGGCACGCCTGTCACTAATAGGCCTGCTGAGTATGCAAGCCAACTGGAGATAATCGGCCGTCTCAATGAGCTTGGTGGCACATGGGGCTTCTATAGGCGCTACTGCGGAGCATTCAAGGACAAGTGGGGCCACTGGAACACATCTGGGGCGACAAACCTTCAGGAGCTGAACGAGATACTTCGTTCTCTTTGTTATATACGTAGGACAAAAGAACAGGTTCTTCCGGAACTTCCAGATGTCATACACGATAGACATATGGTGAGCCTTTCAGAAAAACACAAACTAGAGTACAAAAAAGCAGAAGACGACATAGTCGAGTACCTTGTGCAGCGCGCAAAAGAAATTGCTCTAGAAATTGGCAAATCTCCACATTCGGCTGCAGTTGTTGCACGCATAAAAGCTGAATCAAATGTCCACCTTGTAAAGCTGTCCGTGCTACGCCGGCTGGCTGCTAAGGGCAAGATGGAATCAATTAAGGAGTGGGTTAAAAACCAGATTGAAGCCGGCGAAAAAGTTGTAATTGCCGCACACCATAGAGATGTTGTTGATGCCTTAGCAAATGAGTTTGGTGGATTAAAAATTCAGGGTGGCATGGATGTACACGAAGTTGAAAAAGCAAAGAAAGACTTTCAAAACTTGTCTACGGAAGAAGCTCCTGTAATAGTTCTATCTATGCAAGCTGCAAAAACCGGACACACACTTACGGCAGCTCAGAAAGTTCTGTTCGTGGAGCTCCCATGGACGCCAGCTGATGTTGACCAGCTCTACAGTCGATGTCACAGGCTTGGACAAAAAGGTTCAGTAATGGTTACCTACGCAATAGCTACGGGCACTGTTGATGAACAAATCTACGACCTAATTCAATCAAAGCGCTCAATAGTAAATGCTGCCGTTGATGGTTCAGACATTTCTTCTGATGATTCTTCAAGCAGGCTTGTACTTGACTACCTAAAACAAGGGCTTAATCGTTAATAACCTTTAAGCACTCTTTGCAGGTAACAAAAGATTTGTTTGCTGTAACATAATATGAGCCATCATCAAGACCGCAAGAGGTGAGGTAGAAACTAAGACCGTGCCATCCGTTGCTGTAGTGAACAACTTTAATTTCTTGCTCGCTCACTACTACTCCAGGCTAAGTAAGAATGTTCCCGATTCCCACATGATTCCAATTGCTGAGTAACCAATTACATCCATCACATTGTCCTTGATTGATTCGTTGTTGGGGTTTGTATTATTGCCAACAAGATTTTCAAGTCTCGCAATCTTGTCGTGAACCCTAACCATCAATCCAGCTCTACCAAATCGCTGAATGTTCTCGTGGCCATAATCATGTTGTTTTCTGCACAAAGTTTCGTGCACTTCAGGTGATGTCAAATTAAAACCAAGAGAGCGTGAGAGCATGCTGGCAAGCCTTCCAATCCCCCTCCATGCCTGTGAGGCATCTTTTGCTTCGTGATGAAACATGTCATCTATAAACACGTCGTGTGAAACTCGGAGCATCTTGATAATGGGCATACTCGCATCTTCAAAAGATGCAATAATCTTCAAGATGCTGTCCCAGGCCAGGTCTTGTTCTTCTTCTGGCGGGAGTATCTTACTCAACGCAATTGCGGCGGCGGCATTCCATGTTTTTGGTGTTTCTTTATACATTTGCTCAGTCATTTAATAATCCTTTGAAGATTTTTCCAAGCCATTCGGCTA
>B570J29032_109958344_pt1 | contig 12500 bp, 16 predicted proteins | sample LakMenEpi16Nov12_FD_29032 | JGI IMG/M metagenome (IMG submission 29032)
CCAGATCGATTGCTGTCACTGGGATCTGGGCAGATTGGAGGGCGTCTGTGGAGAAGCGGGCGGCGGGGTTATGTGCGACACGCTCCTAGTGGCCAAAAGCACACTGCTGAGCCCGGCGCACAGTGCCAGAGTGGCCACATGGCGCCAGCCGGCCTCCCAGGCGAGGGCAACCGCCAGGGAGAGCTGGCGCAGGCGGGCCAGGATGGATGGGGCCAGGCGAGCGGATGACATGGGGGGGGGTCGCACAAAAACACTTAATGTATTTCTCCAACCAAGATTGTGAAAGTGGCAGACGCGAAGGCTGATATGAAGCATTGTCTACATGCGCCAATTGCAACATGGACGGCAAAACCGAAGATAGGACATACCCCTCAGAATTGGGTAACGATGATTAAATCAGCAGAACGCCAAGGCAAATCCAAGTTCTTGAGCCTTATTGCCATTGGCTTGCTTCTAACATCCTGCATCCCGAGAGCACCAATTGATCGCCCACATCAAGTTGCTGATTACTCTTACCAGCCCGAGATTGGAAAGCCAAATTATCCACTTAGAGAAGGTCCCTTGGTTGTGATTGACGAGGCTCATCACAATTTTCATACAATTGATGGTAGATATCATCCTTTTGCAGCATTGTTACGACGTGATGGGTATCGGGTCAAAGGAAACAACAAGATGTTCACCGCTACCACATTGGAGCGCGTGGATGTGTTGGTGATCGCCAATGCCTTAAATCAGATGAATGCTAAAGATTGGGGCCCTCCCAACCCTTCAGCATTCACTCCAGAAGAAATAGAGGCTGTTCGTAACTGGGTTGTGGATGGAGGATCATTATTTCTGATTGTGGATCATAGACCATTTCCCGCTGCCGCAAGCTCTTTAGCTAAAGCATTCGGAATTGAGTTTAGCAATGGTTACGCACTTCAAGGTTTTTGGCAAGCTGGTAAGGCTCAAACTTTTGGCCTTGGCACTGGCTTGGTGGAGAACGATCTCACCAGGGGGCGCAATCCAAAGGATCAGGTAACGAAGATTGCGACGTTCACCGGCTCGGCTTTTCGATCAACACAGGCTGTTTTGCCCCTGCTTGTATTTTGCAAGCATTCTCTATCCCTTGAACCAAAGAAAAGCTCAAACCCACTAAGACGTCAGATCGAGGGATGGTTGCAGGGGGGGGTAATGAAGGTAGGAAGGGGCAGGATTGCTGTTTTTGGAGAGGCAGCGATGTTTAGCGCACAGCTGGCTGGCTCCGAAAACAAGCCAATGGGGATGAATGCGCCTGAAGCAATTCAAAACCATCATCTGCTACTTAATGTGATGCATTGGCTCACCCATGTGCCTACGTCAGGGGATGGGGGTGGAAAGATCATTAAAAGGTGTGAAAAGATTCGTTGATTCACAAAAGCATAAATCAGTTGTGCTTATTGGTCATAACCCTGCTGCATTACCATAAACATTTGCGGCACCATTAGGCCAAAGCCACTGTTGCCCTCAATCAGTTTCACTTCCGGTTCGCTAGGTATCCACTCCCAGGCGACCTGATCGATGGGCGGCAGACGTTGGTGCATGGCGATCGAGAGCTCCAGGCAACGCTCCAGCGCAGCAATAGGGCCTTTAGCCAGCAGGGACTGCCAGTGGTCTTGTTGCTGCTGCTGCTCTGTGTTCAGACTCAGGAGTGGCCATGGTAAGACCTGTCCCTGTAGGTCGATCAAGGTTGCTAGGGCCAGTCCTTCTTGGGATGTTGGCAGGGGTACCCGCAGCCAGGCGATTTGCATGCGGATGGGAGCGTCAGGCATTGTTTGCTCGGTAATCACCCGCACCACAGCGGCAGGATGGCTGGTGGGAAATGATGGACCCTGTTGCAAGAAGGGCATGGCCAGGGCGTTTTCCTGACTGGCGATGATCTGCTGCCAGTGTTCAAGCAGCCAGAGGGGAGAGAGGGCGCTCATAGCGGATCCTGTCACTTGCTTTGACTCTTTGATTGCCTGTCCTAGGGCTTCGGTGAGCAACTGTTCGCCATCGAACCGGAAGCGTACCACACCCCGGCCGGCATTTCCTTGTAACGGTTTGAGCACCAGCCCAGGACCAGTTAAGGCTTGGTGCCACCAGTCCGGCGGCTCTGGGGGGGCAATGCGATCGAGCGTCAAAAAGGGAGACCGCCAAGCGGGATCGGCTAATTCAAGCAGGGCGGCCTTATTGCTAAGCACTGCCCCGGCTGGATTGCACTGATCCGGCCAGTGGGCACGCCGTGCTGCATGGGCAACACCACAATGGCTTTCAGGAATCTTTTGGGAGAGGGAGTCCCAGGTGGTGATGCCAAGGCTCTGCCAAAGGCGCACTTCATAGGGGCGGAAACTGTTGAGCCAACAGGCTGCCAGGGCCAGTCGGCGGGGCAGAGGCGGGGGTGCTGGCGGTGCATCAATAGGGCGGGATTGCTGATGAATCTTCCTTAGCCAGTGAATGAGTAATGGGCGCACAAGCCACCAACTAAGCTGTTTGAGGGCCACCTTGGGGAGAGATCGCCATGTTTTAGTGCCACCTCGCCATTCCACATAGGGTAAGCCGTCCTTGAAGTGCCACATGAGCGGTGGTGGTGGGGTGAGCAAGCGTGAAAATAATCTCTTTGGAAGGGACATGATGCGCTCTTTGAAGCGGATGCGTAAACACGATCCTCTAAAGTCAAGGATCAACGGCGACACAGCTCTTTTTATCTTGGTCAACATGTATATTTATAGATTCTTCAGCACTGATTCTGGTAAATCAACAGTTGATGTAGAGGGAACAGGGAACGGGGAACAGATTTAGCTTCAACGAATCGCACTCTCTTAACCCCTATTCGGAATCATCTTGCTGTCTGAACCAGAAGGAATAATTGTATCGTGGCCAATCGCTGACTTCTAGGTTCATTGGACCAACACCGTGGACAGAAGATTGGGAAGGATTAAAAAGTACCAAACGGTTAAACAAGGGATCGATGATACTTTCCACCTTTCCTTTATCATAAAGGTACAACTCCCCACCGTACTCCTTCTTCCAATCGATTGAAAGATAATAGCTAGCACATAGAGCTCGACCTGGCGTGTTATCACTGTGAGGACGAAGAAAGTGTTCCTTTCTTAATATTTTGCCATTGATCCTTTGTAACCCCGAAAGTGAACGACCGCATACCCGCCCAAAATAGTTACAAAAAGCCGAGCTTCCCAGTATTTTACAGAAAAATAAGTGATTGAGAAATTGGATACTTAATTCCTTTCCTAGTTTGGGTCCAATAGCCTCAAGATGGGTAAAAAAACGCTCTTTTTTACAAGAAGATAACCATTCTTCTTTAGAAACACGTTTAGAAACCCGCTCCCTCTTTCTAAAATGGCTATATTTCTGTTCAAAGACTATGTCCCCTTCTAGTGCCAGACGCAAGCTATGCGCTCTTTCCTCATGGAGAAAGTCATCGATCACTAGAATACCGTGTAACTGGCATAAGATTTCACGATATTTATCTATATTTTCCTTCTCAAGATGAGGATCAGCGATCCAATCCGTGAGTTTATCCCAAACCATAGTAAAATCACCTCTTCCTTTTTGAACATAATTGCCTACTGTAATGTAGCTCAGATCAGGAACGCCGAGTTTTCTGTTACAATCTGAAAATTCTCCTATGGAGTGCTTGCTACCAAAGGAGATTAATCCGCCAATTGCGCCCTCAGCAATTTAGCCAAGATAGTTGACATTTAATAACTCAGCCTAGGCCGCTTATCAAACTTCCATTCTGAGTATGGTCTTTGTTGGTTGACGTAGTGGAAAAATCCCTGAACATAATGAACACCTTCAAATGGATCCTGCCAATGAGGGACTTCACAACCCCGATAAATCACACCGTCACCTGTTTCTAATTGAATGCCTGCAACCCCTCCCTAATGGACCTTCCACATAGATAGGCCAATGGGTTCCGTCTTTAGCTCCAAGATTTAGCGGCAGGCTACTTTCACAGGAGTGTTGATCGGTGTGCTTCTTCAAACCATTCCCCCTGCGATAAAGTCAAACAAAGGAATAAGTTGGGAGCAACGATAACTTGGTAGCCAATGCCATCTGAGGGAGAATTTTCTCCATCAACATTTCCATAAGGGCATCCCCGCAAGCGAATAAAGAACACGGATCCTGTCTATCCCTATCATTCAGATGGCCAGACTCTGCTTTGCTGAGCATGCAACTATAGGCAAAACTACATAGGGAAGGCACAAGAAAGGATCGCACAACGAGATATTTCTGGTATTTGAGACTTTCACTCATCATCTGTTTTCCCTTTTTCCATTTCAGCCTCTCCCAAAAACCAACTGACGATCGTCAACCGATTCCCTAACGTCACGGGCTTAACCTCATGCATTACCGCACTATCAAACGCCACCAGCAACCCTGGTTTTGCCTTTAACGGTAAGCCGAAAGGATGCCCTTGCTCATCTTGTAGTATATAAAATGCTAATTCACCACCTGTATAAGTTTCGATCTCAGTAACATCTGTTTCCTCTGTTTGCTCTCCACCATTGATAAAAATTACAATTGAGACTTCTCGTCTTTGAATAATGTGATGACCTTCCGTAAATATGCGGTCTCTGTGGGGCAGAAAAAAGTCACCTTCTCGGTAAAATAAAAGGTTAGGTCTTTCCAAATTGACTAATTTCACCTGAAATTTGGCTTCCAACTGTAGTCTGATCATCCTGAGACGCTGTTCTACTGATTGAACCGTAGATTTGGACATCTTGATCACTTGAACCTTGCGAATAGTTGTATCCACTTCCTGCACTGTAATTTTTCCTTACTTTTGTTGATTCTCGCGGGGCGAAATTCCTTTGATCGGTGAGCTTCCGCTAAAGTTTGCTGACAGAGTCGGAGATCAAGAAAGTCTTGTACTACGAAAATGCCCAATCGCTCAAGAAAGTTGAATTTATCAAGCATATGATAAAATTAGCCGAAACAATGCAGTAGTGAAAGATATGCCCAGATTCAGGAACACAATGGAATTCTATAGGCAGTTTTGCCGCACCTACTGGGAGAGAGAGCCTGTTGTGATGGAGTGTAATCTCGAAGACTGCCCGTTCAACCTTGCAGATCTATTTACGGCCGCCATTTCGATGCCTAGTCGATCGCAATCTGATCGCTTCTGGTTAGCCCGAAACAATCCTCCCCAGAGCCGTGGCGACTTTGTGATGCTCGACCTCGATCTGATGGGACCTAATATAAAGGATGGCTCCTTTGCTGGTTTTTTCCGTCGGATGGGGAGCCATTCCTATGGCATCAATCTTCACCGTATCGAGCTGGGTTACCCGCGCTTCGAGGGCTTTAAGGAACTCTTCTCAAAGCAGTTAAGCAACTGCGAGGGATCTCCAACGCCGCTACGTTGGAATCTCGACACCTTCTTCGGTAACTATCGCGCCACACCTTTTGGTATTCATCGGGATCCCGAAAGTGTTTTGTCGTTTTGCCTGCTCGGCCAACGAACCTACTACACATGGCCAATGGATCAATTTCAAGTTGGCAGTCCATGCCTGGGAACTCTGAATCAAGAGATACTGGATGAGGCGATCGCCTCAGCCGAGCGGTTTGAGGTGGGAGTAGAGCAAGTTATCTACTGGCCTTCGAACCGCTGGCACATTGTAGAGTCTTCAGGTCAACCATTCGTAGTCGCACAAATCAGTGCATACTTCCGAACTGCAAACAAATAAACCAATCGGAAGACATCAAAGTGCCAGGTAGTACCATCAGATGTCTGGGTATGAAATGCAGGGTAGTTGCAGTTCAAAGGGATGGTGATGGCCAGGTTAAGTCTTGGAAGGTGCGGTGTACATACACCTTATCCCTCAACAATATGAAATTACGAAGTTACTGTTGATAATGTGCCCGACCCGCACGTCGGGCCAGTACAGTGGTATCTAACAGTTTTCTGAGTGTCTCGTAAGGTTGCTGTCAAATGAGAAATTGTCGGGGTTTGCCATTCTTTTTTCTGCTTTTGAGCCTGGGATCGGTCAAGAGCTTCAAGATTTTCCATATTCAAGCGCAAAATTGAAACTTACTTGGTATTTATAGCATTATCTCTAGCCGTTTGTCAAGCCATTTTCGCCGTGCGTCCACATAAATAATGAAATCTAAATTTTTAGTCACAGATCTGTAAGGTGAATCCCTGCACCAAGGGAGATTCCTGGCGTAAGCAACCGCTCGCCAGAGGTGAGCCAGGCATGAGGCACCTTACGGCCATCTAGGGATTTGCACATTCCCAGATGAAGCTGATTGTTTACCCCAATCAGATCAAGCAGGAGGCGGCCGCTTAGAGAGCGGCTCAGGCAAGTACTCCCCCTTCCTACTTGCCTAGAACGCTGTGCCAACAGCCAGCAGAACCGCCCGAACCACACCTCTTGACTGGATTGGGAGAATCGAAACTGGAGTCTCTGCCAAGGCCTCCGCTTGATCAGCATAAGCAGCACCGTACCTGGCAGTAATTGTATCATCAACCAAACGAGATGATCCATTATACTAAAAAGACTGTAAGCGATGGTGCGTCTTAAGATCATAAGACTGACTTCTGCAACACCAAACCCTGATCGGTGGTATCTTTCAGGAAAGCTTCTACTTCGCTCTGGCACGTAGCTTCCTCAACCTCATAGCACTCCAGCAATTCCGCAACAATCGCCCCCTTGTCGATAGCTTCGGCTAATAGGTTCCAAATCGCCGAGCCACTGCTATTGAGACTGAGATACTCAGCTTTGTTAGGGTCAAACAGGCAAATTTCGCCATCAAGTTCAGCAGCGCAGATGTTAGGATTTTGACGATACAACATCACTTTAGGATAGATAGCCATGCTTCTCAAGCATAGCATAAAAGCTGGCTTCCAGCAATTGAAACTGCTCGTGGCTCAGCCGATTGCGCCCTTCCCCGCTTTTGCCGGAGCGAAAAAACCTCTCGCAGCCAGGCATCCGTTCATGGAATCCTCCCTCTTCTTCCTCTTTAGCCCGCAACTTCTCAAAACTTGTGTTGGCAACCACCTCGGCGATTAGCTCCGGTTTGTCGGGCAGTCCAAGAAAGGAGCCAAGCCGCTGGAAATGCGCCTCTGGATCTACTAGTAAATCCTCGTAGCGTAAGATCAAAACTGGCAGGAGCGTTTGCTGACACCAACTCGCTACGTGATTGTCCCAACGGCCTAGGTACTGGCGCACTTGGTTGCCACCACTCTTGTTGGATTGCATTAAACTTGCTTCCTCATTGAGCAGAAACGCCACGCTACTCTCCAGTTCCCAGCCAAAGAAATGACTCAGCGACACTGCTACATCAGCGGGATGCCGCATCACATACACCACGCCCGCGCAGCCCTCTGTGCATACCACTGGTTGACCGGATGAGGGGGTGAAGAACGCATCGTGAACCTTGTGATAACGGAGAGCTTCGCTGTAAAGCGCCAGTTGATGGCCTACCCTGCCTCGCACCCTTTCCAGCTCCTCACAGCGCAGGTCGCTCGTGTCAATGCCCAGTTGATCATCCAGCCAGTAACGGCTGCTCACGATGGAACCGGTGAGGAGATCCCGGTTGAGCCGCAGTTCCTGCTCCTGCGCTTCTGTCGCCTTCGTGCCCGCCTCTCGCTCCATCCCCGCCAAGCGAAGCAACATGGCGATAAACACCCGACACCAAGTGTTGCCCGATTTAGGATAGGAGGCCAGATACCAGTAAGGCTCCATCTCAACTCACTCCTACCGTATCAGCAACACTTGCCTTCTCTGTAGCGGCAGCGGCAGCCTCCAGCAGATCTACCTGCCCCAGCCAGTTGCCCATCGCCTGGATGCCAAGAGGAGTCGACAACACCGCAAAAGGTACCGTTTGTTGCAATCGTGCCAGGAACAGGAAATTTGCCGCTTCCTGGGCCAAGCCCCGCACAAACCTCGGACGATAGGCCAGGTTACGTAGATACAGGGTTCTGCCCTTCTGGGAAGGGATGACAACGATGCGTTTGCCCTCATCTTGCTGGGGATAATCTTGTTCAATGGCATAGAGAGCCCCCAATGGCGCTGGTTGTTCAGCCCGTTCGATCCGATCGCCCATCAGTAGGTATTTCCGTATCCCTTGCCGGATTGGTATCAAGGTTTCGGGATCCAGCCCAAAGGCCACCGCCGCATCTTCCCAGAGCTTGATGCGCGGTAACCCTGGCAGCACCAACCCATCAGGCGCGATCGCCACCAGGTCGTCGGCCAGCAAGCGCCAGCCTTGCTGCATCAGGGCATAGGCTAAGGTGGATTTACCCGCACCAGAATGTCCCAGGCACACAATTGCCTGGCCGTCTTTAACCAGGGCATTACCGTGCAGCACTAACATACCCCGCTGGATTAGTAGTGCCCCCACCGCCGAACCCAGCAGGAACGTGCGCAGGTCTTGGTCGCTTACGTCAACGTTCTCGCGCTGCCAGGTGATGCGATCGCCGCCGCTTACTCGAAAGCGGCCTACCCCATCCACCGTGAGCCGTAGATCGCCGCTACCCATCTGCAGAAAGGGTGTGTCATGGGGGCCTGGCGGTAGGTACGGCCAGTACTGCTCATTCACCTCCTGTACTAACACGTCCGCGGTTTCTTCCTTGGCTGTGGGTAACTCAGCCAGGTTGAGAGCCACAGATCGCCAAACCAATCCAAAGGATCGGTGAAGGCTTTCGCTAGGGCTGTCGGGGCGTTTCATAAGGCAAAAAAATCGTTGCCTCCCGTCGGCGGCAGCAGTAAAGCAAGTGGCCTGCGGCCCTGAATTGAGGGTGAAGAGGCCGCAGCAGATAAAGCTGCCGATCGGAGTGCCTATACAATTACATTATACCATTATTGATCCTAGCTGCTTAGAAGTTTACTTGGAGGCTGAGGGTAACGATGAAGCCATGTGTTTGGGCCGAGGTTGAAGGTATGCTGATAGACAGTAAATCCGAGCTGCTGTTCACACAACCACATTACTAAGACTGCGATCACGCTTCCATCATGCCGTGGAATCCTTGGGGTTATCGTTAGCTTCCCCAAGAACATCACTTGGAAAGCTGAAAGTAACGTCTATACAATCGTAATCCAAAATTTCCAAAAAGTCGAAGTGGTCTGAACAGATAGTAGAGGAAAGCCATAGAATTAGGCAATGATAGCAAATCTCGATCAGTATTAGTGGGAGTCATTGCGTAGGAAGTGAAATATTTAATTCTATCTAATAGCCGATCAGTCATGGCCAGATTCTCTAGATGATGAAGATCCAGAAGCTCAAGATAAAATGACTGTTCCATAAGTCTAGAATAATTAAAAGGGGTTTTTGGTATATTACAAGCTTCACCGAAAAATTCTACGCATAAATCATCAACTTGTCTGCTTAGTCTTGAAACTAGCGCTCTCTTAACAGGGCCTGCTTCAAGTATTTCCATGAATTCGGGCGGAAGTTTTACATCCAATAGTTTGTGTGCAATCAGGAGGCCAAGATAAAAGATCTTTTCAATCTTTAGCCCCTTAGCCATTGCTAAAATCCGCTCCCAATTCATCTCTTGGTGGAGTCGGATTAATGCTGCAAGATCAATAATCCTGCCCAGCCATTGCTGAGGTTCTTTGTATCCCTCTACACATAGAAGTAAGGCGTGAGCTTCAGGTGAGAAGGTTGATATCAGGCCATCTTCTATGGATATCTGCTCAAGATCATCCCAGAAGTACTCACAGTTTAGCTGGAGATGTTGTGGTGGTATTCCATAGTGAAGATCTACATTAACTAGTCCATCATGCCGTAATAACTGGGCCTGAAAATACATTTCTTCATGTTTGCTATCGTACAATGATCTGTAACCATTAGAAAGGAGTAGTTCTTTAGTTCTTTGAAAGTCTTCCTTGCGGACCAAAATATCTAAGTCGCTGAACCACCGCAATCCTATATTGCCGTAGGCAGAAAGGGCAAGGGCGGGCCCTTTGAATGGAATAGCGGAAATCTCTTTCTGCTTAAGCAGCTCCAAGAGTTTCTGCAATTCTTGGACTAAGAAAAGATTATTCAGGAGATTCTTGCGATATCTATACCGTAGTTGAGCCAAGATGGCTTTCGGGACTTCGCTTGAATAGCTAGTATTCAAATTCCAATACATTAGCAATGTTGCCCTATGCCGGCGGGATAGATTACATAAATAAATCCAGTCGATGTCAAGTAGAAGTAACTTCTTAATATGTTCATCTGTAGTTGGGTCAATCTGAGTTCTTGCGCAGCATAATAGTAACTCGATTTCAGGACGATTGGTTCTGTCTAATTCTCTTGGCAAAAGATGGGATCGAGGAATTTGCAGCATACTAGTTAAGGACTAACGGTATGACGTCAGTATACATGTAGGCCACTCCAGAGCGTGTAGGAAGCCTGCGCATGGGTGGCGTTGTTCGTGGACTGGTACAACCATCGGCACCGCCAGAGCGGCATCTGGTTTGTGACGCCTGATCAACGCGACAGTGGAGATGTACAGGCCATCTGTCGCCATCGTGCACGGGTCTACGAAAAGGCTTGAGAACAACATCCACGCCGCTGGAGCCGATCCACTCGCTGTTGGCGACAGCCGGAGGTGGAATGGATCAATTCTCCAACACCAGAAAACACCTCGACGCCAGCTAAAATGACAAAGGCCGCCTGATGGGCGATAGTGGCGCCATCTTTCCAGGCAGTTACCGGCCTGCGGCTCCTGGTAGGCGCCGTGCGCGCGGGGCCGACGCCGATGCGGGAACTGATCAAGGTCCCAAACTCAAACACCTTCGCAATGCACCCACTGGTAGGGCCGAAGTGGCACGAAAATATTGCAGCAGAACCACTTGTCAGCCAATTGCGAGCCGAAGACCCATCCGATCTACTGACCTCATCAGCATGGCCTTTTACTGGTTTTATCGATAATGCTGGGCTTGCATATTAAATAAATGAGCGTAAGTTCTGTTTTCCTTCATCAGTTGTTCATGAGTGCCACTTTCAACAATTCTCCCCTTGTCAAATACATAAATACGGTCTGCCATCCTAAGGAGACTCTGGAAAATCCAGCCCTCTCACGGGACAATGGCCTTGTGATCGCAGGTAGGGGCTGGGTTCATGGGAGGCAAGCAGCTCGTGTTCGGTGACTACGATCAATCCAGGGCCAAGAAGCGCACCAAACGTGAGCGTTTTCTCTCCGAGATGGAGGCGGTTGTGCCTTGGAAGGGGCTCATCGATCTGATCGAGCCTCACTACCCTAAAACCAGCTCCAGAGGCGGACGCCCGGCCTATCCGCTGGCCACCATGCTGCGGATCCACCTGATGCAGCAGTGGTACTCACTCAGCGATCCAGCGATGGAGGATGCCCTGATCGAGGTGCCCACCATGAGGCGCTTTGCCGGGATCGACCTGGTCAGCGAACGCATCCCGGATGAGACCACGATCCTTGCATTTCGGCACCTGCTGGAGAAGCACAACCTGGGCGAGCAGATCTTTCAGGTGGTGAAAGCCCATCTCAAGGAGCGCGGTATGGCCATGAAGCAGGGAACGATCATCGATGCCACCTTGATCTCGGCTCCCAGCTCCACCAAGAACAAGGCTGGGGGGCGAGATCCGGAGATGCACCAGACCAAGAAGGGCAACCAGTGGTACTACGGGATGAAAGTCCACATTGGCGTGGACAAGGACTCAGGCCTCATCCATTCGGTGGAGACCACCGCCGCCAATGTGCATGACCTCACGCCAGCAGCCGAGCTGCTGCATGGTTATGAGCAGGTGGTGTACGCCGATGCCGGCTACCAAGGGATCGAGAAACGCCCTGAAATGGAGGGCCAGACCACCACCTTTCGCATTGCCATGCGACCGGGGAAAAGGCGCGTCCTGCCCGATACAGCTGAGGGGCGACTGGATGATCTGGTCGAGACTGCCAAGGCTCATATCCGTGCCAAGGGTGAGCACCCATTCCGTGTGATCAAGCAGCAGTTCGGATTTCAGAAGACCCGCCTGCGCGGCATGGTCAAGAACCGCTGCTAGGTCAACGTGCTGGCTGTATTGACCAATCTATTCCTTGCGCGTCATCAGTTGCTATGCAGAACATGATCGGAGGAGTGGTGTGACTATCGGGGCGTGAATGGAGCCAAGATGGGAGGACAAGTGGGCTAAAAACGATGAAATCCAACCGAACCGCCATTGAAATGCGCCGAGAACGCTCGATCCGAACATTTGTGCGGCCCAAGCAACACTCGTAACCTTGTTGCCCAGAGCTTCCCTAACTGTTGACAGCCGATGGCTAATCAGGATAGCGGATTGGTCTTTGAGAAGTTGCCGAAAACGCACAAATACTTCATGTTCAGCTTTGGGATCCAAAGAGAGCAGCGTCCCGTGTAGTGGTGTAACTCAGGAGGAGCAGCCCCGGCGTAGCCGGGGCTGACGGCTCGCCTCCCGCAGACATCAGTTGTGGCAAAGGGTGGGCCGGTCTGTGACCCTGTTCGGAGCACTACCACCAAACCGAACACAGACCATGACCCTCACCCATAGTGGCG
>B570J29032_109958342_pt1 | contig 12477 bp, 10 predicted proteins | sample LakMenEpi16Nov12_FD_29032 | JGI IMG/M metagenome (IMG submission 29032)
AAAGATGCACCAGCGGCGATAGCAGCACTTGAGAAAATTGCGCCACAGATAAATGAGATTCTCTGGGTAACCGAGATCCGCGCCATTGCCGCAGATGACCTTTGGATGAGCCCGCACTATCAGCGTGATTCAATTGGGATTCACTTCACGTGGAAGAAAGTCGACGCAGTTTATGAAATGGTTAAAGTTGTCGAAGCGACGCTTGCGCCATTTGGCTATCGCCCACACCTAGGTAAGGTCTTTTCGGCTAGCCCTGATTACTTTAAATCGGTTATGCCGAATTTCGATGATTTCAAGAAGCTGGTAACGGAAATAGATCCAACTAATAAATTTGGTAACGAGTTCACCAATCGCTTGATTGGCCGTTAAATCTCGAGTTTGTAGCCCAAGCCTCGGATGGTGTGGATAATCTTGGGATTTGCGGGATCTTCTTCAATTTTTCCACGTAAACGTTTGATATGAACATCTAAAGTTTTGGTATCACCGAAGTAATCACTGCCCCAGACGCGATCAATCAATTGGTTGCGCGTTAGCACTCGACCTGAATTTCGGAGCAGGAACTCAAGCAGTTCAAATTCCTTAAGCGGTAAAGGGATAACTTTGGAGTCAATCGTGACTTGATGTCTATCAATATCCATCTTGATTGGGCCTAAATTTAGCGATCCGTGATCTGCTGACATTTCCGCACCTGGCGCATTTCGGCGGAGTATGGCTTTTATTCGAGCAAGTAATTCGCGAGAAGAGTAAGGCTTGGTTACGTAATCATCGGCGCCTAGTTCTAGCCCAACAACCTTATCTATTTCGGCATCTTTTGCGGTGAGCATGATTATTGGAACCTGAGATTTTGTGCGGATGATTCGACAAACTTCAGTGCCGGACACTTCAGGGATCATAAGGTCCAGCAGGATTAAGTCAGCGCCTTTTTCATCAAATTTCTCCAGCGCTTCGCGGCCATTTTCAGCGACAGTTATTTGGAAACCTTCTTTTTCGAGTAAGAAAGCTAAAGCTTCAGAGAAAGAAATTTCATCTTCAACTATCAAGATATGAGTCATGCTGGCTCCGCTACATTTATGACGATGGGTAAACGAATCGAGAATGTGCTTCCGATATTTTCTGAACTCCATACTTTAATTTCGCCACCATGCTTTGCGACGATGTGTTTAACAATAGATAAACCAAGGCCCGTTCCGCCGGTTTGGCGAGAGCGAGCGGGATCAACGCGGTAGAAGCGCTCGAAAATCCGCTCTATTTCGCTCTCTGGAATTCCAATACCTTGATCAGTAACAGTGATATCAATAATTGAATCTTGTAGCGAGGATGTAATCGAAACGGTAGTACCTTCCGGTGAGTAATTGATGGCATTTTCAATCAAATTATGTATAGCCATAATTAATTGTTCGCGATCACCTTTTACGGTGCAATCTTCTTTTTCGGTGAAGTTGACTGAAATATGTCTAGCATCGGCGGTCGTTTTACATTGGTCAATCGCTTCTTTAATTAAATCGTTGACTCCAAATTCATAGGCGACCTTTAACGGATCGCTATCTTGTACTCGAGATAGTTGAATAATCTCTTGCACTAGATCAGTTAGTCGCTTGGCCTCAGATTGCATACGCGTTGCAAATTTCTTAACCGCTTCAGGATCTTCTTTTGCGCCTAACACAGCCTCACTCAGTAGAGACAACGCCCCGATAGGAGTTTTAAGTTCATGAGAAATGTTTGCTACAAAATCACGACGAACCTCATGGACTCGTTGTGCTTCACTTTCATCGCTTAGCAATACCAGGACTAAATTTTCATCTTCAAGAGGAATGACATTCACGGTAAGTTCGTGCTTGCCTTCACCGATGGGGCCACGTGCGATCTCAATGGAACCTTGTTGCTTGGTCGCTGTTCTGCGCACAACTCGGACCAGAGCAAGCAGCTCTTGGCTCCCAATTCTGTTCTCTTTGAGAATTCCGAGGTCATCTATGGCTGCGCTTTGGTAGATCGGGATTTCACCTGGCGCCAAAATCATGGAGGCGCCCTCGAGTTGTTCTAGGACTCCAGTGAGCAGATCGGGCAGGGTGCGCTCACCTAGATCTGTATCAGAGTTGCGCCGCAGCCTCATAGCGCCAACTCTAGCGTGTGGAAATCTCTGTTTACCTTCCGTTCACTTTCTATACCGCATCTATTCACTAAGCCCACATACGGTGCAGCCATGGCTCTCATTCGCTCAGTTTTCCAAGATGAACTAGATGGCGTCTCGCAATCGTTGGTAGATCTCACTTCCATGGTTTCGAATTCGATCTCAAGGGCAACCACCGCAATTCTGTCGGCAGATTTAAAACTTTCCGAAGAGATCATTGCAACCGATGACCAGATCGATACCTTTCAACACGAATTAGATGCGCGCATCATCGACATCATCGCGCGCCAACAGCCGGTGGCATCAGATCTTCGCGCACTTGTAACCGCACTTCGTATGTCGGCAGATCTAGAACGTATGGGAGATATGTCGCACCACGTCGCCAAGATTGCGCGTCTGCGCCATCCAGGGGATGCGGTACCAGCAGAGCTTCATCCAATGTTTCAAGCAATGGGAAATTCAGCGGAAAAGATAGCAACCAAGACTGGGGTAGTTATCGCAACTCGCGATACCGAAATGGCGTTACAAGTCGAACGCGATGACGATGAGATGGATAAGTTGCACCGTCAATTAATCGGAACCTTGGTAGATCCTTCCTGGACCCACGGAGTTGAATCCGCAATTGATTTAACTTTGCTTGGTCGTTACTACGAACGTTTTGCAGATCATGCTGTCTCGGTTTCACGCCGTGTTTACTTCTTGGTTACAGGAAAATACGCATAAATAATGACAACACCCGCAATTCAAATACCTGCACCACGAATTACTACAACTGAACCGCGTCGTTCAGATAAAGTCTTCCGTGGAGTTGTAACGTCCGGCGGCTTATCTTCACTTGTAATTCTCGGGCTGATTGCGCTCTTCCTGACGTATCGCGGTTTTGAAATATTGAAGCAAGAAGGCTTGGGATTTTTAACTAGCGCGGACTGGTCTATAACCTTGGACGAATCCGCGAATGTAGTTGAGAGTAATTTTGGACTTTCAGCGATGTTGGTAGGAACAATCCTTTGTGCATTAGTTGCTGTCGTAATTGCTGTGCCAATATCTGTCCTTTCGGCACTCTACTTAAACTTCTACGCTCCTGGATGGCTCAAGAAAATTCTTGTGGCAGTAATTGACATGATGGCCGCCTTCCCATCGATCCTCTTCGGAATCTGGGGTTTTCTAGTTTTGATGCCGAGCGTTGAGTACTGGGCAAAGTTGATAAATAAATATCTAGGTTGGATCCCCGTCTTTGAGGTAGAACCATATTTCTTCTCTCGTTCACCATTTGTTGCAGGCGTTGTTCTTGCAATCATGATCATCCCAATCATCACTTCTGTTTCACGGGAAATATTTGCGCAAGCTCCGCTAGATCGTATTCAGGCCGCATTTGCACTTGGCGCCACTCGTTGGGCGATGATCAAGGCAGTAGTTATTCCACATGGTCGAAGTGGCGTAGTCGGTGGAGCGATGTTGGGTCTTGGACGCGCAATGGGTGAAACCGTTGCGGTTTACACCGTTCTAAATATTGTCTTCCAAATAAACTGGCATATTCTTCTTGGTGCCGGTGGAAACGTGGCTTCACTAATTATTCTTAAGTTCGGTGAAGCAAGCGAGTACGAAATTAAGGCGCTCATGGCGGCAGGTCTAATTTTATTTTTGTTGACACTTGCCGTAAATGCTGTGGCGAATGTAATTGTTAAATCAACTGGGAAGTCGGGCCGATGAGCGCTACAGCGATCCCAACAAAACCATGGGCAAAAACTCCTCGAGATCGCGCTCTTAGTGGCAGCTTCGTTATCTCCGCTGTGGCCTTTTCTTACATATTTGTAGCAGCAACTGAGATGAAGGGAAAATTGGCTTACGCCTTTATATTTTTTGTTGCCTACTCTTTAATCTCCTCAACTTTTTCATTTATAAACCGTGGCCGGCAAGCAGCAAAGGATTCTTTTGTCAGCACATTGGTATCGCTGGGTGCTGTAGTTACGGTAATGCCAATTGCCAGTATTTTTGGCACAGTCTTGCAAAAAGGCGTTCCAGGTTTGCATTTTGGCATCCTCAGTAACGATATGTCGATGGCTACACCGACTGATCCGATTCCAACTGGCGGCCTACTTCATGCAATCACGGGAACTCTAACTCTAGTAATTCTTGCCCTGATAATGAGCGTTCCAATTGGAATCTTAACTGCGCTGTATTTAACTGAAGTTAAAGGTAAATTCTCTGGACCAATTCGCTTTCTAGTGCAGGCGATGTCTGGAGTTCCATCAATTGTCGCTGGCCTATTTATTCTTTCGGCAGTCCTTTATCCGATAACAAAGAATTACTCAGCGCTTATGGGTGCATTAGCCCTGACGATCTTGATGATTCCGACAATTGCTCGTACATCAGAAGAAGTTTTATTGTTGATTCCAAACGAATTACGTGAGGCGGGAACCGCACTTGGTGGAACCCAATGGCGCACAGTTGCAATGATTGTTGTACCCGCAGCGCGAAGCGGTCTAATGACTGCGATAATTTTAGGAATTGCTCGTATCGCTGGTGAGACGGCGCCGTTACTTCTGCTAACCGGTGGTGGCGATAAGGTAAACCCAAATCCATTTAGCGGATCAGTCGGCTCTCTGCCTTATTACATCTGGAAGTCATTTAACGCTGGTTCACCCGAGGCAATTACAAGAGCATGGGCTGGATTGTTGGTTCTGATGATTGTCGTCCTCATCCTATTTATCATCGCTCGCGCACTTTCTAGTAGAAAGATTTCAAAATGATGCAAACTCCGGAAAGCGAGAAAACCATGTCATCCACCACTCCTAACTCTTTAGCGAGCGTTGCAAACGCAAAGCCCGCCCGAACTGGCGTTAATACAGCCCAAGGCACTGGATTAGAGACTCGTGGAATTCACGCCTGGTTTGGAAAGCATCACGTGCTATCAAATATCAATTTGGATTTCACCGCTGGATCGGTCACTGCATTGATTGGGCCATCAGGATGTGGCAAGTCAACGTTTATCCGCACCATCAATCGTATGCACGAGTTTATTCCGGGTGCAGCTATGGCTGGCGAGGTTCTATTGGATGGAAAAGATGTTTATGCGCCAGGAGTTGATGTAACGAAGATTCGCTTACAAATCGGTATGGTTTTTCAAAAACCTAACCCATTCCCATCGATGACTATTGGCGAGAACGTACTCTCTGGATTGAAGCTTGCTCAAATTAAAGTTGATAACAAAGATGACTTAATGGAAGAGTGCTTAGTTCGCGCTGGGCTATGGAATGAAGTTAAAGATCGCCTCGATACCCATGGTGGCTCGCTATCGGGCGGTCAGCAACAGCGCTTATGTATTGCCCGTGCACTTGCGGTACGCCCTCAAGTTCTCCTTATGGATGAGCCATGTTCAGCCCTTGATCCAGGATCAACGCTTCGAATTGAAGATACGATCCGCGAACTTTCGAACTCAATGACGATTGTGATCGTTACCCACAATATGCAGCAGGCTGCTCGAGTCTCTGACTACACCGCATTCTTCTTATCTGACGGTGGCCCAGGCGAAATGATTGAGGTTGCTCGGACCAGTGAGATCTTCTCGCAACCAAAAGACCAACGCACTGAAAATTACGTTACCGGCCGCTTCGGTTAAACGTTACCTTTTGTTCATCTAAACGTTTATTGGCGTTTGCCTTGACGGTTCTAGTTGTTAACCGAGGCTTCTTATCTTTGGCCTTGTTCGACACCTAAATCTAAAAGGGGAAAATTAATGAAAGTTTCAATGCTCGCAAAATCTGCAGCAATTGCACTAGTTTTTGGGTTGGTAGCCTCGACTCCAGCCCACGCAGTAGATCTACAAGGCTCCGGCGCATCATTTCCGGCCCTAATCATCGAAGCTTGTAAGGCTCCATTTGCTACTAAAACACAGCACTCATTCACATATGCATCATCTGGTTCAGGTACTGGACGCTCAAACTCAGATAAATCAATTGGAGATTTCTGGTTCTCAGATGCAGCACACACAGCAGCAACCAAGCGCGCAAGCATCATTCACGTGCCAGTAGTTGCTGCTCCAATTGCAATTCTTCACAATTTACCTTCGCGTAAAACGCTAACACTTTCTGCAAGCACTATTGCGGGTATCTTCGCCGGAACTATCACACGCTGGAACGATCCAGCGATCTCTGCAGATAACAATCGCAAATATAATAAAATTTACTACAAGACAAAAAATGGACAAATTGTGAAGGATGCTAAAGGCGATCCAATCGTCTCTCGCACAGTTCCAGCCACTACTTCATACACCCTTCCAGATAAGCCAATCAAAGTTGTTTACCGCTCTGACTCATCAGGTACAACCGAAAACTTCACTAACTTCTTAAACAAGTCTGCACCGACTGTTTGGACAAAGGCTAAGGCAGCAGTCTTCACAAGCTCTTTCCCAGGCAATATCAACGCACCTGCTAACTTAGGTCGTATCGTTGGAGCTGCCTCTTCATCAGGTGTTTCACAGTTGGCAGGAAAGACTCCTTACTCAGTGACATTTGCAGAAGTAAATTACGCTGTTGCAAATAAATTGAAGATTGCAAATGTCTTAAATCCTGCAGGAAACTCAGTTGAACCTAACTCGTTTAACACTTCAGCATTCTTGGCTCAGGCTGCAATGGATTCAAATGGAATTGTCACATTTGATTATGCAACTAAAGAGCCAGGTGCTTACACTCTAGGTATCGTCTCTTACATGTTGGCCGATACTGCATATCCAGATAAGTCTCGAGGCGCAGCAGTTAAATCTCTTGCTAGCTTCGTAATCTCACCGGAATGCGCTAAAGCTGTAGGTTCCGATCTTGGATTTAGCCTAATCGAAGGTCCATTCCTCAAGAAAGCACAAGAACTAATCGCAAAGATCGGTTAATTCTTTATCGAACCCCGAGGGAGAACGGCCAGGGAAACCTGGCCGTTTTTCTTTTCCCCTAAACTCTTTCCATGATGATCCGCCTGGCAACGCGTGAAGATACTTTAGATATTTACCGCTTGATTTATGAGTTAGCGGTCTATGAGAAAGCCCCAGATGAAATGGTTGCAACTATTGAACAAATCGAGCAATCGTTATTTAACAGCCATCCTGTCGCCTTCTGTCATGTTGCTGAAGTAGATGGAAAAATTGTTGGTATCGCTCTCTGGTTCTTAAATTACTCAACCTGGCTTGGAAAGCCTGGCATTTATCTAGAAGATTTATTTGTACAACCGGAATATCGCGGACACGGTATCGGTAAAGGTTTTATGAAGACCCTGGCGCAACTTTGTATTGAACGCGGCTATGAGCGCTTCCAATGGTGGGTTTTGGATTGGAATACGCCATCAATTGATTTCTATAAATCACTTGGGGCCGTGGCTATGGATGACTGGACCGTCTTTAGACTTTATGGAGATGCTTTAAAGAAATTTGCTAGCCAGAGCTAACAATCCGGAAAGTCTTCAAAGTCGGGTCAGTGGCATAGGCGATTCGAACTCCAGCTTTCTGCGATGTGACTAGCCCGCTAACAATCTGCTCGGTAAGTAGCTCACCTGGTGCGACCACTGCAACGCCAGGTGGGTAAGGTGCAATTAAATCTGCTGAGATTTGGCCGATCGCTGCTGTGGAAGAAACTAACTTCGTTTTCGCAAAATAGGCCTCTCGCATAGACATCGCAATCTGCGGAACAACCGACCAGCTAAGTGCGGTGGCGCTGGCGCGAGGAGCGCTTTGTAATTTCTTAAGTATCTGAACTAACTTCATGGCAAGCACTTGAAAGTCTTCGGTGGTATCGGCAAGTGTTGCCAAGAAAACTATGGTGTCACGGTCTGCCATCTCAACGCGGATACCTTCTGTAATGAGAGCGCGCTCGATATCAACGCCAGATGCGCCAAGTTGTTGGGCGCGCAAGACGATCTTTACTGGGTCAAAGCGCCCGGCTGGAAAATCACTAGGGTTTAAGAAGATTGGTAGGTCAAAGTTTGCTTGAACAGCTAACTTAAACTGCGCTACCTTTTCAATTAGGGCGCCTAATAGTTCAGAGCCACGAGTTTGCAGTAAGGCGCGAACCGCATCGATTGAGGCCAGGGGAGCGCCAGCGGGAGACGTTGTATGAGTGGTTTCAAAACTCTGCTCTAACCTTTCGGCGCTTAAGTATTTGGTCTTAGCAAGCAGCAAAGCAGATGCGCTATATCCAGGCAACGCTTTATGGACACTTGTAATCAAAGCATCAGCGCCTTGCGAAATTACATGCGCTGGCAGATCTGGGTGAAAACCAAAGTGGCCGCCCCATGCAGCATCAACAATTACTGGAATTGATTTAGCGTGGGCTGCATCTATCAACGGTTTCAAATCAGAGAGCGTTCCAAGATAACCAGGTTCGGTTAACAGAACTGCGATCGGATTCTGCGTTAGCGCTTTCTCTAACTCCAGTAGAGCAATTCCAATTGGCACACCAGTTGCAGAATCGATTCCTGGGCTCATCCAAATAGGTTCCAGTCCAGCTATCACAAGTGCGCTTAGAACCGAGCGATGGGCGGTGCGAGATATTGCGACTTTGTCACCTGGTTTACCAAGAGCCAAAATGACCGCTTGGTTGGCATGGGTTGATCCACCGGTAGAAAAGCGCGCGTAATCTGCGCCCCATAAATCAGCTGCCAACTTCTCTGCTTTAACTAAAATTTGATTGGTTAATTTAATTTCATCTAAGCCACCATAGAGTGGAATATCAGAATCAACTAGCGCTCCTAGCCCTGCATCTAACAAAGTCGCTCTTTGTTTATGTCCAGGGATTGTGAAGGGAGTGTGATCTGCCTCAAAGTAAGTCAGATATGCATCAAGCAGCGGAGCGCTGCGACGTAGTTCATTTTTCTTCTCCACAGGCTGAGCCTAACTTGTTGCGGCACAGAAGTTAAAAAGTGGCTCTATAATTTATCCATGACCTCAAAGGACCCTCTCCCGCAATCACGTCACTTGGCCACTGCAATTCCAGGGCCAAAATCGCAGGAGTTAATTGCTCGTCGTAAAGAGGCAGTTTCAGCAGGACTCGGAATGGCTATCCCTGCCTTTATCGAACGCGGTGAAGGTGCAATCTTGCAGGATGTAGATGGCAATCGCATCATCGATCTTGGTGCAGGTATCGGCGTAGTAAACGTTGGAAATGCAGCTCCTCGCGTTGTGGCTCGCGTTGTTGAAGCCGCACAAGCCTTTACTCACACTAACTTCACCACCGCTCCATATGCTGGTTATGTCGAAGTTTGTGAAGCGCTCAATCGCATAACACCCGGATCGCATAAGAAGAAATCTATTTTGCAGAACTCTGGTGCAGAAGCGGTAGAAAATGCCATCAAGATCGCACGCCATGCAACTAAACGTCCAGCGATTATCGTCTTTGAACATGCCTATCACGGCCGTACAAATCTAACTATGGCGCTAACCGCCAAGAACATTCCATATAAAGAAGGCTTCGGACCTTTTGCTAACGAGATTTATCGCATGCCTATGCCGTATTCATTCCACTACGAAGGAAATCTCGCCACTATGGCGCAGGATTACCTTGAGATTGTTACTTCAAAGATTGAGAAAGAAGTTGGTGCGCATAACGTTGCAGCGATAATTATCGAACCAATTCAAGGTGAGGGCGGATTCATCGTTCCACCTAAGGGTTTCTTGCCAGGACTTTCAAAGTTCGCAACCGAACAAGGCATCGTCTTTATCGCTGATGAAGTTCAAACTGGTTTTGCGCGCACCGGTCAGATGTTTGCCTGTGAAGATGAAGGCGTTGTTCCTGACATGATCGTTACCGCAAAGGGAATCGCAGGTGGACTACCACTTGCTGCAGTTACTGCGCGCGCCGAGATTATGGACTCATCACACGTTGGTGGCCTTGGTGGTACATACGGTGGAAACCCAATTGCTTGCGCTGCCGCATTAGGTGCTATCGAAACTATCGAAGAAGAGAAACTTGTAGAACGTGCACAACACATCGGAAAGATTCTTAACGAATCTCTAACTGCGCTTGCCAAGAAATATCCAATCATTGGCGAAGTTCGTGGTCGTGGTGCGATGCAAGCGATCGAACTTGTAGAAGCTGGCACAAAGAATCCGAACCCTGCTGCAATGGCTGCGGTAATCAAGTACTGCCAAAGCAAAGGCGTACTCATTCTTACTGCCGGCACTTATGCCAACGTGATCCGCTTCTTGCCACCGATCGTGATCAGCGATGAGCTCCTAAAGGATGCGCTCGCCGTTCTCGAAGAAGGCTTTGCTAGCCTCTAATTTCACCCGACTCTCTCACCCCTACAGGGTGATTTTTAGTAGCCATTTCACGCTTTGATGCCTCACCCTTAGGTGTGGTTCCAACTCGAGTCAGCTTAGGTCGCCCTACAGGGGTGATCCCTGGGGTTTCCCTATCTCGAACTTTGCCGCCTGTTCTGCCGCCCAATTACCTTTCACGCAAACATTTGCTTTCTGATGTTCTAATTGAACAGCAAGGTATTACCTTGATTACCGCACCAGCAGGATTTGGGAAAAGTTCCTTGGTTGCTGAATATGTGGCCGATCTTTCTTTTCCGATCGTTTGGTATACATCTACAGATTCAGATAACACGCAAGAGTTAAATGCGCACCTCATACAAGCATTCAGAAATGTAAAACCTGATTTCGCACCTTGGTATGACCCGGCCCAGGCAGTTTCTTCGCATGAGATTCTTGCAAAAATTATGGCCGATGTATCGAAATATGATGAGCATTTTATCTTTGTAATTGATAACAATAGAAATACATCCGAAAGTGATGAGGCGACAACAAATCGGTATTTAGATTTGGTTGCACCAAATATTCACACAATTGCTCTTCGGCGAGGAAGTCCACCCTTAAGTATTTCTCGAATAACAACTTTCCAAAATTTTTCACTATTTGGTTCGGCGGAACTAAAACTGCAAAATTCTGAAATATCTGCTTTAGTTGAAATGAGTGGTTTAAGCGAAGAAGATCCAAGAGTAAGAAAGTTAATTGAATCCGCACAAGGCTGGCCTGCTGCAATCCACCTTCTCTTGACCAAACTAAAGCGCGGTATTGATACAGATTCAATAGCAGATTTAGATGACTACTCCTCTGAGCCGATCAACTTGCTTGTTGCCGAACTTTTGAAATCACTAGATGCGCAAGATCGAGCCACACTGGAGCACCTAGCTCTTTTTGAGGATTTCTCAGTAGAAGCGGCCGAGATTGCCCTGCAAGATAAATTTTCACGCGCAAGAATTAACAATTTTGCTTCAGAATCTCTTTTTTTGATTAAGACAGCAGATCCAATAAATGAATTTTCCCTTAATTCGTTGATTAGAAAGCCACTTCAAGCGCAGTCGCTAATGACAAAAAAAGAATTAAATGATGTTCACGCCCGGCTGAGTGATTACTTTGTTGACCAACAGGATTATTTGAAGGCTCTCCATCATGCAAAAGAATCTGGGGATGCCGAAAAGTACCGCTCCTTATTTAGAAACAGTATGAGATATCTGATTGCCATAGGTAGAGGCAAAGAGTTAATTCAAATGGCTTCAATCGTCGGGGATGCCACATCGGTGGGTATCGTGAAAAGACAGACGGTGCAATTGATGGGTCTGGTCGCAGATTTTCATTATGAAAATGCGCAAAGTTTGATTGAAGAAATGATTTTCAGCTCGCGCGGGACAGATATTGAGAAGTTCATCGTTAAATTCAGCGCCGCCGTATCTATCTACATTGACTTTGCTGCCGGACTAAATGAGGAACTCGAAACTCATTATCGTAAAGTTAGAAACGAAGAGGATTCGCAATTGGATCTCGGAGTCGAAGACAAGTTATCAATTTTGCGAGTGATAGCGGCCAAAGCCAGCATTTATGACAACTCAACCGAACTGATGGCTCTTCATCAAGAAGCTCTCGAAATTTCTGGAAACAGTAGTTCTAAATTGGTTCAGAACGCACTTGGCGCGATCGAGGCGGCTTCTTTGCTTAGCCAAGGTGAGTTTAATGATGCATTGGTTGTAGCCAACAATGTAATTTCTCAGTCTGCACGATATGGGTATTCAGGAATCTTTGGTCCTCTGGATGCAATGTATGTAAGAGCTAGATGCTTACTTGAATCAGGCGCACGTGATGATGCGCTAACTCTCTTTGAGCAGATGCGAAATCTCAGTAATAACTGGTCGCAATATTCTTGGACCTATGTTGCCGAAAGTTTTATCGCTAGGGATTTAGCGCTAAGTGGCAAATCTGCTGCTGCTCTGGAGTTGGTAAGAAGTGGTCGCGAGAGAGCCTCGAGCATGTCCCTTCGCAATGATCTTGGAATATATTGCGACCTCACCGAACTTTTCATCAAATACAC
>B570J29032_109958339_pt1 | contig 12467 bp, 5 predicted proteins | sample LakMenEpi16Nov12_FD_29032 | JGI IMG/M metagenome (IMG submission 29032)
TATACGAAATATGACGACTCGCCAAGTGCCCGTGGATTTGTTGAAAGTTCTTATATTAATGGATTATCACCGCAAGAATTATTCTTTCACGCTATGGGTGGTCGTATTGGTTTGATTGATACTGCTGTAAAAACCTCTACTACTGGTTATATCCAAAGAAGATTAATTAAAGGATTGGAAGATTTGATGGTTAATTATGATATGACTATTAGAACAAATAAAAATAAAATCGTCCAATTCTCTTATGGGGATGATTCTATTGATACAGTTAAAGTTGAAAATCAGGAATTACATATTGTTGAAATGAGCATCCAAGATATATATTCTCATTTTGCAATAATTAATGATAAAAGCACCACAAAGGCTTTCTCTGGAATGTTTGTTAAATCAGCATATACTCGCCAAAAAAAACAAGAAGAAGAAATAACCGAAAAATGCAAGTATTATATTGATTTCATGATTAACAATAGAAACCACATCGTTAAAAATATATTTAATAATAAAACGGATAAGATTGTACGAGTTCCTGTAGCATTTTCATATATTATACAAAATGTAATTGGTCAACAAGGCATAAATAATAATTCTATGGTAGACATAACTATTTTGGAAGCATTTACCATGATTGAAGACACTTATTCCAAACTTGAAAGAAACGTATTTGTTAAACCAACTAATTTATTTAAAACATTATATTATTATTATTTGTCTCCTAAGGATTTATTACTGAATAAGCGCTTCAATAAAAAAGCATTGGACATTTTACTTGAGACCATTATTCTCAGTTATAAAAGAGCGGTAATTGCACCAGGAGAAATGGTTGGAATGATTGCTGCACAAAGCATTGGTGAACCTACTACACAGATGACATTGAACACATTTCACTTTGCAGGTGTTGCGTCAAAATCAAATGTAACTCGTGGTGTTCCCAGAATTGAAGAATTATTATCATTATCCGCGTCTATTAAGAATCCATCCCTTACTGTTTATTTAAAAGAGGATGAACAAACTGACAAAGATAAGGCCAGTACTATTCAATATATGTTAGAACACACAAAATTACAGGAAATAGTAAAAGCAGTAGAAATATGCTTTGATCCAGACGATCTTAATACTTTAATTACACAAGATAAATCTACAATGGCTTTGTATCGCGAATTTGAAAATACTATTAATGAATGTTTAAATGGGGAAAATAAAGCACCTGAAAATGAAAAATCAAAATGGATTGTGAGAATGGAAATGGATCCGGAAATTATGTTAGAAAAAAATATAACCATGGATGATGTTAATTTCACAATTAATAATGTTCATAAAGATGAAATTAGCTGTGTATATTCTGATTACAATTCTGATAATTTAGTATTTAGAATTCGTATGAATAATGTCTTAAATCCTGATAAGGGAGCCAAAAAAATTAAACTTAACCCATTAGACCAGTCAGATCAAATTTATTTGTTAAAGAATTTTCAAGAACAACTTCTAAATAATGTTGTGCTACGCGGTATCAAAAACATTGATAAAGTAATTCTTAGAAAAGTTAAAGATAATTTGATAGAAAAGGGTGGTGTCTATAAAAAGGAAGATATTTGGGTATTAGATACAATTGGAACTAACTTACTTGAAGTTTTAGGGTTAGATTACATTGATCCCAATAGAACAATTAGTAACGATATTGTAGAAATATTTCATGTATTAGGAATGGAAGCAGCAAGACAAGCTCTATATAATGAATTGTCAGAAGTATTGGAGTTTGATGGGGCTTATGTAAATACACATCATATGGGTTTACTATGTGATAGAATGACTTTTAGTCATAAAATGATTTCAATATTCAGACATGGAATAAATAACGATGATATTGGACCTATCGCTAAAGCATCTTTTGAGGAAACACCTGAGATGTTCTTAAAAGCAGCAAGACATGCAGAATTAGATAATTTGAGAGGCGTGTCGTCGAATGTTATGTGTGGTCAAGAAGGCATGTTTGGAACAGCTTCATTTCAAGTTGTTCTTGATATTAATGAAATGATTAATCTTGAAGAAAAATATAAATATGAATATCATAATAAAGATGAGTTAATCGAAAATGGATTATTTGAATTACAGGATACCAATGATAAGTGTAGTATTCCAAACTTACAAATTAAAACGAATGTGTCTAATATTACCAATGAAGAAATGGGTGTAGATAATGATTATAATCCATTCGCATAAAAATAAAAATATAATAAATTAATAGTATAATATATTAAAATTAACTTCATAATTTTATCTAATTATGAAAACCTTTTTTAATATATTACAAACAATAATTAACAAAAAAGAAAAAATGTATCCTGACGAAATTAATCTATTTTCTTTTGAACATAACACTGATTTTATTTATGTATATAGTTTAATCCAATCAATACATGAAAATAAAAAAATAAGCAATTATAACACAGATGTCTATAAAAATACATCTGGTAAAATGAAAGCATTAAACCTTTTTTTAGAAAATATGTTTTATGACGATGAAACGAAAGATAAACTTTTTAACATATTTTCATTAGCCCAGAAACATTACTTTTCATTTTTAAAATTTGCAAATATTTATAAATTAAAAAAATCACAAATCGTCGTTAATACTGACCTTATGTTAAACTTGATTGACCAAAATCATAAAAACACATTTACTATTGTTGAAAATAAGAAAACATATCTGTTTACATTGAATGAATTGATTTCTATTATTGAAAACGCTATTAGCAATTCGCCTCACTTTTTTTCTAAACCATTATGGCCATTGAACCCTTACACGAACCAAAAAATGCCTATGTCTACATTATACAATATATATTTCAAAATGAAACAATCTGGAAGGGTAATTTCACTACTTTTTCATTACCTTTTTTTAGAACATTTTAATTTAGAATCTTTTAGTGAAAAACATGAGAGTTATATTAGAGAGACAGCTATACGTAGACACGTATTTAATTCTCCATATTCTTATTTACATGACGACATTATTGGTATGCTTTATAATAATTTTTATGCAAAAGTGCTTCCGATTCACGAGGATTTCCCAAAGGAAACACTAGTACAAATATTTCGGCCATTTTTATATTATTATTATATTATTGCTTATGGTGAAAATGATTACGCAAAAACACATAAATATAGAATGATTTTGAATAAAAAATTGCAAAAATTTTGTGAATTCAATAGTATGTTTGGACGAAAAATTATTAAACTAACAAAGAAATTTGGAAAGGTTACCAAGACAGAAGTAACCTTCAATACCGACCATGTTAGTTTTTATAACATACATATAAATCCAGATAGTTTGAGTTTGTATTCTGTTGGTATTTTTACAGGAAATAATAATACCGTTAACAATAGCGATAACAATAGCGATAACAATACAGATGATGATACAGAACATAATAATGAAATTAATTCAATTAATCAACAATTGGAGGAAATTAATAACGAATACAATGATGAAGAAGAAACAGGTTCCATAAGCTAATTATAGTTCATTATCAGCTACTTGTACAATATTAATGGGTGGTGATTTACGTGTTGTTTGGTTACCAGTAGGGTTTTTAGAGTTTTTCTTACTTTTATTTTTTGGTTTAGCTGATGGAGGCATTTGTTCCATTATTACGCGTACAGCTAATACTTCTTCTATTTTCGGCACTTCTTCTATTTTCGGCACTTCTTCTATTTTCGGCTCTTCTTCTGCTTCTGCTTCTGCTTCTGCTTCTACTTCTGCTTCAACTTCTGCTTCATCCACCAAAACCAATTTAGCTCTTTTCTTTTTTGGAATAAATCCATCAACATATCTCTCAACTGTAAAAATATCTTTTATTGCTTTGTTTATATTTATATTTTCTTTACATTCTAATGTTTTTAATGGTATAAATATATTGTCGTTTTCATCCGTAATTAATTTATATTTCGGTATAGTATTATCATACAATGCCGGAATAACTATAAATACATACGAATCTTTACCAACTTCATTATAACAAGCAAATGATTCTGCATTATAACGAGTTTCTTGTATAACCTTATTTGAAATAAATACACTTGGTATTTTGTATCTAACTAACAACAACCACAAATCAAAACTCTTAGCATTAAATTGGTTATCGTATATCATTCTTTGAAAAGCAGATATACCTTCATGTAAGTAATTAATGAAAACATCGTTCTGATGCGATTCGGTTAATATATCCTTTATTTTTTCTATTCTATTTGTATCAACAAAATTCATCGTTAACTTTTTATATTCATCCATTAAGTCATCTTTTATTTCCCTAATTGTTAATGTTTTATTTAATTTATCAAAAATGTCTATTATTAAAACCAAAGAACAATCATTCGCCCCTGCATAATTTATCTCTTTAAATCCTATAGGAAAACATTTTCTCCATTTATCTGTATTTCTACCTATTATTGCTATAGTTTTAATACATTGTGTGTTTTCATTAACGATAAATTGTTTTGGATTAATAGTATCGTTATAGTTTAACTCATTGTTATACACTTGACTAATTAGGGGAACAACCGTATCATATGTATTATATTTTGCAAATTCGTTTATGTTTGCCGGAATTAAATTTTCAAAAAAATATGTATTTAGTAATTCTTCTAATATTATTATTTCATTATCTCTTAAATTATATTTAATTTGACCAAATGATAAATATGCCTTTGGTTTAAATATGAATGATTTTATTCTATTATATCTAATAAGCTCATCAGCCATTCTACCATAATAATATTTTTCATTGTTAGATGATGTATTCACTAAGTTATGAAGCGGTAATATTAAAGTACATTTGTCTTTTTCAATTTTACACACTGAACCTTTGACATTACACTTATCGTTTTTTATGGTTATACATGTATGTATATCATTTTCATTTATTTCATTATAATCGAATTCATTTACAAAAACTATATTGTCTTCAACTAAATCATGTAACAATTTAGTTACTCTATTCAATTGATCTTTGTATACTCCATATCGTTTATGACATTCCGCTTGTATAGCCTTTCTTTTTTCGCTATTCGAGTAATCATTAAATAATATACGAATTGTATTCCTAAAAACATTGTAAAAATTTGTTTCCAATTGTGTCCTTTTCATAAAATCAACACGTTCTGCATCTACTGTATTATTTGTTAGTGTATTTATGTCTGCAACTAACATATTATTATTTGTAATTGTTTTAATACTGTTTGAAACACTTGACTCTGGTACGGGACTTTTAATATTTATAAAATGATTGGTATTTGTTAAAAACCCAGTTATATATCCACCTTCAACCACTCTACAAAAATACCTTGGATTATAACAATTTGTATTTATAATATCTGACGGTTCCGCCTGCAACTGACGCTGTTCTTTTTTCAGGCGGCTTATCTTCGCTTTCGCGCTCTTGCGCGCCGCCTCTGTCATATTCACCTGGCTCTCTATCTTCTCTATTATTTGCTGCAACTTACTCACCTGCTCCTCAGACGGTTCTTTATATCCATAATATTCCTTCATAAATTCCAATGTTGCTTCATATGGCTTCCAAATGTCATCATTCATATACACAAAATCTAAATCCTTTTTTGTGGTTAATGCAGATGGATAACATGGAACAAATCCTTCAAGACCCTTTTTATTTACCTTTTTTACTAATAGACCAATTACTTTTCCCTGAAAGTTTAAAACTTGTTTCTGTATTTCATATTTTTTTGTTTTTAATTCATTTATAAGAACATCAACAATAGGTGATTGTTTAAATCTATACTCAGTTGGCATACTTAAAAAATGACGACATTTTTTCCCTAAGGTTGGTTTAATTACCTTATCAAAAACTGACTGTAAATTTTTGGGCATAGTTTTTTTACAAAATACAGTTTCAACGTGTAATTTCTTTCCTTTTTTATAACTAAAAATAGGCTCAAAATAGTTTTCTCTTTTTATTAAAAGTAAATTTGATTTTTTTTCATCGTATATATTTTCTGAGTAATGATTCGTCGGACACACTAATTCTATATTATTTGTAATGTCATCTTCTGGAATCTCTAAAATAATCAAGTTTACACCTGATTTAAACAATTTTGGATTTGGCGTTGTCACTAAATCCCATAAATATGTATAATCTATATTTATTTTATCATTTCGTAAAAATAGTTTAAAATTTTCAAATGACTGTGCTACTTTTATTATAAATTGTTTTACTACATTGTCTCTGCCTTCGACAGTTGTCATGTTTTTGTATAATTTGGAATCCATATAATCTTCTATTTTTACTTCTAAATTTGGATTTGAAAAACTTGTTATTAAATCACCATTTTGATATTTTACAAATTTATCTATATCTATTGAATCTCTTATTATTTGTTTCATTTCATTTATTGTCGGAATTTCATGATTTACACCTGGAATATATTCAGATAATTCTTGTTTGTGTTCCGAATTTCCGTTAAAGAGTGCATTTGCTAAACATGCTATAAATGATTGTTTAGAGTTGACTTCAACACCATGTCTCAGTAAACAATTATGGTTTGGTTTTAAACTTGTATCTGTTTTACTTATTTGACATTTTTCATTTACCTCTTGTAAAAATTCTTGCACGACAATCGGTAAAAATCCCCAGCGGTGCTCACCCAAATGAGGTCCGTACTTTTCAGGACCCTTTACATATTGTTCTTTTGGATTTGGCTTATCAATATTTTTACTTTTTTCTTTATCGTTTTCCATTTGATCTTGTTCCACTTGTTCTTCGTTTTCCACTTGTTGTTGTTCCACTTGTTCTTCCACTTTAGTATCATTTTCCACTTTACCTTGACATTTATCTCTGCGGTTTATCATTTGTGTTGTGTCCCAATTGCTAAAACAACATGGAATACACAGACCAGAAGGAGTAGTTTCTTTATGGAAACCAGGATAATTTTTAGCATCAATCTCTTTGCCTGTTTTTTTGTCCTTCTTTGTACCTTCTTCATAAAACTGAAAAACATATTTACCTTTTGGAACAGTTTTAGCATTTTTGTCTATTATAGCATCCTCTATTTTATCGACCTTTGGTCCACATTTTCCAGCCAATATATCATCTTTTGTAACCGGTTTATTTGTTAATAAACACCAATAACGAGGACACGTATAATAAAATGTCTTTGAACTGTCCTTCGGATCTGTGCTGTATGATATAAAATCTTCTTCTTCCTTAAATTGTCCTGGATTTTCTTCAACCATTTTATCCTTTTCTTCTTTTGTTAAAATAATTGGCTGTCTTCGGGCAACTAAATTAAATGGACACATACGAGTATATAAATCAAATTTATCGTCTTTTGATTTAACGAATAATTGAGGTACTCGTTCTTTTATTTTTTCTGTAAATGGATTTGGATATCTTAATTTCATTCCTACAAGGCGATCATCATCGTTTTGTATGTTATTTAGATCCTCATTTTTATCCTTTTTATCCTTTTTATCCTTTATTGGTTTCTCTTTTTTTTTATTTACTGGAACTTCTACATTAAAAAACTCTTGTTTATCTGCATCTTCTTCTTCCTCTTCCTCTTCATTTTTATTCTTTGTTCCACCTTCTAACTCTTCATCCTCTTCAATTCCTAATATATCTAACAAATCATCCATATATTCTCCTTGTTCTTCATACATTGGCGATTCGTTTTTAAATGTCGGAATCTCATTTTGGAGCAAAGGCTGTTCCGATTTGGCCGTAATATGATTAAATTCAACTTCTTGGATTTCATCACCAGAACATAAATTGGTAATAGTTGAACCTTTAATATCGCTACTACTTATGTCATTTGTAATTCTTACTAATGTATTGATGTAAATAGGTATAGTATCTAAATAATATATATTATTTATACCACTTACATTAATTTTTAGCTCTTTTGTTATTAAATTTACATCCATTTCTGTTTTAAATCCAGGATTTATTTTAATCATTAATGAACGTCTTCTATTTGCACCTCTTGTAACCTCTAATTCAGAACGAATTTTAATAATTAAATCCGTCGCCATCTCTTCATCCAAATCCTCAAATTGCTCCAATAATTCTACAATAATTTGATCTATTTTTATTCCTTGATCTATTTTTTCAATAATAAATGCCTCTTGACTATCTCGTTTATTGAAGTTAGACACTCGCTTATAACGCATTTTTATACCTTTTTTGACATTTGCTGACTCAACAACAAATACACTTGAAATACACCCTTTGTATTTTTTAATATCTATTGTTTTTGATATGTTATATACAAATTGATATTTTATATCTCTAACTTCTACATTTACATCATTTATAGACTTAAATAATGGTATATTTAGACCACTCTGTTCAAAAAAAGGTTGCAATTGTTTAATTAACGGATTAACAGTTAATTCGATTATATTATATATCTCTTTTTCTACTATTATTGTTTCAAACTCATTTACAGGATAAACCGAAATAATACCATTTTCTTCAATTTCACATGCAATATTATAAATTATTCCATTATATTGTATATTAGTATATACTGCAACTGATTTGCTCTTACCTATATTTTTTATCAATTTAAAAATTGTTGTTTTTTGTAAATAAGGTATTTTTTTCCCGTCCACCGTTAATTGAGGAGTAAATAACCTATATATATTTTCTTGCCTGGAATCAGGATTATATTTTATTAAAGGATACTCTTGTGTTGCATGAATTAACTTAAAAATAACATCAATCGGAATTTTTATATTAAATTCCGGATATATAATCACTTTTAATGATTTTATACCTGATAATTTTAGATTTTCTGAAAATTTATTTGACGGTTTTTTTTTAAGAAATACATTATAAAACATATTTATATTTTCAAAATTTTTTTTTGAATTTATTAACTTTTCAGAACTGGTATTTATCATTTTTGCACTCTTGCTCTCTAACTTTTCTATATCATTTATATTATCTTGATACAAAAATGGATAATATATTTTTGTCGTATAATCACTTGGCCCCAATTTCTTTAAAATATCCTCCGCAAAACATACATAAATTGTTTCGTTGTTTATCGGATATGATTCTAAGAGTAAACTTGAATTTACAGTTGTTATCTCTCTCCTGGAACGTTCTAATACTGTATCATACTTGGTTACCATAAATGGATTTGCTATGAAGGGATATTCGTTTGAAAACACAATCCTTTGTCCTAATGGCTTAGCCAATAAATATTCTCTATTGTTTAAATCTAATTTTAATACATCGTCAAACGAATACGGTGGATTATCTGGTAATTTAATATCCAACGGTTCACCTGTAGTATCATATAAATTTAACGTTACTTGTTCCATGCTAATTTTTGTCAAAGGTAATTTATCATTTTGAGTCAAATTCTGATATACTGTAATTGGATTCAGTTTTTCATTTTTTAAACAAAATAAATACATTTCTTCCATAGATGCCTCCTTATTAATTGCTTCAAATATTTTTAGTTTTATTATATCTATACTATCGTCTATGTGAATATTTTCATTTATAAATTTTACACCAATATCATATTTGATTTTATTGTTCCATTCTTCTTTAGTAAATATATCTGAAAATGGTTCATACGTTTTTTCTGTCTTTATTAGTGTATTTAATTCATCTCTAAATTTAAAACCATTAAAGACATAAATTGTATCTATTGTATTTGTATCAGACATTTTATTTACTTTAAATATTTTGAATGCTGCCATATATATTAAGTATCTATTATTTTTAATTGAATTTTAATTAAAAACTATAATTATATTCTATTTAAAATCATAATATGGATTGTCTGTTATATCCATCCCACAATACGATTCCGGTTTCTTTTTGTAATCTACTGGGTTGTACAAATCTGCATCTTTCGCGTTCTCTAATAGGAATTTGAAATTTTTCCAAAATTCTTGTTTATGCCCCTCCGATAAAGTCATTATATGTGCAAGTTCATGTGTTGCTACAAACATCAATGTATTTATGTCTATTAATTCCATTCCTGTTTTTTGCTTATTTAAACAAAACGCTAATTTTTCTCCCTTATTTTCACTGTACGCTGTATATTCACTCGTTGGTAAGGTTTCTGATATTTTTGTTGGATTAAACTTTTGCACTAATCTCTGCACGTTTTCGTCATCTGGATATTTTTTTCCACAATACACAACCAATTTTTTGCATCTGTTAGTTACATTCGCTAATAAATCTGCTGCTTCTTTTATTTTTGTTCTTTCTCTAACACAATATCGTTCACCATCTACATCTGATATAATACATTTTAAGTTATAAGCATCTGATTCGCTATAAATTTTTAAACATACAAATATTACAAATGCTATAATTATATAAATTAATATACTGTGTTTATCTAAATCAAGCATATATTATATGTATAATATATTTTTGCAAATATATAGATATATCTTAAATAATTATTATAATTATGTATAAACTATATCCTTTATTATTAGACAACCCTGATTCTACAGATGACAACGAAACAACTATTTTAACGAGAGATACGGTATATAATAAGTATCTATTTGTTATTTCTGCAAATGAACCCGAACAAATATTAATACACCCTTTTTCTACAAATTATACTCATAATAATATGGTAAACAATGGCGATATAATTTGCGCCGGAGAAATTACTATTTATAAAGATAAAGTCACTATTATAAATCAGTGTGAACAATATCTTCCAGAATATACCAGTTTACATTATGCGGAACAACTATTATTGAAAATGGGATATACAAACATTGAAAAATTTTACGTCATGCATTATATTCATCATTTGAATGATCTAAAAAAACAATATGTTAGTCCAGAATTGTGGGACAAATATGGCATTTATTAAAAAAAATAATATATATATATATGTTATATGAGTAATACATGTATTTTTTCTTTTGTTAGAATGAACCCTCCAACTCCAGGACATTTATTGTTAATTAAATCTATGATTTATAAAGCAATTGAAGTGGACGCTCCAAATATATATGTTTTACTGTCTAAGACTGTTGATGAAAAAAATCCGTTACCATGCGACTTTGAAACTATACCAATAACTGATACTGGTTCTATGCAAAATTTAACCTATAAATCAAATATTTTAAATAATATGCTTACAAGTTATAAACAAGAATTAATTAATATTGAACCCGACCTAACAAAAAAAAATAAAATAAACAATTTAGACATAAATGTTTTATGCACGACTTCTAACCCATTCGGTTTTATATCCAAAATAATTAATGACGATTTTATACAAAATGGTATAAGTACAGTTAACTTATACGTTGTTGTTGGAAGTGACAGGGCTGATTTTTTAGAAAGCATTAAAAATTATTTTAAGACCAAACCATATATATCATCTGTCAACGGTAATATTTTGAATAGAGAACAAAATGGCGATGCATCTAGTAATTTAGCAGCAATGTCTGCTACACATGTAAGAGGTTTAGTTAAAAAAAACGATTTTACTGCATTTCAAAACGTTTACAGTAATTATCTCGATCAAAATCAAATAAAAAATTTATATGACTCTATTGGATTAGGATTACAAATAAATCAACCAATTGAAACCGTTAAAAAAGGTAAAAGGGCTACCAATGATGTCCAAATCGAAAATGTTAGTAGAATTAGTACTAGTAGTAGGATTACTAGAAGTAGTAGACATGGAGGTGGTAGAAAACGGAGAATAACTAGAAAAAATAAAAGAAATAAAAGAAATAAAAGAAAAACTAACAGGAGATATTAGTTAAAAAAACATTAATCCTATAACTGTTTTATAGTTTATAAAAAAATTGAATTGCTTTTTATAAACTATAAAATTATAAAAACTAAAATAAAATAAAATGAGCTTTAAACCTGTTTATAAATTACTTAATTGGATTCCAGAAAATAAACTGAATCTAATTAATTTGAGTAAAAATGAGAACGCCGTTCATATCCTTGAAAAAAACGCTTCTCGAATTTGCTGGTCTATTTGGTTATATATGAACCCTAATGCAGTTCACATTGTTGAACAACATTTAAAAGATTTAAAAGAACTCACCGATATAAATCGTTTAGATGATATCTATTGGGATGAACTATCTGCTAATCCTAATGCGGTTCATATTATGGCGAAATATTTTGATAGAATCAATTGGGTCTCATTATCCAGCAACGAAAATGCGATTTCTATTCTTGAGAAAAATTTAGATAAGGTTAACTGGGAAGTATTGTCTAAAAATAGGAATGCGATTGACATTCTTGAGAAAAACTTGGATAAAGTTTTCTGGTGGAATTTGTGTCAAAATAATAACCCAAGGGCTATGCCTATTCTTGAACGACATCTACATAAAATTGAATGGTCTACTCTTTCCCGAAATAAAAACGCAATTTCTATTATTGAAAAACACTTGGATAAAGTGTGTTGGCAGAATTTATCGGCAAACCCGAATG
>B570J29032_109958333_pt1 | contig 12439 bp, 9 predicted proteins | sample LakMenEpi16Nov12_FD_29032 | JGI IMG/M metagenome (IMG submission 29032)
AGCTGGAGGCGGTGCTGGAGAGCTCCAGCCAGGGCACGGTGGTGACCAGCCGCTACTTCCTTCAGCCGGTGGAGGAGATCGCCAAGAGCCACGGCGTGCGCGCCGTGGCCGTGGATCTCAACGACTTCCGCCATGAGCTCGACATGCTCAAGGAGCTGCGCCAGGGCAGCTGCGTGGGCCTTGTGAGCATCAGCCCCGGCATCCTGCGGGCCGCCGAGGTGATCCTGCACAGCATGCGAGGCAACGAGCTGCTGGTGATGACCGCCAACCCCGATACGGGCAGCCGCCTGCTGGCCCTGCTGCGGGCCGCCAGCCACGTGCTCTGCGACCGCCCCAGCCTGCCGCTGGTGGAGCAGACCCTGCGCCAGAACCGCTCCCAGCTGATGCGCCTGCCCGTGGTGCACTGCGCCCAGACCTACCTGGGCGCCGCCACGATCAACCAGCTGCGCAAGGAGATCGGCCTGCTGGCCGACTGAGGCGGTGGCGCCGTGCCTCCCTCACTAGGCTTTTCAGCATGTTGAACGCGTGCCGCGCGATCCGGGCCGATCTGGCCATCATCAAGGAGCGCGACCCGGCAGCCCGGGGCACGCTGGAGATCCTGCTCTGCTATCCCGGCTTCCATGCCGTGACGCTCCACCGCCTCAGCCACCAACTCTGGCGGCTGCCCATCCCCCTGACACCCCTGCTGGCCCGCTTGCTGAGCCAGCTGGGGCGCCTGCTCACCGGCGTGGAAATCCATCCAGGGGCCCGCATCGGCCGGGGAGTGTTCATCGACCACGGCATGGGCGTGGTGATCGGCGAGACGGCGGAGGTGGGTGACAACTGCCTGCTTTATCAGGGGGTCACCCTCGGTGGCACCGGCAAGCAGCACGGCAAGCGCCATCCAACGCTGCGCAACAACGTGGTGGTCGGCGCCGGCGCCAAGGTGCTCGGTGCGATCACGGTGGGCTCCAACACGCGCATCGGTGCCGGCTCCGTGCTGCTGCGCGACGTGGAGGCCGACAGCACGGTGGTGGGAATCCCTGGACGCGTTATCCACCAGAGCGGCGTACGCATCGACCCCCTGGCCCACTCGGCCCTGCCCGACGCCGAAGCGAAAGTGATCCGCAACCTGATGGAGCGGATCGACACCCTGGAAAACGAACTGGCCCGCACCCAGGCCTGCCTGCGGGAAGTGGCGGCCGGTCGGCCCTTGGCCGCCCCCTGCTCAGGAAGTGCCCAGAGCCTTCGCGATCGGGAGATTCTGGAATTTCTCGGCGAAGACAGCAACAGGAGCTGACGCTGGCAGCCGTGGTGGCCCAGCTCAGGCCAGGGCAGCCTGAGGCACCTGGGGCTGGAACATGAACATTGAGTAAATCACGTTGCGACGCACCTGAATCATCATCTCCAGGAACATGTCATAACCCTCATTTTTGTACTCTATCAAGGGATCCTTCTGGCCGTAACCGCGCAAACCCACGGATTCACGCAAAGCCTCCATCGCTTGTAAGTGTTCACGCCAAAGAGTATCGATCTGCTGCAGAGTGAAGAAACGCTCAGCCTGCCGCATCAAGCCGGGCTGCAGCTGATCCACCTGCCCTTCCTTGATGTCATAGGCATTACGCATCTGCTCCTTGAGAAAAGCTTTGAGCTCCTCCATCGACAGGCCCTGCACCTGCTCCGGGCTGAGATCTTCCAGTAAATAGATAAATTCTTTGACTTTGTCGGCAAGGCGAATAAGATCCCACTCCTCCGGGGGCAGCTCAGGATTAACGTAGGCCTCGACAATGTCATCTATGGTGCGCTCACCGAACTCAATCACCTGCAGCTTTAACTCACTCCCTTCAAGCACACGACGGCGAATCCGGTACACCGCCTTGCGCTGATTGTTCATGACCTCATCATACTCAAACACTTGTTTACGCTGATCATAATAATAGGTTTCCACCTTCTTCTGGGCCCCTTCCAGGGAGCGGGTGAGCATGCCCGACTCAATCGGCATGTCTTCCTCGACGCGGAAGGCGTTCATCAGGCCGGCCACACGATCACCGCCGAAGATACGCAGCAGGTTGTCTTCCAGAGACAGGAAGAAGCGGGTGCTGCCGGGATCGCCCTGTCGGCCGGCCCTGCCGCGCAGCTGGTTGTCGACCCGGCGCGATTCATGGCGCTCGGTACCGATCACATGCAGACCGCCGGCGCTGCGCACCTGGGCCTCCTCCTGCTTCACCACCACGTCGTATTCGGCCTTCACCCGGGCAATCATCTGGCGCAGGGCCAGAATCTGCAGGTCTTCGGTGGGGGCTTTCTCCGCCGCCTCCGCGATGCGGTCTTCCAGCTGCAACACCGACAGGGATCGATCACCCCAGGCCTTCACAAGGTCGCGAGCGAGGCCGCCCAGAGCTTCCTCAGTGGTGTGGCTGAGCTCACAGGGATAGAGGTTGCCGATGGCTCGCGCCTCGCTGGGAGCCCGGTGCGCGCCGGCTCCCTCAGCCCCAGGTGTTCCGGATGAAAATCCACCGCCGCCGGTGGAACGTTGCAGCGGCACCGGTGGCAGGTGATCCTCCTCAGGCCGCACCAGGCGGGGCAGCAACACCTCTCTCAGCTTGAGCCGGGCCATGTAATCGCTGTTGCCACCGAGGATGATGTCTGTGCCGCGGCCCGCCATGTTGGTTGCGATCGTGACGGCGCCCGCACGGCCGGCCTGGGCAACGATCTCTGCCTCCCGCTCCACGTTTTCGGGCTTGGCATTGAGCAGGTTGTGGGGAATGTCCTGCTCTGCGAGCAAGGAGGAGAGCAGCTCCGATTTCTCCACGCTGGTGGTGCCCACCAGCACCGGCCTGCCGGACGTGTGGGTTTCTGCCGTTTCGGCTGCCACGGCTCGCCATTTGGCGGGCTCTGTCTTGAACACCTGGTCGGTCCAGTCCGAACGGGAGCGCACCCGGTTGGTGGGCACGACGGTGACTTCAAGCTTGTAGGTCTTCTCGAACTCCACCTCCTCGGTCTTGGCTGTGCCGGTCATGCCGGCCAGGCGCGGGTAGAGCAGGAAGAAATTCTGATAGGTGATCGAGGCCAGGGTCTGGGTTTCAGGCTGGATCGGCAGTCCCTCCTTCGATTCGATCGCCTGGTGCAGGCCGTCACTCCAGCGGCGGCCAGGCATTACACGGCCCGTGAATTCATCCACGATCACCGCATCCTCGCCGCGCACGATGTAGTTAACATCGCGGGTGAATAGCTCCTTGGCCTTGAGGGCGTTGCTGATGAAGTGGGCCCAGGGATCCGCAGGGTTGTAGAGGTCGCTGACCCCCAACAACTGCTCCGCCTTGGCGAAGCCTTCATCTGTGAGAGTAACGTTGCGCTGCTTCTCATCGACCTCATAGTCGCCCTCGGGATCAATGCCGTCTTTACCCATCTCGGCGGCCCGCTCCAGCCGGGCGGCCACCTCTGTTGCACGCTGATACTTCTCCTGGGGCCGCTCAATCTGACCGGAGATGATCAAAGGAGTTCGCGCTTCATCCACGAGGATGGAATCGACTTCATCGATAATACAATAATGAAAATCACGCTGCACCACATCAGCGATATCGGTTGCCATATTATCGCGCAGATAATCAAATCCAAGCTCGGAATTCGTGGCGTAGGTGATGTCACAACCATAGTTCCGCTGGCGATCGGCAGGAGGCATGTCCTGCTGGATCAGCCCTACCGACAGGCCAAGGAAACGGTGGATCTGGCCCATCCATTCGGCGTCGCGGCGGGCCAGGTAATCGTTCACCGTCACGATGTGTACACCGCGTCCCGTGAGCGCATTGAGGTAGGCCGGCAGCGTGGCCACCAGCGTTTTTCCTTCCCCGGTCTTCATTTCAGCGATCTGGCCTTCGTGCAGCACCATGCCGCCGATCAGCTGCACATCGAAATGGCGCATGCCCAGCACCCTCTTGCCTGCCTCGCGCACCACGGCGAAGGCCTGGGGAAGGATCTCATCAAGGAGCTTGCGCTCCCGGGAGGCGATCGCCTCACCGCTGCCGCCGACGGCGCGTGCATTGGCCAGCTTCTGACGGAATTCGCGGGTGAGATCGCGCAACTGGTCATCGCTGAGTGGAGCGACGTCCTCCTCCAGCAGATTGATGTCGGAGACGATTGGCTGGTATCGCTTCAGCTTGCGGGCATTGGGATCACCCAGCAGGAGCTTGAGCATGGGGAGACACTGACCATTTGCAGTCAATCTACGCGACCAACTCCATGTTGTGCGGCAAAAGGCAGTCGGGAGCAAGGTTTCGCGGCAGCCCGGGGGCTCCGCAGCGGCCAGAGGCGACAATCATGTTCAGTTGACGGCCTGTGGCCCAGTGTTCCGGTGAGTATGATGTCAGCTACAAACCCACAACCCGTGTCGGTGATCCGGCACGGACCGTTGCGCCTACGGCTGGGTATGCGGCTGGATGAGCTGCAAAACCTGCTCAACGAACACAGCTCCTGGGCCACGGGGCGTCGCCGAATCGACCTGGCGACCATGCTTTTGGGCAGCAGCGCCGTCGTGAGCGCCTGGCAGGCTGGCAGAATGGTAGGCTTCGGGCGTGCTACTAGCGATGGAATATTTCGCGCTGTACTATGGGATGTTGTGGTGGCCCAGCCTTTACGGGGTCAGGGACTCGGCCGGAGCATCGTCAGTGAACTGCTGGCAAGCCCCTCTGTAATTAAATCAGAAAAGGTTTACCTGATGACCACCAACAGCGACGGCTTCTACCGCAAACTTGGATTTAACGAAAATCATGGTCAGAAACTGCTGGTCAAATAATGGCTTTAACCTCGCCCATCTGCTTCTGGTAGATGATGACGCAACGGATCCATCCGACCACAAAACCAGCATCTTCAGTCTCCGGATCGCATAATGAACAGAACCGAATGAATCCATCGGATCCTCCGGAGCTCTCACGGGAGCGACTAGCCTTCATGCTGATCTCACCGAGGCTGGAACGGGGTGTTCGGGCTGATCGGACCGACAAAATCCTTTGGCACCGTCCTTATTGGACCAGCATAAAGGGCGACCAAGCGCGCGAAACAAATCCGCAACAGGAACAAGCACAGGGAATAAGCTGCTTGTCATGATTTTTCACTTTCCGCAAGCCCTCTGGAAGAACCGTGAGCTTTGGTGGCGTCTAACAGAACGGGAGGTTCTGGGTCGCTATCGAGGTTCGCTTCTAGGAATCGCCTGGAGCTTTCTAAATCCCTTGGCCATGTTAGGTGTGTATACCTTCATCTTCTCGCAAGTATTCAAGGTTCGCTGGGGAAGCCATGAGCAGTCAGGACCGATAGGATTTGCAATTAATCTTTTTGCGGGCTTAATCGTTTTCAATCTATTCTCAGAATGCGCAATTAAGGCGCCTACGTCAATACTAATAAATCCCAATTATGTTAAAAAAGTCATTTTTCCACTTGAAATCCTTGGCGCAGTAATCGTAGGCAGCGCTTTTTTCCATGCCATCACAAGCCTTGTCGTTCTAGCCCTTTTCACACTGATCAACAAGCAGCCGATTCAGCTGACATGGCTATGGCTACCAGTCGTCTGGTTGCCATTGTTGCTGGGATGTCTTGCACTGAGCTGGTTTTTGAGCGCAGTTGGCGTGTTTTTGCGCGATCTTAGCCAGCTGATCTCGGTAGTTGTGAGCATGCTGATGTTTCTGAGTCCCATTTTCTTTCCCTTATCCGCCCTACCCGCGCGCTGGCAACCGATGCTCTCTCTGAATCCGCTTGCAAACTTTATCGAACAAACCCGCCTCGTGCTGATCATCGGCAAAATGCCCGATCCCACTTATCTCCTGGTTTCGATTGTGATTACCGCATGCCTTTGCGAGCTCTCCTATCGTGTTTTCAACAAAGCCAAACGGGCCTTCGCCGACGTAATATAAAGTACGATAATGCAAAAATTCTTGCACTGGAGGTATTCTACCAAAGAAGGAAAAAATGAATACAAAGTGAGGACGCAAAACGCCACCCAGCAAGATCGATTCTATCCCACAATTACAAGCAAAACTCATTGACTTGGCCAATAAAATTGATTCATGCTCTCCAGCCCGACTCAAGCCAGCCCAACACCTACCACCCCGAGTGATATGACTATTTGGCAGGATTTTCTCAGCAACAGTGAGCTCCCAATCCATAAATGGACTCATTATTTCCCACTCTACGAAAGCCACCTTAAGCGCTATCAAAACAGAAGCTGCACAATTCTTGAAATTGGCTGCGAAAAAGGTGGCTCTCTGAGATTATGGAAACGCCTGCTCGGTCCTTACGCCAGGATTATCGGACTTGACATCGATCCTCTCTGTAAAGAAACAGAAGAAGAGCAGATCCATATTGAAATAGGCTCCCAAGCGGACCCGGAGACTCTTGAGCGACTTATTCAGCAATACGCGCCTTTCGATGTCGTCATTGACGACGGCAGCCATATAATGGCTGATGTTGCGATCTCCTTTCGCCATTTATTTGATCATGTCAGCAACGATGGCTGCTATATAGTTGAGGACTTACACACTGCATACTGGCCTGAATTTGGCGGCGGCCTTGGACATGCTGCCAGCTTTATTGAATTCACCAAAACAGTGATCGATGCAATCCACTTTTCCTATCTGCGTGAAGCCCCAGGCTGGGATCCTCTGGTTTTAGATATTGCCAAAGCCACCCGCAGCATTCATATCGCCGATAGCATGGTAATCTTCGAAAAAGGACAGCTAATTCGAAAACACGCAGAACGAAGAGGGCGTCTGGAGCCCGAATCCAATCTTCTCGGCGAACTTACTTTTGGCGGTTGAGCTATTCACCTTTCTAAGCAGCAGGGTGCCGTTAGGCACTCCCGGACTAGCCGCTGTGAATTTGTGGATTCTGCTGGTAGGCGGTTGCTACTATGGATAAAGATCTATTGACTGGTGCAGGCACTCACGAATGACGCTCCACTGTGACCCGACATGAACATGCCTGTAACTACTGAAAAAAACCTTGAATTGGCCATAAGCATAAACAATCTGGGCAAAAGTTATCACATATTCGGCGACCCCAAAGACCGGCTCAAACAGGCATTATGGCGCGGCAAAAGAAAATATTATCGAGAATTTTGGGCGCTTCGCAACATCAGCTTCGACGTTCATCGAGGCGAGACACTAGGCATCCTTGGCCGTAACGGCAGCGGTAAAAGCACCCTACTGCAATTGATCTGCCGCACCCTCTCGCCAAGTGAAGGTAATGTAACAACCAATGGTCGGATCGCTGCCATGTTGGAATTAGGCAGTGGCTTCAATCCTGAATTCACCGGAATCGAAAATATTTACCTCAACGCATCCCTACTTGGACTGAGCAAAGCCGAAATCAACGAGCGTTTAGATTCAATCCTAAGCTTTGCTGATATTGGCGAATTTGTCAATCAACCCGTCAAAACCTATTCCAGCGGTATGGCTGTGAGGCTTGCCTTCGCCGTGATCACACAAGTAGACCCAGACATCCTAGTAGTTGATGAAGCGCTATCTGTTGGAGATGCCTTTTTTATGCAGAAGTGCATGCGCTTTATCCACCGCTTTCGTGAAAAGGGCTGCCTGTTATTTGTCAGCCACGATATTAGTGCTGTTTCCAGCATCTGCGATCGGGCACTCCTGATTTCCAATGGCAGAATGCAAAGACTAGGCTCAGCAAAATTAGTCACTCAAGAATATATCAAAGATCTCTTCGCCGAACCCAGTCCGCCTCAAGACACAACAGAGGTTAATGTTCTGCCTGATCATTCCTCAGCGGCTGCAACACCTACTGCGAAAGACAGCAATTGGATTGACTATCGCAAAGAAAGAATCAACAACAGCAACCTCGCTAACTTTCTCGAAATTTCGCAATTTGAAGATCAGCTTCTTACCGCTGAAAGCTTTGGCAATGGCAAAGCCGAGATTCAATCAGTTATGCTTTTTGATGCCGAAAGGCAACAACCTCTATCGGTTGGGCTGGGCGGAGAAAATGTAATCTTACGCATTCGAGGCAAGGCCAATTCTTATATCGACAATCCAGTTATTGGCTTCTTGATGAAAAATGATAAAGGGTTAATATTGTTCGGTGAGAATACCATTAATGCATTCCAGGCTGGTCCAGTCCAAAAAATCAGATCAGGACAAGAATATTGGGCTGAATTTGAATTCACTCTACCTCTTTTGCCGCCAGGCAATTACTCCTTCACTGTTTCGCTGGCCGAGGGAAGCCAGACAGTAGCAAACCAACTTCATTGGCTCAATGATGCTCTGATCCTGCGGTCGGATTGCCAATGTATCGGCGCTGGCGTTGCGGGAGTGGCCATGCAACGCATCAGCATGGAAGTGCAGACCACATCAAAGCATTGACCAATCATGGCTAATTTGATCTGATGGTAAACTGATGTCGACCTGCCCAGCCTTGCAAAAGCTTTGAAGGAAAATCAGCCATGAAAGCAGACGATTATACCGCATCTCCTAGGGCTATGTTAATTCGTAAATACTTCACGCCTTCACAAATGGGCGCAGAGATTGGCCCATTTCATAGCCCTATTTGCCCCAAGCAAGAAGGTTATAACTGTCTTGTTGTCGATGCTTTTAGTCGCTATCAACTGCTCAAAAATTATAGTAACGATCCCTACGTGATGGATAGGGCGGATTGTATTGAAGAAGTTGACATTGTCAGCACACAGCCTCTTGGTGAAGCCTTGGCAACATACGCGCACCAACCCAATGCCAAAATTTCCTCTGCCGAAGCATGTATTGAGTACATCGTAAGTTCACACAATTTTGAACATCAACCTAATCCCATCCGTTTTCTTCAAGACGCCGAAAAGGCCATTCAGCCGGGAGGACATCTCGTAATGGCGATACCGATTGCATCCCGCTGCTTCGACTGTTTTCAGCCGCTTTCACGTACCGGCGAATTGATTGATGCTTACTATCAGCAAAAGACAAAACCAAGTATTGGCAATATTTTCGACCATCAAGCCTCCAGCGCAAAATTAATCAGCGATCAAACTATCAATGACCTAACTTACGATTTCAACCAAATTATAGTCCATGCACTTCAAAACGGCTTCATTGACAAATCAGCCTATCTCTCAATGAAGCAATCAGCGGAAGATTCATACATAGATTCACATTGCTGGCGCTACAATCCTCATCAATTCGAGCTGATTTTCTCAGATCTCAAGGCCTGTGGATTTATAGAATATCTCACAATGCATGAGATTGTAACCAATGGCAGTGAATTTATTGTTTATTTAAAAAGGTCAGGGTATAATAACAACGAGCTATCACTTTCGGCTGCAATGCGTACCGAATTTATGAAAAAATCCTTGGTGTTTCAATTTGAAGACTTGCTTCAGAATGTTAATGTTAATAGCACTCAGCAGACATCAAATGTTTCTACAGCAACTGATGAACTCACCGACCATACAAGTTGGACTGCTAAAATAAAGAGCATCATCAAAATCTTGAGGGATAAGCAATGATACATGCTGATGCATCGATTCAGAGGCAATTATCCGATTATTTAGGTGAGCGACTTGATGCCTAGCCACTATAAGTTCCCGAATAAACAAAGCCACCGCCAAGTCCCTTCATGATTGCAGTTATCTTGCGGTTGGCATAGCCAAGGGGAACGCCTTTTTTATATAAATACTCTTCATATTCTTCGACCAATTTATTAATTATTATACTCGTTTCCTCGGTGCGCAGTAAAGAGTTTACAAGCATGTCTCGATATAAATTAATTGCCTGCGCGATCGTGTATGAACCAGCAAAGCATAAATCACGCTTAAGTAACGGACAGGATAGATAGTAAGGATAGAGAAAAGCAGCTACATGAGTGGGATTACTATTCTCGATTAGATCTGAAATGCATATGAGCTCAGAGCGCAATAATGCCTGTCGATTCCCTCTTGCTTCTAGCAATTGATTTAAAGCTGGATTGGGAATTTTCTTGATGATTGTGCGGTATGGCGAGGGCATCAGACTGACTAGATCTTCCGCTTCAATGCCATCATTTTTATCATAAATACGCAACAGTTGATGGTGCAATTCTTCGCTTGTGTAAAGAGTTTTTACCCCTGAGAGCTTATTGTAAACTTGCTGCGAAAGCTTAATTTCACCTTGGTAAATACAGTGAAAACGATGGGAATATGGTATGTATTTTCTCCAGAAAGACAAGAACGGCTTAGAGCAAAATACCTCGGGTTTTAGTATCTGAAAAAACGACTGATAGTGGGGCAAAGCCTGTTGGCTGAGATGGGAAAAGAGCGCTGGCGCATCCGACCCAAGAAACGCAGCGATACGTTCAGCCATATTGCTGGCATAAGACCCAGGAATAAACTGCATGGAGTCGTTAACGATCGCCAATGCCGAACATTCGTTCAAAAAGCCGTTCTTCTCAAGCCAGAGAACTCCATCTTTGTAAGCTCCTATATCCTGGCCGAGATTCGGACGCTCAAAGGCTATCCATGCCAAACGAGAGAGTATCGAAAGCGCCTGCCGCGAAGTGGATGCATTATTAATATATACAATGCAAAATCCCAACTGCTTAAACAATGTCAGATATTCGATCGATGACCTGGAAAGATTATGGGCATAGGCAACAAAAAGACAGATCGGGCCACCGATTTCCTTGCTCGGCGCATCGAAATCCAAATTCGTGTCGATCAGTCGCAAACGGGTGAGGCGCTGGCTGGGTGACGATCGCATGCCATGGGACGACAACAGATAGCCCGCTACCCCCTTGACACTGGCGAAGTAGAGAACCGCTTTCTCAAGAGTTCGATTGTAAATCGATGAAAACAAACCCATGTCAATACATCTGTTTAATGGCGGCCACATGAGCAAGGCATGTCAACAACTGTCGCAACCTTTCCATTGACCTACAACAGCATAGTCCTGCTCTGTAAATCCTTCCATGTCATCGGCACAAACAGCGGGCTGATGAATCACGCACAAAGGGGGATCCGCCGTCACCGCCCCGCGACTCACTGCGGGATTTCCTTCTCTCCAACCCTGCTGGCCCTGGAGCTGGGGGGCCGCGCGCGCAACCAGCCCTCGGTGAAGCTCTGCTGCAAGCCGGCTGGCACCAGTCGCACCGGTATGCGCAGCAAGGCCAACAACAGCAATCGCGGCCAGCTTAGGCTGCCCTGGCGACCACAGGCCAGCAGAAAGCGCCACTCCTTGGCGGCATAGGCCAGCCCGCGCCTTCGGGCCAGATGGTGGGGCCCCACCCTGACCAACACAAGAGGCTGGGGGAGGTTGTCGAGCTCAGCGCCAGCTTGAAGCAGCCGTAGCCAGAGGTCGTAATCCTCAAAGCCAGGCCTGTCACGATAGCCACCGGCTGCCAACACCGGCCTGCGCCGCAGGATCGCCGCAGGATGGTTGAGGGGATTCCGCCAGCGGCTGCGGCGCCTCAGGGCTGTGGTCCCTGCGGGCACCGTGCGAACGCTATACAGGTGCCGGGGGTCCTCGATGAATTCGAGAATCGGCGCGCTCATGGCCGCCAGCTGGGGCCGCGCCACCATCGCCGCCACTTGTTGAGCACAACGCTCGGGCAAGCAGAGGTCATCGGAGTCGGCCCGCACCACCAGTTCCTGGCGGCAGGCCAGTAAACCTCGCTGGAGCACCGGGCCCACCCCCTCGCCCCCGGGCCCGCTCAGCCGCTCCACGGGCAGGCCACTGGCCGCCAACACAGCCTCAAGAGCAGCAGGCAGGTTGCCATCTCCGCTCACCACCAACTGCGCACAGGGCAGGCTCTGCCGAGCCAGACTCTCGAGGGCCGCCGCCACCTGATCCGGTGGCTCCCATGGCGCCAGGGGCATGAGCACGCTGTAGCCAGGAAGGTGCGCCGTAGCCGAAGACAACACTTCGCCCATCAGTATGGTCCGGGCAAGGGAGCCTGCAATCCCCGCACGATGGCCCTGAGATTGGCGCGGCGATTGGGTTCGAACAGCAGCCACAGCCACGGCTTGACCAGCATCTTGACCGCCTCCTTGATCTTGAGATCCAGAGGAACAGAGGACTGGTGACAGAGCCAGCGCAGGTTGCGCAGCACGAAGTAATGGCGTTCGGGGCTATACAGCTGCAAGCCCAGCCGCCGACACAGAAAATGGGGGTGGACCGCACCGAATTGCTGGTGCAGCATCACGGCTGGGTACTGCACCAGGGAGAACCCCCGGGCCTGGGCCCGGAAGCACCAGGCATGGTCGACGAAATCGATCCAGAGGTCTTCATGCATTGTGCCCAGCTCCGGCCAATCGTCGCTGCGGAAGGTGGTGCCGGAGCTGATCAGCAGGCGGGTGGCATCCAGGCCAGCAGCGCTGGGGCGCCAGCGGCCGTGGCGCTTGCGCCGCTGGGCATCCCAGATCCCGGGGCCCACCACCAGCCGACGTCGGGGCTGCCGTTCCAGAGGTTCCCGCAGCCGGGCCATCTGATCGGCGGCGATG
>B570J29032_109958332_pt1 | contig 12437 bp, 12 predicted proteins | sample LakMenEpi16Nov12_FD_29032 | JGI IMG/M metagenome (IMG submission 29032)
TTCATTAAAGTAAATTATCCTTTTGTAACTTTTCCTATTTTTGAAAAAGTTGAAGTAAATGGAAAAAATGAACATGAAATATTTTCTTTTCTTAAAGGATATGACAAAAGAGCGTATTCCGATTTTACTGCAGACGGTACAGAAGAAGCTAAGAAGGGACAGAATTTAGAAGGGCAAGCAATGGCGAGAATTTCTCATAATTATGAAAAGTTTTTAGTAGGTAGAGATGGAATTATGATATCAAGATTTAACTGGCAAGATATGCCATTGGACGAAACACCGAGAATACAAGGTGCAGGATGGACAATTAGGGAAGCTATAGATGAGGTGTTAGGATAATGGAAGATAGTAGTTCTTTTTTTGAAAAAGATGAATCAAGAATGAGCAGTACTGCATATCCAGTATCTCCTGATTTTGACGAAGCAACCATAAAAGAAATAGCGGATTTTGAAGCAGAAGAATTAGCACCTGGCATAGTTGTTATTCGAAATGCATTTAAAATAAATCAAAGTTTAGTTTTAGATCATATTGATTCAAGAGCTGAAGAAGCTCACAAAAATAGATGGTCCTTTAAAGAAATTGACGGAGTAACATACGGCATAAATGAAGACGGATTCAAGTACAGAATGGAAGATGTTCCTGCAGCTCCAGTGAGAATATTGGATCCCGTAAATCCTAATACAGAAGAAGAAATAAAAGATTTCTTTATTTATTTAGAAGATCAAATATATAAAGGTCTAATTAAATACATAGATTATTATCCATTAATGATTGGGTCCATTTGGTGGAAGACTAGAGGTCACGTACTTAGGTATGGTGATGGTGGAATACTAGGATGCCATGCTGACAATGACACAAATTATAAAGTAACTAATGGCATTAGGTACATGCCTAAGGGTATGGTTGCTTCTAGGCAGACGTGTGGAGCGTTAGTGTATCTAAACGATTGCGTTGATGATGAAGAGCAATTAAATGGTAAAAACTTTACTGGTGGACATCTAAGGTTTGTTCACTTAGGAGTGTCCTATAAGCCTCAAAAGGGAGACATCATATTCTTTCCAACAAACTACATCGCAGCACACGATGTGGGAAGAATGGGCAATGGAGTTAGATACTCATACCTTACCTTTTTTGGACAGGGGTCGTCTGACATACCTGCAAATGTAGTAATATCTGAACCTTCAGAAAGCTTTGAGTGGTGCCCTCCTGTGTGGTTTAATAACATCTATGATGATTATGAAATGTATTGCAGAACTCCTTATTCTAGATGGGAAAAGAGAGCAGGAGAATTTGGCTTAGAAGCTGGATGGAATCCAGTTTATCAAGGTAGAGAAGTTACACAATACTCGCAGAGTCATGACGTCATCGAAGTTGCCAAGCAGCAAGAATTGCAACCGTTAGACGACTCTCTACCAGAAGGGCCATGCGGAACGGAACCTAGGTCAGTATAGTGTTTGAGATAAAAGAAGAAAATATAGAAATATATGATATGGGAATTGTTCTTTTTAAGAATGTACTTCCAATGAATGATCATGATTACATTTTAGATTTTACTAAAAGCGTACGACTACAAGCTTTAAAGGACGATTTTACTTTTATTAATAATGATATAGGCAATCCCATATATGCAATCAATAGAAGTGGCCATAGGTATAGTTTAGAAGATGTTGAAATCGCCTCTAATCATATTATGAATTTCATGCACGAGGGATTGGGCCAAGAGTACTTTGATTTCTTTAAGGCTTGCGAGGATGCAATGTACGCATGTATGCTAAGATATGTAGAGATATTCCCCATGATGCTAACTTGTCTGTGGTGGAGAACACAAGGTCATATCGTAGCGTATGGTAAGGGTGGACGATTTGGTAAACATTGTGACAACGATGTAAACTATCAACCCGGAGCAGAGCCTGATCAACAGTTGGCCATAAGAAATGTCTTAGGTGGCCTTATATACTTTAATGATTCTGTTGATCAAATTAAAAATAAAAATGATTACGTAGGTGGTGAAATAGTTTTCCCTTATGCAAACTTTACATATTCTCCAAAAGCAGGAGACGTGTTAATGTTTCCTTCTAATTATTTGGGAACTCATAAAGTTTTAGAGTGTAAAGAGGGTGAAAGATACGCTTATGTTGGTTATTTTGCACAGGGATCAAGTGACCAAAGTAGAGGTGTAAATATAAGAATGCCTTCTGACGTAATGGACAGCGGACAGGTTTGGATGCCAAATATAGTTGAAGACTATTTAAATGCAATAGAAAAAAGACACGCAAACACAGATCCAGAGATATTATCGCTCTTGACAGAAGCTGCCAAAAGACCAATGACAAGCAATAACACTAATGAAGAAATTGGAAGATTATGATATTCAATAAAGTAGAACCAAAACACCTAGGTGGTGGAGTTGTAGTATTCGAAGGTTGTCTAGATTTAGATTGGCAGAATTTACTTAACAGATCTGACGATTTAATTCAAGAAGAGTGGAGCGAAATGTATTCTCCCGGAATTGATCCGGAAACCAATGAAGAAATATATGTAAATAAAAGTGGCTACTTTTTCAATAAGCACAGTATTGACTTAATGCCAAAGAGAGCAAGCGCAATTCACTACAAGGACAATGATGATCTTCGTAGTATTTTTTCTTTTATAGAATCATCAAAAGACAAATGTCTTCTTCAATATTTTGAATTATTCCCCTTAGCCTATAAGTGCGTATGGTGGAAAGTCAAAGGTCATATTCTTCAATATCCAAAAGATGTTTATCTTGGTTCTCATTCAGATATTAGTGCTGATTATATTTATGGAGTTCTAGAACCACAAGACCAATTGGCATTAAGAAATGTAGTTACTAGTTTGGTTTATTTTAACGATTCCGTTGACAACGAAGAAGAATTAGATGGAAGTAACTACATGGGTGGTCATCATTATTTTAACTATTTAGACATAGATTATTCTCCCAAAAAAGGAGATATAATATTCTTTCCCTCCAACTACATGGCCGCACATGAAGTTAAGCCAGTTAGAGGAGGCTTTAGGTACAGTTACCTTGGATGGTATAGTCAAGGAACTCCTAATCCAGCAGTTCACGAATACGTTGCTGACCCTTTAAAGGATCCAGAATTATCCCAAAAAGCAACTAATGTATATATGCCAACCTTAAGAGACGACTTAAAGAATCATCTACTAGAGTCTGGCTATAAAGAAGATTCTCCTCAATTTTATATAACAAAATCTAACTACTAAGGAATATCATGAAATCTGAACATATTGGCATGGGCGTAGTTGTAATAGAAAATGTAATTGACGTAAATCAAAACCTGCTTTTCGAATACATGAGTTGGATTCGAAAGAATCAGGAAGACACATTCACCTATCATGAAGAAGATGGTGTTAAGTATGCTACTAATAAAACTGGTTTTAAATTTAACTTATCAGATATAGAAAAAGCTCCTCAAAGATTCTTGGACACTAAGGGTAAACAGCTAGATATTGAAGTCCCTCAAAAATATATAGACTTTATTGATTCACTAGAGAATGCCATATATGATGCACTAGTTGAATATTGTTGCTACTTTCCAGATGCTGCAACGACTTCTTGGTGGAGACCCAATGGTCACATAGCAGGATATGAAAATGGCCAAGGAATAGGTCAGCATTGCGATGATCAAGTTCCATATGAATGGGGTAAGCCAACCGGCAATCAAGTGTCTATGCATAACAGTTCAAGCATTAACCTGTACTTAAACGACTGCGTAGAAACAGAAGAAGAACTAAATGGCCACAACTACACCGGCGGGCAACTCCACTTCCCTAATATTTCTACCGTATGGAAACCAAAGTCTGGTTCAGTTGCAATATACCCTTCTTCCTATATTGGTAGACACGAAGTCCTGCCAGTTGAAAAGGGTGAAAGATATGCTTATTTAAGTATTGCTTGCTATGGGACTTCTTTCGAGCAAGAAGAAGTAGTTGGTCAAGAAAACGGCTACAAAGTCTGGATGCCCAATCTAATAGAAGACTACCAAAAAAAGAAGTCGCTAAAAGATTACTCACTTTAATTAACTAGTCAAAGTTCCTAAAATTAGTTACTAGTATGATAGTTAGTTGTTTTTGGTTAGGTAATTTAATATATGTTATACAATGAAGCAATAGCTTATAATCAAGCTAGTTTTGATTATTTAGGCGCTTTAGAAATAAGAGTTCCACGGAATATCAATTCCTTTAATTTTAAATAATTTAAACCTATATACCAGTGGAGTAAATGATTACAGCAATAGCACAACTATTGGGGTAATCACTATAGACTCTGTTTCGGCTGGGTATGTCACAATCCAGACTGTCAAATCAGCTACTGCAGAAGCTAGTATTTTAATATCTAATTAAAATTACTTACTTAAAAGTCAACCTTAAGATAAATAGACAACTGCCAGTACTATATTTTTATCGCCAATAAATGGAGAAAACATGAGCAATAGCGTCTTAGTCAATGACAAAGTCCAAATTAAAGTTAAATTTGTAGACAATAATCCAGTTACTGGAGAGCAAATTAATGTAAGTCCAGCAACTGTTACAGTAACCGTAAAAGACTATCTAAATGCTTTGGTTAATCCAGCTGCATATCCATTAACTGAAGTTAGCGGATATGAATACTATATTGAGTTTACTCCAACGACTGCAGGTAAATATACTGTAGAATTTGTTGGGCTACTAGAGGATTCTAGTACAATCATAGTTAAACAAGTTCTGTACGTTAATGACACCGATAGCAAATATAAACCCTCCGTAACCCTTAAGGCTGACGAAATTATATCTTTTGCAGCTGACATATCACCTTTATATTTAGATCCTGAAGAAGTATTGTATTTTTTTCCAGATGCATCCTTATTGGAAGTTGGAGAATTAATACATCATTATTCTATAGAAATTAAGCAAATGTTTAAACTGCAAGACTTAGATGATGGTTCTACTCTTAACTTTACCTTATCTGAATACATCAAAGCTTCTGCGTGTTGCGAATTAAGCAGAAGCTATGGCTATGGTGGTGACGATGAATTAAGCCTTAAGTTGGCTGATTTAAGCATTACAAATAGAACCAACCCAAGACAAAGTGTCAATAGAGGCAATGCTGTGACCTGGTGTCAGATCGCAGCTGCGTTGAGAAAAGAAGTTGCAGCTTCAAGAACAGGCATGCGTGCGGTAATACCAAAAGGACTTCCAAGTGAAAAGGTTTCTGCTTCTGGCCTTAACTTTGATCCTTTAACTGGTACGGTTATCTATCCATTAACAGGTGCTGTAGTTTATCTTCCTGGCAGAGATCAATATGGATCTGTTATGAATGACACTTTCCAAGGTGGACCTATACCGACAAGGGGATTGAAGCAGTATGATTGATCCTGCTAAAACTATTAAGCGTATCTTAAGAGAATACGGTCATGATGTTTTAATTCAAAGAAGATTAGATGATGATTTTCTATACTCAGAAACATTTGAACAAGTAACCACTAGGCACTATTTTCCTTCCAATGAAGCTATGGCTCAACTCCAAAGAGAGGATATAGAAGGCATAACTACAGGCATTGACTTGGTTTTTTATTTTGAAGCTGACGTAAATCCAAAGCAGAATGATAGAATTTACGAAGAAGGAACTAATAATATTAACGGAGCAAACCTTTATTATATAGACTTTGCAGCTCCGGTACGTGGAAAATTTGGAAAGATAGTATACTGGATAGCTGGAGCAACTAAGGAAAGACCTACTTAATGCTAATTTTATCACCTGGTCAAACTGGTAATTTTGAATTTATATTTAGTCAAAATGGAAATTTTTACGACCCCACATTAGGGGCAACTCCTTCTGATGTAATCATTTCTGTATATAGAGGTGATTTTGGTGCAGGCGCAACTATAGATGGACCGTACTCGTATCTCCAGCAAGACGCTAATCCAACTGGCAATTACATAGAGCGAAGTTCTGGTAATACTTTTTACTATGGAAATTATGGCGATGTACCTGGACAAAACATCTCTTCATATAATTTAACTAAATTTATATTTCACTACACAATACCTGAAAATTTATTCCAAGGTAATTATTCGGTAGTGGCAACTACATACGACGGTGCAAATATCTTTCAATACACAGCTCAGTTTCAAGTTCCTCAGGGAACCATGAACATAGTCGGATCCTATGCTGGAGGAGAAAAAGAATTAAGTACTTCTTATCGTCCGTCTTTCCAGCCCCTAGAGCAATATAGAACCAATTCCATTCTTCTAATAGGTCATTCAGATGCTCTTGATATGAATGCTCCCATGAGAATAAGTTCTATTCAAGAGGCAATAGACCTCCTAAAGGCTGATTTTAATTCTCCTTTGTTGAGAGGGATTTTTGACGCATACGCGTGCGGAGCAAGAGATATTTACATATGCTCTGCCGCTCCTATGAAAGAGTATGTAGCAATAACAGGTGATAGATTAAATATAATGCCAACTCATTCATACGAGGATGCCACTCCTGTATTGATGAACTTCTATCAAAAATATTATGATAGACTAGAACAAACGTACGCTTCACTAGAGAGATACGATAATATAGACATAATAGTCCCATTAGAAGCTAGCATCATCGGGACTGGCAATGTAGATTTCGTTACTCAATTAGCTACGCATTGTCAAGATTTCCATGATGAAACTGGAGCAATTATGCTAGGAGTAATTGGCTCTAGATCAGATGGAATAAACTCTAGTAACATAGATATTTTTGAGGCAGACATTAATTTTACTGACAAATATACTATGTATAATCCAGACAATTCAATAGCTGGTGATATGGGCAAGTTTGTTATCCCAATATATGGAGAGATTATTATTAACCATAATTTCTTAAACATATCTTATACATCTAGCGCAGCTGCTTCAGTAGCAGGCTTGTTGTCCGAAACAGCAGTAAATCAAAGTTTAATAAGAAAAAAAATTCCTTCAGCTTTTGGTTTGAGCGGCACAAATCTAGGTCAGGCAGAGGTAGACAGGTTAGATGCACTGGGTATTAATACTCTTATTCGAAATAATAGAAGTAGGAGAGGAAACTCTTATGAAATCTATTTAAGCAATGATAATACGATGGCCAATCCTAGTTCAGTATATGCTAAAGCTCCACAAATGAGATTAATCTCAATGGTCATAAATGAAATAAGGGCACTTGGAGACAATTCAATTAGTAGATTCAGTGCTCAAAAATTAATTGAAGATGTAAGAAAAATGTTACAATTTTTAAAAACTAACAATATAATTAGAGACTATGCATTAGAAGCATATGCTGATTCTGTAGTTAAAGGTAAGATATATTTTGACATTAACTTAACTTCTTCTTTAGGTCTAAGAAAAATATCTTTTAGTATTTCCTCAGGGCAAGGAGCATAGAATGGCGCAGAACGCTTTTGGTTTTCCAGAACCAAGAATTAATGACGTATCCGTCAATAGAGCTTTTGGGGCACCACTCCAAGCAGCTGGCAATTTAAGTTATCTTGAATTTATAGCTGTAGTAAAATTACTATGGGAAAATATCCACCCAGACATTCCAATTAAACCTAACCATGGCGGATCTTATGCCTCCTTTCCGGCAATAATTTATGGTTTAGAAATTAGAAAACCACATACCGTAGAGCCAAAACCAAGAAGTAGGCAAGTTGTTGAAAACGACTATATGATATTTGGACAAAGATTTCAAAATGTTGTTTCATTTAGCGTAATCACAAAAGCAGATAAAGCTTCTTCTGAGTCAAACCTAGGAGATGGTAGATACGTAGGAGCAGAAGTTGCTGATGCACTGGCTGAAGTTTTTGAAGATTTTATGCTTGAGTACACTCCTGTCTTTAAAAGACTTGGTGCTTCAGAGTTAGTGTATGCCAGAAGGTTAGCCGACGCTGAGGAAAGTAGATCTAATATAGATGTTATTAAAAGAACAATTACTTATTTATTGACTACAGAAAAGTTGATTCAGACATCTGTTTCTACCATAGAAAAAGTAGCAATAGACGTAAGAACCGCTATGGCCTACGAGGCAAGTTTGATAACCAGTAGACAAGAAGAGCTATTTAATAAATCTACTCCAGATTATACTGATACTCCAATAGAGATAGTCGATCTTTACAGTGCTACCCCAAGCCTTTCTGGGTACTTTCCTTACGCTATATAAAATTGAAGTAAAATATTAAACGTAGTTGTTTTTATAGGTTGTGCGTTACTATAGTTTGGGAACAGACCTAATATAGGCAAACCGGAGGTTCGAAATTCAATGGCTCTACCTGGCGTAAAAACAATAATTAAAGATAGCTTTTATAGCATATCAAGACAGGATACTCCTGTTGGTCCAAGAATCTGCGTTATAGCTAAGCGCAGCACAGCTGATGGGACTGGCAATATTGCCGATCTCGATGTTGTGCAAGTAACTAGAGAAGATAATGTCATCCTTGCTTTTGGCGAGGGCTCACAACTTCACAGAGCTTATCTTGAACTCGTAGCTGCTGGAGCAGATAGAATCTTTATGGTTCCTCTTCCAAGCAATACAACCTGGAACCAAGGTGCTGGCACCGTAACTTCGGGCGGTACTAGTGTGTTTGATGACGCATTTGCTGCTGCTGAAGCTTCTATGCCAGACATTATCGTTCCTTGGGGTAGAGGTGGAAACTCGGCTGACTGGAATAACCCAGCAACACCTGGCGATGACGAGGAAATTGGTTTCAACGCAAACAATACAACTGATTATACCAAGAACTGGGCCTACCTAATCGGTGCTAAAGTAAAAGAGATTAGCGAAAATACTAGCCCATGTTTCGCCGTCTTGGGGCTTAAGCCATACCTTGGAACAGGTGAGGTCATGACCCCATCTAATGTTGCTACCCATTTAGGCTTGGCAACTCTTCCTGATAGAAACGCAAAAGCTGGAACTGATTATATCTGGAAAGATAATGGTCGCTATGTATTCGTTATTGCCGCAGAGCTTAAGCCAGTAGGCTATGCATCAGCTAGCAACCCAGACTTTGGCTATGCTAACGGAGCAACCACATTTGCAGCTGCTTTGAGCAGAATGGCTTCTTATGTAAGCCCTGTTAATAAAACAGCTTACAACGTCACTAGACTTCGTTACAACGCAACCAGAAGCACACTTACCAACAGCAGTAACACTGGAGTTGTAGATAAGGGCGTTAATGCTATTGTTCTCAACTTCAATAAAGTGCCCATCTTTGCAGAAGGTTGCACATTTGCGCCTGAAACATCAGACTACACACGTATTGCTACTTCAAGAATCGTAAACGAAGCTGCTATGGTAGTTCGTCAAGTATGTCAAAAGTTCGTTGGCGAGCCTTCTACACTGCAGGTTCGTAACTCAATGGAAACAGCCATTACATCAGGCTTGCGCGGAATGCAACAGCTTGGTGCTTTGTTGGACAGTGACTTCACAGTCTCTTATGTCCCATCTCAGAACAAGGCTATCATTGACCTAGTCCTGACACCTGCCTTCGAGCTTAAGAGCATCGAAGTCAGTATATCTGTCAGCCTTTAATAATAATATATTAAATACACCTATAGGAGGGTAAAAGATGCCAAATAACGGCGAATACTACGACTCAGCTGTAAACAAATACCTTAATACTTACACCACATTTTCTGGTGCAGATATTGTTGCCACTTTTGGCGGGAAAGAGATTGGCGCTCTTTCAGGTATTACATTTTCAGTAACCAGAGAAAAAGCACCAATCTACACAATGGGTTCTCCAAACCCAAGATCATTTTCTAGAGGCAAAAGAGGTATTGCTGGTTCATTGATTTTCACAGTCTTTGACCGCCCAGCTCTCTACCAGATGCTTGAATCGCATCATGGAACTGCACAGGAAATGAAATACTGGACAAGATCCAGCAACACTCTTCCAGGTGATCCAAATCACAGAAGAGGAATTGCTGAGTTTGATGATCAGAGCAGAGACGTCGTAAGCAAGGTTCCATACTACGCTGACCAAATTCCACCATTTGATATTACAGTAACTTTTGCCAACGAGTATGGCCAAGGTGCAGTAAGATCAATTTATGGAGTTGAGCTTTTGAACGAAGGTTCTGGAGCTTCAATGGACGACATCGTAATTGAGGAGACAATGACTTACGTAGCCCGCGAAATCGGACCAATGTATACCATCTCTAACTCACAGCTTCAGAGATTTAACGGAACTCTTTCCGACATAATCTCTCAAGATGCAGTAACCTCAAGCGGTTTCAACTCTGAGATTATCAGACCATAATTAAATAACAGTATTAAAAATCTTGAGACGTGGAGGATGAGCTTTGTCCTCCACGTCTCTTTTTACTTTAAGGATATAAATGAGAAAAGATATTGATGAACTTAAATTAGAAAAAAGACAAATATCTGACTATAACAACACAATATCTTCAGTCAGAAGAGATAAGGGTCTTCCGGATCCATTTTCTAATATGTCTTTTGCTGGAGTTGATATCCAGGCAACAATGGTTCTCCCTAGAATAGGTGATGACACTTCAAGTTCAGTTGGCGACTTTATAGAACTTGGGGAACTCCAAACAATATCTTATTCCATACACAGAGAAAACTCTCCAGTAAGAACATTAGGTCACGTAAATGCTAGAGGATTCGTCAAAGGATCTAGAACTATAGCTGGATCTTTAATCTTCACCGTATTTAATGAGTATGCTTTCTATAGGATTGCAGAGTTTAAAAAAGCATTGGCTGAAAAAAACTATTCTCCATTAGCAGACATGCTTCCTCCATTTGATGTTGTTTTAACTTTTTTTAATGAATATGGATTAGCTGCTAAAATGAAACTGTTTGGGTTGACAATCGTAGATGAAGGTCAGACAATGTCTGTTGACGACCTTATCACAGAACAAACTTATACATATATGGCTAGAGGCATTCAACCCATGTTACAATTAGATACTGCAGAAGATAGAAATATTTATTCAGATAATCCCGATGCTGCAATAGTTGCCCAGCAGACGGTTGACAGAAACATATCTACTAATTTTTTTGGGGATAACGTGGCAGCTTACAAGAACTTCATGAACCAAAGAATATCGAGACTTTAATGCCTGCAACAAATCGTTCTTCCTATCGCCCATTTACTGCCTTTCTTCCTTACGATTTAAAGACAACGCCAATTAGTGGCGGAAATGGCAATGGCTTTTTTGACCCATTAAACCAAGAAATAGATCTTCAATGGGGTGGAGCTAGACAAGACGAAGCTTTTAATAATTATTATGATTATTTTTTTTCTGGAGAAGATGTAAAAATATTTATAGATGGCTTATTTGATCCAGCTGATGAAATGGACATAGCTGCTATGGCTTATGTAGTCAAGCAGGAGAAGCAACCATTGTATGGTTTTTGGTCATACAACTACGATGCTATGTTGAATGGCACTAGACTCATCACAGGAGAGTTCTCTTTATACTCTAGGTACCCTAGAAGAATGACTTCTTTACTAGAAAAAGCTGCAAAGGTAAGAGCCGAAAGCTCAGGAACTAATCCACCATCTTCAGTAATTTCTTCTTTAAATTCAGCAAATGAATCTCAAGCTGACGAAGTAAATATAAACAAATACTGGACTAGCACTCAACTAGATAGAGTAACCTCTGATAGGTCAACTAAATCAACTTTTGTTGATTACGAAAATGGTGGCCATAATATATTTAGTGCCCATCCACCATTTAACCTAGTTATATTTTATGGAGTAGAAGAAACAGGAATTACTTCTAATTCTATTTTAACTTATAAATCTGGTACTGAAATAAACCAACAACTAAACTCTGATAGAATTTTAGCTACTGACATTAACGAAAGAAGTTCTATTAGTGCCAGTAATAGCCCAATGAAAATTGTTTTACAAAATGTACAATTAGTTTCTATGTCGACAGCATATCAAAGTGGTGGTCAGCCGTTAGTTGAAAATTATCAATTTATAGCTAGAGACTTCTACTTCTCTAACGCAGATATTGGGGATAAGCCATTTATGGACAAGTCTGCAACAGTGCCAAATTCAACTGAAAATACTGCAACTACAGGAACCACAACATCAACTACTGTAACCGGCATACAAGTTTCTGGTCCAGGAACTTTAATTTAATTATTTGCTACAACATGATTAAAGTGATATCATGTTATGATTCTAGAATATACTTTTAAGGAGTAAAAATGTCAAATGAAAAAAAGGTAGTTATCACTGCCGACGAAGAGACTATTGAAGAGCTTAATCTCGAAGAGGTTGCTACATCCGAAACTACCTCGATGCTTGATGACGAATTCGTAGAAGATGTAGGTCCTCAGTCAGTAGAAGATTTAGACGACGCTGAAGAAATTTGGGACAATGGCCCAACTGCTGGGATGATTAAAGCATGGAAAGCTCTTCATGGTG
>B570J29032_109958331_pt1 | contig 12428 bp, 12 predicted proteins | sample LakMenEpi16Nov12_FD_29032 | JGI IMG/M metagenome (IMG submission 29032)
GATAATGATTTCTTTCAAAATAACGCCTATTTTTCAGATTTTAATTATAGAAGAAATATCTATAGTGCCTACTCGAATTTTGGACAAACGCATGGCAAATGGAGCTACCAAGTAGGTGCACGTGTAGAATATTTTGAGGCCATGGCTGATTTTAGACGGGTGGGTCAACCAAATGGTACCTTTGCGGATAAAATATTCACGGTTTATCCTTCAGCTTTTGTGACTTATGCCAAAAACGAAAAAAATAGCTTTAACATGAGTTATTCTCGACGTGTAGACAGGCCAAGTATAGGTCAAGTCAACCCCATTAGAGATTGGAGTAGCCCAACCATTGATCAAGAAGGTAACCCGTTTTTAGTGCCTCAATTCACAAATTCTATAGAATTAAATTATACGAGAACTAGCAAAATAGGGTCTATTACTGCAGGCACATTTTTCAGATTGATTAATGATAGAATTACGCAAGTATGGCGTCAGAGTCCGTATGATCCTAATAAAAGATTAATGTCTTTTGGCAATTTTGACAACAACATCAATTATGGTTTTGAAGTTTCTGGCAATTTAAATTTCAGTAAAGTATGGGGTTTGAATTTTGGTGTAGATGTTTATGTGAGCGAAGTGACAGGAATTGTTGAAGACATCAACCTTAATTTAGTGCAAAAAAATGTGACAACGATTCCATATAATGCGAGAATGAATCATACTTTTAAAGTTAGCAAAGATTTTACCATTACCTATTTTGCTCTTTATAGAGGTCCTGTGGATGATCTACAGTTTAATAGTGAAGACATGTGGCGCATGGATTTAGGGGTGAGACAAAATCTTTTTAAAGGAAAAGGCTCCATTAGTGTTAGGGTAAATGATATTTTTAATACGATGCGCGCGAGATTCAATGGAGAAAATCCAGATGTTGTTGTTGGACAGTTTAGATGGGAAAGTCGCATGTTAAACATCAATTTTAACTACAGATTTGGTGCTGGCAAAAACCGTGCTTTACAACGCAAAAATAGAGACAAAAATGAAACACAGGGTGGTGGACTTTTTTAAGGTTTAAAAGTTTTAGATTTCACGTTGTCATTGAGATTCCGATAGCTATCGGAAGAAGCAATCTCCTTGTAACTACAAAGTTTAAAAATTTAAAGTTTAAAGTTCAATAAACATTTAATAAAGTAGGCAACCTCGAAAAGTAAATTTTCGGGGTTGTTTTTTTTAAGTTAAATTATAACTTATAAAAAATTATAAACTAAAATTTCCTTATTTTTGCAACTTAGTTTTTAGTCGATGGATACAGTTATTGAAAACAGTCAACCACCAGTAGGCAAACCAAAATGGTTAAGAGTAAAGCTTCCAATTGGTCAAAAATATACTGAGTTAAGGGGATTGGTAGACAAGTATAAGTTAAACACCATTTGCACATCAGGCAGTTGCCCTAATATGGGTGAATGCTGGGGCGAAGGCACTGCAACATTCATGATTTTAGGTAATATTTGCACGCGTTCTTGTGGTTTTTGCGGCGTAAAAACCGGCAGACCTGAAAACGTTGATTGGGATGAACCTGAAAAAGTGGCGCAGTCGATACAAATCATGAAAATCAAACATGCAGTTATTACTAGTGTTGATCGCGATGATTTAAAAGACATGGGTTCAATTATTTGGTATGAAACAATTAATGCCATTTATCGCATGAATCCTCAAACAACTATTGAAACTTTAATTCCAGATTTTCAAGGTATTGAAAAACATTTGAATAGAATTTTAGAAGCCAACCCAGAAGTGATATCCCATAATATTGAAACCGTTAAGCGCCTAACGAGAGAAGTGCGAATTCAAGCCAAATATGAACGATCAATGGGTGTGCTAAAATATTTAAAAGAAAATGGTGCAAGACGTACTAAATCTGGTATTATGCTGGGATTAGGCGAAACGGAAGCTGAAGTTATTGAAACTTTGCACGATTTAAGAGATGCCAAGGTAGAAGTGGTAACTATTGGACAATATTTGCAACCTTCAAAAAAACATTTGCCGGTGAAAGAATATATTACACCAGAACAATTCAAAAAATATGAAGAAATCGGCAAAAATTTGGGTTTTAGACATGTTGAAAGCGGCGCTTTAGTTAGATCATCTTATCATGCTGAAAAACATATTCATTAAGTGAGTTTAGAGTCGAAAAAAATACTGATTACTGGCGCATCTTCGGGCATTGGGCAAGCCATTGCAACCCATCTTCACCAAAAAGGTTTTCATGTGATTGGCACCAGCCGAACGCCTGAAAAGTATAATCTACCCTACCCATTGTTGCCACTGGATCTCAATAGTGACGAATCTATCCGCAGCTGTGTTGATAGATATTTCGAAAATTATGAAACAATTGATGTCCTAATCAACAACGCCGGGGTTGGCATCACTGGTCCACTTGAGGAATTATCCAAAAGCGAAGTATTAAAAAACTTTCAAATTAACTTTTTTGGTCCTATGCAGCTGATGCAATTTTTTTTGCCAAAAATGCGTGCCAACCAAAGTGGTTTAATCATCAATATTACTTCCATTGCAGGCTATGTTGGTTTGCCCTTTCGCAGCATTTATTCCTCCTCAAAAGCAGCTTTAGAAATATTAACAGAAGGTTTAAGAATGGAACTAAAACCCTATAAAATTGATGTGGTAAACCTCGCGCCAGGAGATTTTGCTACAAATATTGCTGATAACAGATATCATGAACCATTACATGAAGATTCGGCCTATTATAGCGCTTATAAAAATTGTTTGGAAACCATGAATACGCATGTGGCTGATGGCAATAACCCACAAGATATTGGCCTGGCAGTAGAAAAAATTCTACGCACAAAAAAACCAAAAATACACTACAAAGTAGGCAGTTTTATGCAAACGTTTGCCATTGTTTTAAAGCGTGTATTGCCAGATTTATGGTTTGAAAAACTTTTAATAAATAATCAAAAAACGTAAATTAAAAAATTATTGTAAATTTGCCTTTACTAATAAACACTTAATCAACATTATTATATGAAATTTTTTATTGATACTGCCAATTTAGAACAAATCAAAGAAGCGCAATCTTTAGGTATTTTAGATGGTGTAACCACCAATCCTTCATTAATGGCTAAAGAAGGTATTACAGGAAAAAATAATATTCTTAAGCATTATGTTGACATATGCAACATAGTAGATGGTGATGTTAGTGCTGAAGTTATTGCTATTGATTTTGAAGGCATGAAAAAAGAAGGTGAGGAATTGGCCGACTTGCATCCGCAAATAGTTGTGAAGCTACCAATGACCAAAGAAGGCATTAAGGCTTGTAAATATTTTACAGAGAAAGGCATAAAAACTAACGTGACACTAGTTTTTTCTGCTGGTCAGGCACTATTAGCTGCAAAGGCTGGTGCAACCTATGTTTCACCATTTATTGGACGCTTAGATGATATTTCAACTAATGGTTTACATTTAATTGAAGAAATAAGAGACATTTATGATAATTATGGTTTTGAGACTGAAATTTTAGCTGCATCTGTTAGACATACGATGCATATCATTGACTGTGCAAAGTTAGGGGCTGATGTCATGACTGGTCCTTTGTCTGCTATTTTGGGATTACTTAAACACCCTTTAACAGATATTGGTTTGGCACAATTTTTGGCTGACCATGCCAAAGGGAACTAAACACTAATTAATAAAATCATGAAAAAAGCTTTTTTACTTTTTGTGGTCTTACTTTCACTTAGCGCGATAGGCCAGACGCCCGTTGAAACTGTTGAAGTTTCAGAAAAAGAGAATCAAGAAAATAAGAATAAAAAGGCAAAACCTAGCAAAAAAAATGGGACAACCACTGAAAATGATAGTCCCGCTATTTCAAATGAAGCTGAGCCGGCATCAAAAATGGCAAGTTAGGCAGATCATTTGAAAACCGGCATTTCATTGATAGGTAAAAAAGATTATGACAATGCCATCATCAACTTGTCGTCAGCGATTGCAATAGACCCGTTGTTATCAAATGCCTATTTTTATAGAGGCGTTGCCAAATTTCACTTAAATGATATCAAAAATGCTTTAGAAGATTTAAACAAAAGTATAAAAATTGATTCTAAAAATAATTTAGCTTATAATTATAAAGGCAGATGTTGGGCAGAATTAGGTTTTAATTCAGAAGCTTTAAGAGAACTAGGTATCGCGCTTACTATTGATCCCAAGAATGCAGAATCTTTCTATTTTAGAGCCATAGTTAAGGACAAAATGAAAGATATGAAGGGTGCATTAGCTGATTTAAATACAGCTCTTGCAATTGATGAATCGAATGGCGAATATTATTTTATGCGTGCACAAATTCGATTGTCGTTTAAATTGAAGAAAAATGCCTGTGATGATTTTCACAAAGCTTTCACTTATGGCAAGAAAGAAGCCTATGATATAATTGTTAAACAATGTAACGAGTAGAACGCTTTTAGCACCTCTAAATAAAATAAAAAAAGCCCCGCAAAGGCTTTTTTTTTATTTACGCCAAAATGTAGGGGTCAACAAAATTAAAATCGTAAACAATTCTAAGCGTCCTAAAATCATTAGAAAAGCTGAAAACAATTTGCCAACATCCGTTAAAGCACTAAAATTAAGTACTGGTGAAAAATGCCCAAAAGCTGGACCTATATTGCCAAGGGAAGTGGCGGTAACAGTTAAGGCTGATATTAATGATTTATCTGAGGCAACAACATCTTTGATTAAAAAAGACATGATGATTGAGCCAAAAATAAAAATGAGCATGTAAATCATAAAAAAAGCTAAAACTTGATAAACAATTTTTTGAGAAACCGCTTTATTGTTTAAAACCACCGGAATAATGGCATTAGGATGCATCATGCGTTTAAACTCTGTCCAGCCATTTTTTATTAAGACGATATGCCTTACAACTTTAACACCGCCAGCGGTTGAGCCTGCAGAGCCACCTAAAAACATTAAAGCAAAGAAAACAACGCTGACAAAAGGCGTCCATATAGAAAAATCCGCACTGACAAAGCCAGTCGTGGTAATCACTGAAACAATTGAAAACAAAGCATGCCTAATCGATGCTTCAACAGTGTAATTCATTTGGCCACCTGTTTTAAATATATCACTTTCGTGGTTTATGGATGACAGCAAGGGGTCTGAAAATTGATAAATACAAAAACTGACAACAATAGTAGCAACTACTACAATGCCTGCATAATATCGGAATTCTTCATCTGCAATAATTTTCTTAAATTGAAATTTTAACAAAAAATAATTGAGGATAAAATTAGCTCCAGCTAGAAACATGAATAGAATGATAATATATTGTATCAAAGGCGTATCATTCCAAAAGGCTATGCTTGCATTTTTTGTTGAAAATCCTCCCGTTGATAATGTGCTCATGGCATGATTAATCGCATCAAACCAGTTCATTCCCGCTAATTTTAAAAATAATGTTTGTACAAAGGTTAGAAATATATAAATAAGCCACAATCGTTTAGCTGTATCTGTAATTCTTGGATGAAGCTTATCAGCTGTAATTCCTGGTGCTTCCGCAATAAAAAGCTGCATTCCGCCAATGCCTAAAAAAGGTAAGATTGCAATGGTTAAAACGATAATACCCATACCGCCAATCCAATGTGTTAAACTTCTCCAAAACAAAAGTGAATGTGGTAAAATTTCGATATCATTTAAAATAGTTGAACCAGTGGTGGTATATCCTGATGCACTTTCAAAGAACAAATTAATAAAACTGAAATTGTTTTTTTCTAAAATGGCATCACTTAGGTTAAAACTTGAAAATAAATAAGGAAAAGTACCAGTCCCCGTTAATAATATCCAACCTATACCGACCACCAAATATCCTTCTCGATTGGCAATTTTTTTTGATCCACTTTTTGTCTTAAAATATAAAAAAGAACCTGCAAGAACTGTTGTAAAAGCAGCCAAAAATAAATTTAATGATAAACCTTGATCATAGTACAACTCCATCAAATAGGCAGCGAACATAAATAAACCATTCATTATTAGCAGCATGCCTAACAAATTGAAAATAATAGAAAAGTTAATCTTTTTAAATAACCCCATTAAAAATTTTATTTAAAAACGACTTTTCCAAAAACAAGTCTTCAGCTTTATCGATGGCGTTTGGTTTGGCAAAAAGAACAACTTTATCTCCGGCTAGAAAAACATCATCCTTTGTGGCAATAATGCCTTCCTTTTTTCTAATTATACCAGCTATGATCAAATCAGCTGGTAACTTTAGTTCTTTGATACTTTTGTTTTCTATTTTGCTATTTTCTCTTACTTTAAATTCTAAAACTTCGGCTTCAAAATCAGATAAATGCGTCATATCCAAAACGTGACCTTTTCTAACGAATTTAAAAATATGATCTGCCGCCAACAACTTTTTATTGACAAAAGATGAAATGCCAATATCTTGGCTCAAATTGATATAGTCTACATTTTCTACCAAAGCAATGGTTTTTTTGACACCTTTACTTTTAGACAACAAGGAAGCCATAATGTTTGTTTCAGATCTGCCCGTAACAGCTATTAAAATATCTGTTTCCTCAATCCCCGCCTCCAGTAAAACATCCGTATCTCTTGCATCACCAAATATGATTGTGGCATCTAAAATGTCCTCCGCAACTTTCTCGGCAACGCGCTCTTCCCGCTCGATTAATTTTACTCTATAACCTAGTTTCAATAATTTATTAGTGGTTTTTGTACCAATTCTTCCAGCACCCAACACTACAATAGATTTAAGTGAATTGTCTTTGATACCAGCAAAAGTGGCTAGTTGAACCTTCGCTTCTTTTTTTGCAATAAAATAAATTAAATCTTCTTCTTTTAATTGTAAACGCTCTTCAGGAATAATCGTTTCATAGCCTCCATTATGTTCTCTAATAATGGCTATGGGTTTAAAAAGTTTTTGCGTTTCCGAAAGTTTAAAGACCTCACCTAAACAGTCCTTTAGCAAACAGGATTTTTCATTTACTTTGATGCCAATAAGGTTTAGTTCGCCCTTTTCAAACGGATGAATACCGTTGAATTGTGCGTTTTCTACTAAGGCAATTATTTCATCAGCTGCTAATTGTTCAGGCGAAATAATGCTGTCAATGCCACTTCTCATAATAGGAATGGCATTTTCTCTTTGTAAATATTCTGTGTTTGAAACGCGTGCTATTGTTTTTTTACAACCTAATCGTTTAGCAATCATTGCACTTGTTAAATTGGTATCTTGCATTTCAGTAACTGCAATAAAGATATCAGAAATATCAACTTTAGCTTGCCTTAAAACTTTGAACGAGGTACAATCTCCTTCAATGGTAATCACATCCAATTTAGATTCAATAAAGTTTAGTTTATGTTTGTCTAAATCAATGATCACAATATCTTGTGATTCTTTAGCTAATAATTTGGCCAAGTGAAAACCAACCTCTCCAGCGCCAGCTATAATAATTTTCATATAAGATTAAAATGCAAATTTAGCTATTATATTTGTAAAGTTTTTTAAGTTTGCAAAAATATATTTTCTAATGAAAAGCCAATGGTCAGCTTTTGAAAAATTTAAAAGGGAAACCTATGTCATCATTTATGGTACACATACCGTTTGGGGCAGGCTTTTTGATTTAATTTTACTGTTTTTAATCCTATTGAGCGTAATTTTATTTATGCTCGAAACCGTTGAGGGCTTTGACAAAATGCATCACGATACTTTGATAGCCTTGGAGTGGATTATTACTATATTCTTTACTTTAGAATATATTTTAAGAATTATTGTTATTAAAAAACCAAAAAATTATATTTTTAGTATTTATGGTATTATTGATTTAATTGCTATTTTACCCATGTATTTGTCCCTATTTTTTGCTGGTTCAAAAATTTTTGGCATTGTGAGAGCTTTAAGACTTTTGCGCTTGTTTAAAATATTAAACCATCCGATGTTTGTTGGACAATCTATGCATCTGAAAAAAGCACTGTTCGCCAGTAGAGGCAAAATTATTGTGTTTATTTATTTTATATTAGTAAATTCAGTGATTATTGGTTCATTAATGTATGTAATTGAGGGTAAGGAAAGTGGATTTACGAGTATCCCAACATCAATTTATTGGTGCATTGTGACACTAACCACGGTTGGCTATGGCGATATTTCACCTATAACGCCACTTGGGCAATTTTTAGCTTCAATAGTGATGATCATGGGTTATGGCATTATTGCTGTGCCAACAGGTATTGTTACAGCTGAATTAGCCAAAGGCGGATTAGACAAGATGTCCAAAACCGTTGTGATTTGTAAAAGTTGTGGCTCAGAACGTCACGCCATTGATGCTAAATTTTGTGATAATTGTGGCGAAAAATTATATGACTAATTATCTCGTGGTTATTGTTGGACCCACTGCTATAGGAAAAACAGCCTTAAGTATTAAATTGGCTAATTATTTTGACACAGAAATTGTTTCAACTGATAGTAGACAAATTTTTAAAGAAATGTCGATTGGTACTGCCGTGCCTACTGCGGACGAATTGAAAGCAGTTAAACACTATTTCATTCAAAGTAAAAGTATTTTTGATTCGTTTAATGTTGGAGACTATGAATTAGAAAGTATAAATCTCTTAGACCAGCTATTTCAGACTAATGAAGTTGTTGTTGCTGTTGGCGGTTCTGGATTATATGTTAACGCTTTAATCGACGGCCTAGATGATTTTCCTACCATTAAAAATGGGTTGCGCGAAGAAATAATTGCGCAATATGACACACATGGTTTATTTTATTTGCAAGAGAATTTGGCACTGTTAGACCCAGAGTATTATCATTTTTTGAACGAAAACAACCCTCAAACTTTGCAAAATCCGCAACGGATGATGCGTTTTTTAGAAGTTTGTTTGAGTAGCGGTCTCCCCTATTCTACTTTTATTAATAAAAAAAATAGTTCGCGAAATTTTAAAACCATATTGATTGGTCTCCAGGCTGACAGAGAAGTGCTCTATCAGCGTATCAATCACCGGGTAGACCTTATGGTTAAAGAAGGTTTGATTGAAGAAGCCAAGGCTCTCTATCAATACAAAAAACTAAATGCCTTGCAAACGGTTGGTTATAAAGAACTTTTTGATTGTTTTGATGGTCAATTATCACAAGATGAAGCCATTGAAAAAATAAAACAAAACACAAGAAATTTTGCTAAAAGACAAATTACCTGGTTTAAGAAAAATTCAAATGTAAAATGGTTTGATTATCAAGTTGAATTTGATGACGTTTTACACTTTATAAGCACTGTAACTAACGGGTAAAAACCCATTGGTTGCCTTTTGATAAATTGGCATCAAAACGATAATTGTCCATATTAAAAGCTTTGATGTTTTCTACATTTTCAATTTGATGGTCAACAATATAACGCGCCATTTGACCCCTCGCTTTTTTTGCAAAAAAACTAATCACACTATATTTCCCGTTCTTAAACTCTTTAAATTCAGGTGTTATGACTTGTGCACCAAAAGATTTGAGCTTAATTGCGCTGGCATATTCTTTGCTTGCTAAATTGATAATGTACTCGTTTGTTGCTAATTCATCCGATAGTGATTTAGTCAATTTTTTTTGCCAGAATTCGTAAAGGTTTTTGTTTGAGCCAACAGGCATTGGTGTTCCCATTTCTAGTCGATAAGGTTGTATCAAATCGAAAGGTTTGATTAAACCATACAATCCTGACAAAATACGAATGGTGTTTTGGGTGTATTCAATTTGATTTTCCTTTAAAGAATAGGCATCAAAGCCAGCATAAACATCACCATCAAAGGCAAAAATGGCTTGTCTGGCATTTTGATCTGTAAACTCTTTTAAATCTCTCAGTTGGTTGCGTTCATAATTTAGCTGAGCCAGATTTTCTGATATGTCCATCAAATTAATCAGTTCGTAAGTTTTTTTCTTTTTTAAAACTTTATCTATCGCTTCTGATTGTTTTATAAAACGAAGATGCGAATAAAAGTTCAACGGTTTAGGCGACTCAAAATTAAGTGTTTTGGCTGGTGACAATAATATTTTCATGCGCTTACTATTTATTTATCTGAAAAGTTGAATTAAGAAATCTTTATAAAGTTCCATTTCGTTGAGTTGAATTGCACCGACACCTTTTGATTTAACATCCATTTTTTTTATCGCATTGATGAGATCGCTTACTTTTCGCATGGGAAAATTGCGCGCAGCTTCTTGATAATCTTTTACAAAAAATGGAGAAATTTTCAATACAGCCGCGGCATCTGCTTTATTTGGCAAACCATGATAAAGCAATACTTTTGAAAAATAAGAAAACAACATCCCTATTACTAAAACAATTGGATACTCTTTCGGATTTTGTGCAAAGTGCTGAAAAATTTGCAAGGCTTTGACTTCCTTTTTTGCACCAATGGCATTTTGCAATTCAAAAATATTGAAATCTTTACTAAAACCAATATTTTTTTCAATCGCATCTGGTGTAATGGGTCCAGGTTTTGGCAGAATGATGAACAATTTATCTAATTCATTGTTTATTTTTTGCAAATCATTACCTAGAAATTCGGCTAGCATCATTGCCGCTTTAGGTTGAATTTGATAGCCTTTTTCTCTTACAAAACCTTCAATCCATTGGGTTAACTTATAATCTTTAATCTTTTCGCTATTTAAAACAACACCATTCTTTTCACAGTTTTTATAAAACTTAGTGTTTTTAGCAACACTTTTATATTTATGAACAAATACCAAAACTGTTGATTCAAGCGGTTTTTCGGCATATTGCTCAAACAACTTAATATCTTTTAAGTCTTGTGCTTCTTTAACGATAACTAATTGTCTTTCGGCCATCATCGGATAGCGCTTGGCTGTTTCTAGCACTTGATCTACACTTACATCTCTTCCATATAAAACCACTTGATTAAAGCTCTTATCTTCTTCTGATAATAAATGATCTTCAATATAATCTGCTACAATATCAAGATAAAAACTCTCCTCACCCATCAATAAATAGAGTGGTTTGATCTTTTTATTTTTTATGTCATTAATTATTTTTTGATACTGCTCCATTTGTTGTAAATTTGCCTTGCAGATGATTAAGCTACCTAAACTCAATTTTCCTACTTATCAATTTCGCTTCAAAAATAGCGAAAATATTACATTTATATTTGACATCGTCCGTAAAAAATTTGTTGTATTAACACCTGAAGAATGGGTAAGACAGCACGTCATTCATTTTTTAACCACCGATTTAAATTACCCAAAGTCGCATTTGGCTGTAGAAAAGCAACTTAACCTCAATCAAACCATCAAACGCACTGATGTTTTAGTTCAAAACCCAAATGGCGAAATTATTATTTTAATTGAATGCAAGGCACCGCAAATCAAAATATCACAAGAAACCTTTGATCAAATTGCTAGATATAATATGGTTTTTAATGCCAAATATTTATATGTTTGTAACGGCTTTCAACATACTTTTTGTCAAATGAATTTTGAAGACAAGAGCTATGTTTTTTTAAAGGAAATTCCAATTTATAAATCAACCCATGCCTAAAAAAGTAGCAGTAGTCATCTTAAATTACAACGGTGCGCCATTACTTGAACAGTACTTGCCAAGTGTTTGTGCCTTTTCTGATTTAGCCAATTTATATGTGATTGACAATGCTTCTACTGATAAAAGTTTACAATTTTTAAAAGAAAATTACCCTGAAATAAACCTTATTTGCTTGGATGAAAACTATGGCTATGCAGGTGGTTATAACCTAGGGTTGAAAGATTTAAGAGAAGACTACTTTTGTTTATTAAACTCTGACATTCGCGTGACGGCCAATTGGTTGGAACCAATTTTAGAACTTTTTGCACAGGATGAAACCATTGCAGCTATACAACCAAAAATACTTGATGACAAAAAACCAGCATATTTTGAATACGCAGGAGCGGCTGGCGGTTTTATTGACGCCTTTGGTGTGCCTTATTGCAGAGGTCGGCTCTTTGATAAAATCGAAAAAGATGAAGGACAATACAATGACTCAAAAGAAATTTTTTGGGCTTCAGGTGCTTGCTTGTTCTTAAGAAAAGAGGCGTTTCAAAACGTGGATGGTTTTGATGCTTCTTTTTTCGCGCACCAAGAGGAAATAGATCTCTGTTGGCGATTAAAAAATAATAATTACAAGGTTTATTATCAAGGCAAAAGCACCGTTTATCATCTTGGTGGTGCTACCTTGAATGATAGCAGTCCGCATAAAACCTTTCTGAATTTTAGAAATTCACTCTTTATGTTGAATAAAAATTTGCCCACTACCGTCAGGTATCGTAGATTATTTGGCAGATTATGTATTGATGGATTGATTGGCATAAAATTTTTACTATCAGGCCATGTTCATCATTTTATTTCTATTTTAAAAGCTCATTTTGCTTTTTATAAAGTTTTTTTTAAACTGAAAAAACG
>B570J29032_109958329_pt1 | contig 12419 bp, 34 predicted proteins | sample LakMenEpi16Nov12_FD_29032 | JGI IMG/M metagenome (IMG submission 29032)
AGGGTTTACGGCGGGCGGGGGCGGCGAAATTTGATATAAATACTTATCCCATAAGGGTTTACGTCAAGTCTAATAGTGAGTGAACGTAAGTCGTTTGTTCTCAAGTACTTGCGTCAAGAGTGTCGATAGTGTATGATGGAGAGGTAGGGATGGTGAGAATCTACGTAAAATAGGTAATCTAGGCTACATGTTAAAATGGGTAGTCTGGGTAATCTACGCGGTCTAGGCAAGCTAGGCAAGTGGGGTTGTCTCTCCCAAAATAAACGGGTCAACATATTGCAATACAGTCAGTGAAAATAATCATAAAGGAGAAAATATAATGGCAAAAATTCATGGATCACAAGTGAAGGAAACTAAGGAATACACTCAGTCAGATGATATATGCGGACTACTGTTCCAACAAATAGATAAGCCCTCTAACTTTAAGATGTGTCGGGCCTTTAACGTATACGACAACAAGTATCGCATTAATGTATATACTCACGAAGTCGTAGATGATATTCCCAGCCAACGTATAAGCCAATCTTATTTTGCCAAATTGGCAGGCGACGGCGCATCATTAGAAATTCTTATGAAGCCCGCACCAATTGATCCTAAAAAGAAGAAGTAGGTTTGTCTTATCTAATATAGTAAGATCGTTTCCATGTTGGTAGTCAGCGAACTTTGCTTTATACGTTAGGGATATACTATAAGTATATTCTCAGGGATCATTTTAAAGTTGACAACGGCTCATGGACGATGTATACTAGGGTACGTACTTCCCAAAATAACAAGATCTGGCCGCTACTGGTAGTCAGTGATAATGACCGATATAGAATACCATAACACACATAAGGACTGATATATGAAGCTTAAGCGTGGACAGAAACTCTGTAAGAATTGTAATCAGATTAATGGCGCACGGGCGCACACATGTAAGCATTGCAATAGTGAGTTTGTGTCTGCATCTATAACCAAGAAGAATAAGTTTAAAACTAAGAAGCCAAAGAAATTTGAAGAGATTGATTGGAAGGAATTATCTACGGGAGATACTATTAAAGTTATAGGGCGGTCTGGTAATTACTATGTTAATAGCATGGGCGAACGTATGTATATGAGTGACGCTGGAGTATATACAGTACGTAGCAAAGATAATAACGGACTGATAGTTTATAGTTCAGATGGCGGTTACGGGTATATCTATATGGGACCAGAGATTCAATCTGATCTCATGGATAATATGTATCGTAGCCCACATAAGATCGTAAAGGTCAATTTACCTGTTCGAACTTGATACTATAAATAAGGCCGTTTTGGGCTGATTATCAACGAAATATGATCACTATTCTGTGATATTCGCATGAAATCGCCCCTTTTTATAAGGGAGTATATTATGCTATCTAAACGTGAATTCTTCTTGTATATGTCTACTCTCTATGAGGAGGACTTCAAAGACGAAGACTCATATAGAGTATTCAAACAAATTGTTAAAATGACTGATCAAGACCAGTTATTAGAGATGAAGGAAATCACTATGTTTACCAAGAGGCAAAAGGTGGCTTATAGAAACTCCCTCGCCGCCAATGGTAAGGAACTGACACCTAGACAACTAGACCAATACATAAGCATGATAGAGATAGCTCTTGAACAAAGACATTAATCTACCATACATATACTATATACAGAACGGCCCCGTGGTTCCTATGGACTATGGGGCTTTTCTATTTACCTACCTACATACACTCTACACTCTCTACCCTAGTACCCATACACTCTATGAAATACGGGGATATCGAAATATTTATTGTATTGTGAATTATCCACATTAAAAGTCATATATATGCAAACCACAACCCTAGTCATCGATGTATTTATGTATGGTAGTATAGTTAGTATATGTATATGTGTTATTATAGGTCTTTCGTGCATATTCAATGATAATGTATAACTATCCATTTAGCATCCTTATTGGGTGTATTTATATGTAGATACATGGGTTTATAGCCCACAGAAAAGGTATGAAGGGAGGAATAATGGGAAGAAAATCCACAAATAAAAAAGAAAAGAGAGAAAAAATGACAAAGCTCATTAGACGTATATACGCCTATGCTGTATTGACATTAATCTGTGTGGGATCAATATTCGCCGTTAAGAATACAATCAAGAAAATGAATACAGATGTATCATCTTTACCAAATGGAAGCTATCAGTACATTAGGTATGAATTAAATATCCCAGAAAACAAAAGACTCAAATTTCCACTACTAACAAGAATTAGCGATATAGATAAAACGGGCGTGGGGTATGGGGTTAAATTAGATTACTGGAATATCCACAACTATCTGTGTGAAGTAAAGTTTACAGATGATTGTACTGAAACAATTATCCCATTAGGAACAAAAATAGTATTCAACGGGCAGTGTGATATTGTAGAGGGGGAAAATGGACTAAAAACATATAGGGTGTATGTAAGTGAGCCATCCTATATAGAATACATAGAGTGCAGTAGTTATATAGATCACTATATAGGAATATTGGGAGATATTTGCCATGTAACTGAGCAAGTATTTACTGGAATGTCAATCAAAGAATTTAATAGGGTTATGGTAATAGCAAGTAAACTTCAAGTAGCCAAAAACGGAGAAACACCATGAGTGATATTAAACAAGAAATCAACGAAGCAATCGAAAAACTAGAATCTCAGGGGATTACCAAAAATGCCCATTTGGGTGACACTGTGGGCCTTGGAGACAAAGTAGAAGAAGTTTTAACAAGTATGGGAATAACACAGGAAAGATTTAAAGAGTGGTTTAATTTGAAAGAGTGTGGATGCTCCAAGAGAAAAGCGTGGCTAAATAGCCTATTTTCTTGGAAGAAAAACTCTTAGTCGATAGATAGACAAAAATTCAAGTTGACAGGTGCCTTTACCGATGTATAATATGGTAGAGGCACCTATTCTTTTTACGGTATTGCACAATATGAAATATGGTCTTTGTTGTATTAGTCTGAATTTGCAAGACGGCGATAATCCCGCCAAGTTTCAAACCATGACCTATAAACGTTTCTCTGGCCTTCCTAGGAGCGAAGCGTTGTCTATACTAGGTGATCGTATTCTCAACAATATGGTCGTTACAGATCAAATAATCCAATATTGTGCTGATAACAATATGGTTTATCGTATTAGCAGCGACCTATTCCCACTTATTACATATGATGAAGCTAACATTGAGCTAGAAGATTTGCCAAATTATGATGATATTCAGGACTCTTTTGATACTCTTGCACAGACTATTGCCACTAATGATGTTCGCATTTCTTGTCATCCTAGTGAATTTAATGTGCTGGCGTCCCTTAACACAAAAGCCGTTGACAAAACCATTACAGAGCTTAACTTCTATTCTTCGTTCATGGACAGAATAGGTTGTCCAGCTAATTACGAATCGCCCATGAATATTCATATACATAATAAGCATGGGTCTAACAAAGAAATAGTACAGCGATTTATTAACAATTTCAATAGACTTGACTGCAACTGTCAGTCTAGGCTAGTTATAGAAAATGATGATAAACTCAACTGCTGGAGTGTTCGCCAGCTATTGACAGACTTCTACCCAGCCACTAAAATACCATTGACGTTTGATTATCTGCACCATGCTTGCCATCCAGACGGCATGACAGAGCAAACAGCTTTAGAAGAATGTTATATGACTTGGGGCAATTATAAGCCCTTATTTCATTACAGCGAAAGTCGCCCCGGTAATAATCCAAGGGCGCACGCGGATTATGCTAATAATACATTCAATACGTATGGCTTAGATTTTGATTTAGACTTTGAGCTAAAAATGAAAGACAAAGCTATATTGAATTTTTCTCAACAGGAGTTCGCACATGCAAGATAAACTAGTAAAGGTTAAAGACGTAAAAGCAATGGCTAGACATATCAGAAGAGATATAGCCAAACAGCAAGGGGTTCCAATCAAGGAACTTAAAGATTTTATTACGCAGAATGAGATGATATCACTTATTAGGCAATATTCTCAACCAAATGAAGTTGGAGATTTATTGGTGAACTGTCAGATACTTGACAAAATCTTCAAGGAAGCGTACAATTGGATAGTCGGCATAGAGATAAGCAGGCTAGCTGCGGCTGGCACATTCGATGTATATTGGAGTGATGATAAGAACAGTATGGTTTTTGCAGCAATTACAGAAAAGGAAAAGGATATCAATGGCTAAAAATTATTATAAGGCACCAAAGCATTCTACTGGACACGCAGTAACAACTAAAACACATTTTGGATCAACTGGAGATATGGTGGTTGACCACTCTATCTTGCAGCTTGATGGAAAACCAATTGAGCTTTCAGAAACGAGCGTTCTCTGTAAAGATGACTTGGGTTATTATATCACCAATAAGTCTATGATTAATAGTGGGTTGGCTGATCCAAATCGTTATGCTAATGCTAAAAGCAGAGTTGTAGCGTCAGAAGCAAAAAAAGAAGAAAGCTCAAGCTCTTGACTAACCGTTGCCGATAGAGTACAATAGCACCAAAGGAGAAAAATATGTCACTTACGTGGGGCGATCTTAAGACTTATATTGAAAATCAAGATGAAGACTTTCTGGATAATGAGGTTCGTATTTATGACTTTACGGATGGAGAAGAATACGACGCTGGAGTAACTGAGCTTTTATTCGGAGAAGACGAAGAAGGCGAGGGGTGGGTTCCGTATCTAACTATTAATGAAGGAGATTCAGATGAATCCAATGAACAGGTTTGACCTTGAAGCAAAGTTGATGCAAAATCATAACATTGTAGAGGACTTAAAGACTCTTGCTAGATATGTTACTGAAAACCAAGATGAAGCTGATGCAGACTTTATGGCTAATGCTTTAAACGGATTGGCATGTCTACAAGAAGCACGAAACGCAGAAACTTGGGAAATATTCATTAAAACTTTTGAACTGGACGAATATCACAATAACAACGAGGATTATAACGATGAAGAAGAATATGAAGATCGTACTTCGACCAAGTAATAGCCATTTTGGAGAAGCTTATCAAGTTAAAAAGATTGTAAATAGCTTAGATTTCGTGGTTGGTGAACTTATAGATACTGAATACGTAGCTGATCTTGTTGCTAGTAAACACTGGACAGTAGAAATAGTGAGTAAGTAATATGAACCAAGAACTTCAAGATCAATTGTTTGAAAAATACCCTACTCTATTTGAGAATAAAAATAAATCCATTCAGGAAAGCTGTATGGCGTGGGGCATAGAATGCAATAACGGCTGGTATGAATTGCTATCTAGCGTTTGCTGGAGAATAAGTCAACATGAGAAAAATATATCGGACCCACACTATATACCTGTTAAATTCGACCAGATAAAAGAAAAATTTGGAGGAATACGAATTTATTATACTGGTGGAGATGATTATGTTAGGGGCGTTGTTTCATTAGCAGATGAAATGAGCTATAAGATTTGTGAAGTTTGTGGAAATGCTGGTAAACCTAACAAGGGTGGATGGATAAGTGTTTTATGCGATGAACATAGGAGACTAACACAATGAAAGCTACATTAACATTTACATTGCCAGAAGAACAAGTAGAATTTGATACTGCTATCCAAGCTAGTGCGGCAAAGAGTATGCTGTGGGATTTTGCCCAGCAGCTTCGCTCATGGAGAAAGTATCACAATGATTTTACAAGTGGTAGCGATGCACTTGATAAAATAACTGAAGAATTTCATAGACTACTCACCGAACACAACGTCAACATCGACTAAAGAAATTTGTTGACAGTGGACGATTGATAGAGTATGATTATGATGTACGGGGGCTTAGACCAACGGCAGAGTCAAAGGACTTATACAATTTGAGTGCTTAATGAGAAATCTTTAAAGTAGAACCTGTCAAATTCGGTGAAGGCTTAACTGCTAATACCGAGCCAAGCCTAGAAATAGGAAGGTGTAGAGACTTGACGGCAGGAACCTAAAGTTAATAACTATGGTTAAGATAAAGTCCAGACCACAAACAGAAATGGTAGTGAAAACTATAGTGGTAAGAAAATCCTTAAAGTATCGGTTCGAATCCGATAGCCCCTACTTATTTTTGCCGCGATAGTTATCAGTATGATTGGTGGAATGGATATGGAGAGTTATTTTAATGAAAACTTCTAATCAGCAAAGATTCAATATCAGTAAAGATCAGTTATTACAATTAAGCTTAGAGACAATTAAAAAGGATCATTTCCTATTTGAACTAAGTGATGCAACTAATGACCAGACCTTTTGGTTTACTGTTAACAGGAAAAAACTTGAAGAGATGGCACAGTTTGTTAATCAATATTTGCAAGACAACTAATGCGTAAAGATCACAACACAATAATACCATTAGTGGGCGGACCTTTGTGCGGAGAAAGCCTCACAATGAAAGACGGCAGAATATCAAATAGTGTTCCCGTCTTTCACAAAGGTAAATTTTACATTTACAATCTGTTCTTAGAACAGGCTGAAGATTGGACTACTATGTACTATGAATATGCTAACGAAGTCATGGAAGTGAATACAAAATGAAACTATTACTATGCAGAGAATGTGGTGATATATTTAACTTGAGCAACAAGACAAAGAGTTGTAGCTGTGGAAAAACCAGTGGAAGATATATCAACAACTTAGATGCTAAATATAGCGGTGGTATACCACTTGGTTTTGCTAATAGTTCTTTGATTGAGGCATTGAGAAATCAACCTCAAAGCGGACAAGGAAAAGTATTTACTGCGTTTGTAATCCCAAAAAAATGCCCAACTATGGTGAAAAATGAAGACATACAAAAACAAAACAGTTAAAGTACACGATAAAACGTTTTGTGATTGTTGCGGCAAGCAGTGTACTGACGATTTTTACAACGATCATGAAAACGCAACAATAGAGGCAGTTTGGGGATATAATAGTAGAAGCGATGGCAAGAAATTTGAACTTGAATTGTGTGAGGATTGCTTTTATCAGATGATTCAATTCTTAAAAGAGAAAAGGTTTTCCCATTTTGAAGCAGACTTTAATGAAGAGTGGGGGTTAGGCAAGAACGATCCGTTTGATGGCACATGTTATATGAAATAGTTGATGCCGAAAGGTAGGGGTCGCGGGTATCCCCACAATCAACTTCCGTAGACTTTTATCGTGGTTTTGTGTAATACTGAAAATCACGTTTTATATTAGGATATGAAAATGAGCGGCTGGAACTACAGAGTATTTCAAAGAATTCATAATCATAAATATTTGCCAGAACCAGAAACTCTTTATGAGATCAGAGAAGCTTATTATGATGAGAACGGAGATATAAGTGGCTGGACACAAACCCCAGATGTAATCGCTCATAGTCTAGAAGAGTTAAAATTGACTTTGAATAAAATGCTTGAGTCTTGCGATAAACCAATGATTGATGAAAATACCGGAGAGGAAGTTGATGAATAATCTAATACAAAAATGGCTAATATGGAATAAACAAAAACAGAAGTTTATCTCAGGTGGTGCATTTCAATATACTACTGATCCTAATTTAGCACGATTATATCATAACTACTCCGACGCTTTGATGGCTTGTCAGAATGTTTATGACGAAAAATTTGAAATACAACATTACCCCATTGAATTAAGAATGCATTTTAATATAGATACTCTTATAGGACAAATAAGGAAAGAATCATGAGTGAAGAACTACCAGATAGTAAAATACCTTGGTGGGATAATGAATATGAAGGCATCTACAGTGAAGACCCAGACAATGGCTATCCCTACGACGTTGGGACGAAAGTGCAGGAATAATATGTGGCTAAGACCAAAAACAAGAATGGATTACTGGAGTTGTTCAAGATTCGCAGATTTTATTCGCGGAGAGAAGAAACCATTTGCTTTAGAGTGGGGCAAATGGAGCAAGTGGAAAAAAGAACAGCAAAAGAAAAGGCCAATTAGGTTTTGGTTAGCAGAAACAGGTCTTTTAAAACTTCAGGACTTTGTGATGTTTCCATTTGACATTTACGATGAGATCAGATACTATGTGAGGAATCGCTGGATAGATAAAACCCATTATCTAAAAACCGGATTAAAGCCGGGATATTATTATGAGTTTGACTATAGGATTCTTCATGGGTTATTCAATGAACTCGTAGATTTTGTAGAGATTGAATACGCATATTTAATGAAATGGTCGCTAAAAGAAGATACTAAAAACTATACATTCAAAAATGGCCGATCAGCAGAGGCTGGATTAGCTTATATGGATTGGGCTTGCAATATTAAGTATGACGAAGATTGGGGAGTAGACAAGAAAGATAAAAAATACGGTAAACCAACAGATCAAGCCATTACATCTCAACAAATTAAAAATTTGTATCTATGGTGGAAAGATCGCCCTAATAGACCAGACCCTAAGAAAGTTATTGGTTTAGAGTGGGATAACAAAAAAGAAGACAATCTATTTTCTGGCAAGATATCAAAAAAAGAATTATTGGAATTCAGAAAGCTAGAAAAGATTGAAGCTGACTATTACAAAGAAGATACAGACAAGCTTATTGAGTTAATAAAACTCAGAAACGAGTTATGGTCATGAGAATGAAAAAATCTGATCCCTTGTTCGATGTAGATAGCTACATTAATAAACTAGAACGAATGATAGAGTTTCAGAAAGACATTATTAATTCTTTGAAGATAGAGATTAGAACTCAAAGAAAAGAAATAGGAGCATTAAGGGAAGAGCGTAGACATTTTCTTAAAGACGATCAACCACCAAATTTTGATTATGATTTACTAAAATGATAGAGGAATATGAAAATTGGGAAGATAGTATAAGACACACGTTTATAGAAATGGCAGAATATATGAATCCAAATGCTACACCAATAGATGCTATAATTGATTTCGCTTTGAAATCTGGTGCTAATTTATTTATTGTCAACAATGCCAAAGATGAGCTAAAGAAATTGCGTGATGAGGTCGATAATCTTCATAAGCAGCTTGACAAGCCAGTTGCATGGGCTAGAATAAACAAACGTGGCGACCTGTATGACCCCAGACTTTGTTTAAATCCATACATTAACACGCAAGAGGTAGTTCCACTTTATGCATATAGAAAAGGACATCACAATGAAACTTGAAGTATATAATATTGGCAGTAAGGTTAAGTTGACAGAAGACGTTGAGGGCAGTATAATTGGTATTGCCATAAATGGCGAAAACAATATAACTTATGAATGCGGATGGTGGAATGGTCGATCTTACGATACACGGTGGTTTCATGCTAGTGAAATTGAAGTCATTACAGCTAAAAAAACTAAAATAGGATTTGTGTGATTGATATGCTCGCGTAGCTCAATTGGATAGAGCAAGCGGTTTCTACCCGCTAGGTTGGGGGTTCGACTCCCTCCGCGAGTATTTAGATTGGAATAAGTATATGTTTGAACCAGAATGGATGGAATACTTTGAAAGAGAAGCACCATTCTCATATTACTGTATTTTATTTTTACAGTTTTTGATAATGGTATTATCTTATTTTTCGTATGTTGTATTGTTATTTGTTATTGCTGTTCCTATATTTATGATTTATTCTGGCACAAAAGCTATTAAGATTAAACTGATCGAAGATAAAAAACATAAAAAATTACGAAAAGAACACGAAAAACAAAAAAACAACGATCAACAAATTTATTTAGACAGACTAAGTAAAAATCTTAACAAAAAGAGAAAACACCAATGAAAATCATAACGCTGATAATTATCATAGGATTGTGTACTCTTGCAGGATGTAATAAAACAAAATGTACTTGCGGATGTGTCCAGTGTGGACTTGAATGCTACAATAAATGTGAAGACAACAGATGTTACCCCGGCGTACAGTGTTGTGATAAATGTATTTGTAGGTTTTTATCTAAGTGAACAAAATGAAGATACATGAATCTGAATATGAATACGATTTAGTTCGAACATGCTTTGCTTGTCCAGAACAATACGATGTTTATGACAAGCACAATAATAAAGTTGGATATCTCAGGCTAAGACATGGAAAATTCAGAGCAGAGTATCCAGAGTGCGGTGGAGAAACTGTATATGAATCATCTCCAGATGGCGATGGAATGTTTACAGATTACGAAAGAATGTATGAACTAACAAAAGCTTTAGAGTCTATTCACGCTAAACTTGTGATAGACAACAAAATATGATAGCTCAAATTCTTGCAGCAGTACGTCGCCCCATATGTCCAACATTTATTCACGATGATCAATCTAGAATCTATATAGAAATTATTGGTATAGCCATTTGTGGATACATTCTATATAGAACAATGAAATACTTTAATTCATGAGGACTTAAATGGATAAAAAACTTATACTGTGTTTGTTTCTATTTTGTTTAGGAACTTTTCTAACTTGTTATTATAGTAGTATCGCTACGTTTATAGGAGTATTCGCTTTGCTATGGGCAAACAATATCTCTTTTTCTGATCAGCTAAAGAAAGGTAAATAATTATGTATCACGTTAAAACTGTAGATGACCTGAGACACATTGGATATAAGGTAAGGGTAAGGCATTACAGGAACTTGGATAAGTTTAACAATATACTACCAAGGGGTGGTAAGACAGTTGTAAGCATCACTGATGAGCATGGACACACGGTAGAGGGTCTATCTAGGTGTTCTAGTGACGATGGCTTTAATAAGAAAATAGGTGTTGCTATTGCTATTGGCAGGGCTTTGAAAAACGAAGAAAGTTATGTAAATAGGTAGTGTTTTTTGTTTGTTGAAGACCTATAATATATTGGGCGGGCGTTACGCAAGCCCACATTGAAAGTCACTGAGGACAATCGCCACTTTCTTTTATAAGGGGCGAATGTAATCATAGGCGAAGTTTTACTTTACCCTATGGAGGTGATTTATGAGTTGCTTTTTTGTTGATCGTATTGATGCGTGTAATCGTGAAGATATACAACAAAGGTATATACAAGCAATTATAGCTCATATGGATTTTATGGAAATTAGGGAAGCTCTACGCGAGTATCTAACTAAAGAAAAAAGTAGATATATACACAAGCATCTCTATAGAGAAATTAAGAATCAAAATCCAGAAATCCTGAGAGAAATGTTTCAAGACGATTACGTAGACACTCTTACATATTAAGGATCAAGGTGATATCATGAAAAACTTAAAAGTTACAATCGATAATAAAGCTTATCTATCTAGGAGATATGTGGACTATATAGTTTCACACATGGACGAAATAGATATGCTTGAAAGCTTAAAAGACTATATTTACAGAGAAAAATTTAACTATCCAAATGCCACACTTGAGGTTGAGATCGGAAGGCACTGTCCAGAGCTTTTACAAGATCACACAACTGAAGAGCTAGTTGGTAAAGGAGGAGAATATGCCAAAGCTATTTAAAAGAGTTATATCTTTTGCTGTAGAGGGAGAGATATACGACAATGAAACTAAACCAGAAGACATACTGAAGAACTATGAATGGAACTTCAAGGACTATAATGATGGAAAAGATAAGTGCTTTTTAGTATTTGAGCATAAAGATAGCAGGGGCAAAATAACAAAAATGACCAAGCTATCTAAAATAAATAAAGCCAAAAAACCAGACACTGAATACTTTATAGTTTAAAGAGGTGACTTATGACTACTATACCTTTGATTTATTGGATTGGTGGAGCAGTAGCACTTTTAACATTAGTGTCTTTGTTCTACTTATACTCACATAATTTCTTTTTCTGCAAGCATACTAAATCGTAAAACAATAGATTCTCATTACCCTCAACACGATGCCGTTAGGTTGGTTCTACTAGCCTAGCGGCATTAGTGTATATATTAAAGGATTAATATATTAGCCAAATAAGGGGGTTATATGAAAAATTCTAGCACAATAACTGTACTCCTAATATCCTGTTTGATATCAATTTCTTCAGTTTTAGCATTTGACACTACACCCAAGAAAACATTACTCATTTTTTCAGCAGATTGGTGCCATTACTGCAAAGTAGCACAAAAAGATATGACGCAAGATATCAAGCTATCTGAAATGATCAAGAACTACGACATAATCGAATTGGACTACGACGTTGACAAAGACGTTGTGAACGGCTATAATATCAAAGTCGTGCCATCGTTTGTCATCATGCACCAAGGCAAAGAGCTTGGACGCAAGGCAGGGTACGATGGATCATTATCGCTGTATAATTTTCTCAAATAGGACAACGGGGGCGAAAGGTTTCGACAGGTAAAATAGATATAAACTGCATTAACTGGTTGATCGACCGGCCAGTATAAAAGTCGATTAAAAATGTTAGTTGGCGAAGTAACTCTCGCTCTCGCTGCCTAATTAATTAGGTAATGAGTGGGGCGGCATGAGCCTTATTACCAAATCATGCTGACTCCGATATTCGGAT